>MDTC01257458.1_pt1 | contig 30368 bp, 27 predicted proteins | sample 811181 | NCBI WGS metagenome assembly MDTC01 (sample SAMN05326644, study PRJNA326480) | marine metagenome | isolation source: seawater | place: Pacific Ocean: North | collected 2011 | reverse complement strand
GGCTCGCCGTCGCGGATCGCGTACAGACCGGACAGGGTGCCGACCCAGCGCCGTCCGTCCGACGTCGTGGCTGCCGTCTTGGTCGGGTGTACGCCGGGCCCGTCGAGGGAGTACACCCGCTCGGGCTCGTCGCCGGGGTGCACGAAGCTGACGTGGGCGCCGCTCGCCACGGAGAGCACCTCTGGCTGCCAGGTGACGTTGACCACGCCGGCGGTGCCGAAGCGCACGGCATCGTAGGCCGACGGGTCGGGCATGGCCCACGACTCGAGCGCCTCGCCCGTCCACACCACCAGCTGATCCTCACGGTCGAACGCCAGCTCACGGAAGGCGCTCGCCCAGCGGTAGCGCCGGCCAGACCCCAGGTGGATGAGCTCCACGCCGCGCCCCGGGACCCCCGCCGCGACCCAGTCCCCTGACGCGGAGATGGCGATCGCGCTGACCCGGGACGATGCGATGCGCTGGTCGTAGAGGATCTCGCCGTTGTCGGTGTCGACGACCCAGACCCGCCCGGTCAGCTCGCCGAACACCATGCGGCGACCGTCTTGGGTGAGGGCCCAGCTGTCCGGGCTGTTGTCCGGCTCCTCGTCGCCGGTGGAGTAGACGACCCGGTGCTCGCCGCCGCGGGTGCGCACCAGGCGGATGCGTCCGCACCAGGCCAGCAGATCGTCCTCCGCCAGCAGGGCGAACGCCAGGATGGGCTCGCCGTCCGGGCAGACCGTCACGTCCCGGTAGGGTCTTCCGTCCGCACCGGGCGTGACGCCGACCACGCGCACCACGGCCTTGAAGGCGGATGCCGTCACCCACTGCCCGTCCACCAACGAGCGCCCACCGGCGTCGAGCAGGCCCTGCGAGGGGTAGCGGATCGCCGGGCCGCCACGGGCGTCGATCCGGTAGTACAGCCCATCGGTGGACTCGCTCAGGCCCTGGGTACGCCAGGTCTGGCCGAAGATGCCGATCGACGGCTTGCGGGTCAGCCAGCGGCGCTCCCCGTCCCGGGTCCACAGCTCGACGCCGTTGTCGCTGGGACAGGCCAGCTCGGCACCCAGCAGCACGCCCCGGGGGCAGTCCCGCGCATCGAGGCGGGAGGCCCGCCGGGGGTGACCGGATGGATCGGCCAGGATCCCCCTCGCATCTGGATCTTCACCCAGGAGCAGCGCCTGGGCGGCGAGGTGCTGGGCCTGACCCATGTCGCCGCTCTCGAAGGCGAGCAGGGCCCGCTGGGTCAGCGCCTCGGACAGGCGCGCATCGGCGACCGCGAGCGCCTCGGTCAGCTCCCCCTCGACCTCGGTCAGGCGCCCCTGCTCCTCCAGCACCCGCCACAAGCCGAACCCACCGGCGAGCGCGATGCCGACCAGGGCGGCCGCGCCGGCGAGCAGGGGCAGGCGCCAGCGCCGGAGCAGGCGCAAGGCCTCATCCCGCGGGGAGTAGCGGTGGGCGCTGACCCGGCGGCCGTCGAGGAAGGCGCGGAGGTCGTCGGCGAGCTCGCCGGCGTGGGCGTAGCGATCGGCCTCGGCGGGGGCAGTGGCGCGGCGCACGATGGCGCACAGCTCGGGCGGGGCCTCGGGGCAGGCCTGCTCGGCCGGGGGTGGCGGTCCGGCGAGCACCTGGCGCAGCGCCTCCTGGCTCGACGGTCCGGCGTAGGCCCGCTCGCCGGTGACGACCTCGTAGAGCACGACGCCGAGGCTCCAGACGTCGCTCTGCGGTCCCGCCACCTCGCCCGCCGCCTGCTGGGGGCTCATGTAGGCAGGCGTGCCCAGCACCATGCCGGCCTGGGTCATGGTGCCGATGTCGGAGAGGACCTCGTCCCAGCCCTGATCCCGGTCCAGCGGTCGGGCGAGGCCCCAGTCCATGACCTGGGTCTCGCCGTACGCGCCGATCTGCACGTTCGAAGGCTTCACATCGCGGTGCACGACCCCCGCGTGGTGGGCGAAGGCGAGGGCCTCGCAGGCGACGAGGAGCGGCCGGAGCAGATCCAGGCGCGCGTCGAGTCCGTCCGCCTCGGCGAGGGCGTCGGCGAGGGTGCGCCCGCCGACGATGCGCATGGCGTACCAGGGCCGGCCGTCCGCGTCGGTGCCGGCGTCGTGCACCGCGACGATCCCGGGGTGGTCGAGGGCGGCGGTGATCCGAGCCTCCCGCACCAGCCTTGCCGACATGGCCGGATCATCCGGTCGAACGACCTCTTTCAGCGCGACGTGCCGGCGCAGGCGCAGGTCCCACGCCTGCCAGACCAGCCCCATGCCCCCACGGCCGAGCAGGCGCTCCTTGCGGTAGCGCGCGGCGTCGCCCTCGGTGGGCCAGTCTTCGAGCCCCAGGGCGAACGCACCGCTGCGCAGAGGCCAGCTCTCCGTCTCCTCGCCGGACATGGGTCATCCTACAGCGAGATCAGCTCTCGTCGACCAGCACGTCGTGATCGTGCAGGACCAGCTCGAAGAGGCCGCTGTGGTCGCTGCGCACCAGATCCGCGCGCACGCCGGCGTCGGTGAGCTTGCGGCGCAGGCGGGACAGGGCGGCGTCGAAGCGCTTGCGCAGGGGAAGGACGTCGATGTTGCCGGGCCACAGCTCGCGGGAGAGGGACTCCCAGTGCAGCGCCGTGCCCACCGCAGCCAGCTCGCTGATCATCCGCGCCGAGACGCCGGTCAGTCGCAGCGCCGGGTAGCCGTCGCGCTCGAGGGTGATGGAGTCGTAGCGGGTGGTGAGGCGGATCGGCGCGTCGACGCTCCCCGCGACCCGGGTCTGGGTCCCCTCCCCGCCCAGGACCCGGCGGTGCACGGTGATCGTGTAGGCGGTGAGGTCGAGGGTCATGCCATCGTGCAGCGGCAGGGCCTCCTCGCCGATCCGCACCCGCCAGCCGTCGGCGCCCAGGTAGAAGACGGCGTCGGCGTTCTGACGGGCGCCCGGCCGGATCCGCAGCTGGGGCGTGCGGGAGACCGAGCAGACGCCGACCAGGGGCACCCGGCCGATCTCCTCGCTGCTGATCTCCCAGATCTCCCCAGGAAGGCGCACATCCACGACATCGAGCGCGAGCCCGCGAGCCAGCTCGATGGTCTGGCCGGCGCACAGGTCCAGCTCCTTCAGCGGCTTGCCGTCGAGCGCGAAGAGCCCGCGCAGGGCGAGCAGCTTGAGGGCGCTGCCGCGCAGGCTGACCAGCGCGTGGGCCTCGGAGACCCGCCCGTCGTCGATCTGCAGGGCGGCGGACCAGACGCGGCCGATGATCTCGCCGTGGACCAGCTCGTGCTCGACGCCGTCCGGCGTGCGCAGGGTGACGGAAGCGGTGGAGGACAAGGCGGACCCGTCGGTGAGAGGAGGGGGCGAGGTAACACCCCGGCTTCGGCGTCGCGGGGCCGCCCGGTCAGCCGCCCTCCTCCTCGGTCGAGCTGAACACGAACGGGTAGCTCACGATGACGATGCCGCCGCCCTTGGGCTCGGGGAACTGCATGCGCATGAAGCGCGCTGCCACGCAGGTCTCCACCGCCGGCGAGTCGAGCGTGGTCGTCTTCACGTTCGAGTTGCTCACGGAGCCGTCCTTGGCGATCACGAACTTGATCACCAGCTTTCCGGCGATCTGCGGGTTGTTCGTGAGCTCCCGGTGGTAGCAGTAGCGGATCTGGTTCATGTGGCGCTTGACCACCGCGTCGATGAGCGAGCGATCGAGGGCGCCGAGGATGATGGGGTCTCCACCCGCCGCCCCGATCCCGCCGCTGGACTCCCTCACCATGACGTCGCGGGTGCCGAGGCCGCCCAGCCCTTCGGCATCGCCTCCCCCTCCCAGGCCGGTACCCCGACTGCCGAGCCCGCCGGAGCCGACCTGCACGCCCTTGGCGCCGATGAGCCCGCCGATCAAGTCCGTGGTGTCCCCGTCCCGGAACACGCCCAGGACGCCGCCGTTCTCCTGGATCTGCCGCTCGGTGTCGGCATGCCTGCGTCCGATCATCGGCAGCGCGAAGCGGAGGGTCGGTACCGAGTCGGTCCAGGTCTGGCGGGGCACCTTGCGCTTGCCGGGCGGAGGAGCGGGCGACAGCGTCGGCAGGTCGGGGTCGCCACGGGTGCCCCCGGCGATGACGACGTGGGAGTAGGCCCCGCGCGACGCGCCCTGGTCGACCGCGGCGAGGGTCGCGGTGAGCGCCGCGTAGGGCACCGAGGCGTCCGGGACGAGGACCAGCTCCTCCACTTCCGGCGTTGCAGCGTGCAGATCCGCCAGCGCGGCCTGGAGTTCACCGAGGGGCCAGCCGTCGGCGACACAGGGCTGCACCGCACACTCGAGGCGCACCGGCTCCGCGGAGACCTCGCCGTCTGCAGGCCGCACGTCGTAGCCCCACGGGCCCTGGATCACGACGTCGACCGGGCCGGGCTCGGGGCGGGTGGTCGCATGGGGCGCGGGGTCGGCGCCGGGGTCGTCCACGACCAGGTGGAACTCGCCGAACTGCGCCTGGCCGGCGGTGTACAGGATGGCGCGCACGGTCTCGAAGGGCAGGCGCTCGTCGAGGACCAGGACGATGTTGCCGCGGGTCTGGCCGCCACCGAGCTCGCAGCCGCGCGCCGACAGCAGGCGTGAGTCCTCGGACACCATGAGCAGCACGTCGTAGAGCGGCGTGATCAGCTGTCCGCGGAGGTCCTCCTCGGGCAGTGTGCCGTCCGCCGCCACCGAGCCCGCGGGCTCCCCCGCCACCAGGATCGCGCCGCCCGGGCTGGCCGTGATGCTTGCGACCCGGACCGGCAGGAGCGCGGAGGTACCGCCGTCGGCCGCGCACTGCGCGACGACGTCGGAGAGCCGGTCGTTATGGGCGACCCCGCTGGCCGGCACCAGGAAGTCGCGCAGCTCCGCGCGGTGCGCACCCGAGACCCGCGGAACCTGCACCCCGCCACTGTCGAGCGCGACCCCTGCGCTCTTGCCGGCGAGGGCGGGACCTGCGGCGAGCAGCGCGGCAGCGAGGGCGAGGACGGTGGTGAGCGGAGCGCGGAGCATCGGACCTCCCAGGGTGGAGGGAGGGTAGCGCGTGGGGGGTGGTCAGTCGGCGGTGGGACGCGCGAGGAAACGAAGAAGACCGTCGAGTCGTTCCAATGGAACCTGCCTGGGCCAGTTTCCCTCGAGGCAGGCTCGGCTCTGGGCCCCGAAGGTGGTGCCCTCGAGCAGCTCGATCGCCCACTCGTGCAGCCACTGGCGCGGTTTGGCATCGGCGCGTTCCACCGAGTCGACGAGGCGGGTGCTGCCGGCCATCAGCTGGGCCACGTCCTCCAGATCGTGGCTGTAGTACGGACCAGCCCACCTCCGAGGGCTCCTCGAAGCTGCGAGCTTGCACACCATGAACAGTGCGGGCGTCGGCACCCGGAACGGTCGACCTTCGTCGAAGGTCTGGACTTCCGCAGACTCTCGGGCAATCAACGGCCAGTCGGTCCGCGGATATCGAACGTCCATGACGATGTCGACCGCGACGCCCCCGGGTGAGGTGTAGGCGTGGATGTTCCTCCTGTGAGGCCGGAGGTCGGGCGACCAACCGTGCTGGCGAAGCCTGGGATCGCCACCCACCGGCTCGAGCTCGGCCGCCACCTGCTCCAAGCGTTCGTCGAGGAGCGACATCACGCGGCCATCGGCTCTGGCAACCCGGTGAGCTCCGCCAGGACCTCGCGCGCCAACCGGTACTCTCGAGCGCGCCCGGACCTGGCCGCATCAAGCGCTCCAAACAAGCGATGCAGTCCTTCATCGTGCAGCGCGATGTCCGGGATGGTGCGAAACAGCGGCTGCACGGCGACCCCGCGGACTCGACCGTCGGAGTGCGCCCAGACCTGTGGGACGGCAACCACGAGCTGCTCGCCCAGTCCAGGACTCGACGCGCCGGTAGGTACTCCCATCGTGGCGACACCGTCGGATGGCCCGATCGGCAGGAGGTACTGCAGCGCGGGAAGGAGCGTCGCCAGGGCCTGTCGACTGGGTCTGCCGCCTCGAACGACCCCCGCATCGGACAAGCGGCCCAACGACAGGTTCAGCGACGACCAAGGGACCTGCAGATCCCGCTGCACCCGGGCAGGCGACCAGCCCGCAGCGAGTTGCTGGTAGGCCGCAAGATACGCGACGGCGATGTCGACGGGTTGAAGCATGAGAGTGGATAGCACTTCATGAATCATGAAGCCATGATTCAGGGCGCCATGATGGACAGATCCACCGAGCCCACCCCCGCCATCAGTCCCCGTCCTTCGGCGATGGCCTCATCGGAGGGTAGCGCGTGGGGGCGGTCAGTCGGCGGTGGGACGCGCGACCCTCCCCCCTGGCACCCCCACCGGGAATCGAACCCAGATCTGAGGATTAGGAATCCCCTGTTCTATCCGTTGAACTATGGGGGCGCAGGCAGGGACGGCATTATCGGCCATCTGTTCCCCCGCTGTTCCCCCGATGGGGGAACGGGAGCACATCGGCCGGACGGTAGTCCATCAGGCCGGTGGCCTTCAGCGCCGCCTTGCTATCGTCCCGACGCACTCGGCGGTAGTGCTTCATCGCTTCCTTCTCGCTATGGCCCAGGATCTCCGAGGCCGTCTTCGGGTCGGTCTCCGCGTAGAGGCGGTCAACGACGTGGCGACGGATGCCGTGCGGCGTGATGGGCGGGACGCCCGCTCGCCCGCATGCGGCCAGGATCTGCGCGCCCACCGTGTCCGCCGTCACCGGGCTCCGCTGCCCCGACAGACGCAGGCGCCGGAGGTGGTCGAGCAGTCCCTCGCCAAGGGCGACCTGGCGGACGGTCGGCAGCGCCGAGCTCCTCCGCTTCCGCTTCCCGGTGATGGTGACGATGCCATCGTCGAAGTTGACCTGCTCCCAGGACAGCCCGCAGACCTCCGACTGCCGCGCCCCGGTGGCGTACATCAGCAGCATGGCCGTGCGCGTGTTCCCCCGAGCGTGCGCGATGGCGCGCTCGATCTCGTCCGCCGTCGGGGTCCGGTTGTTGTTCGTCGGGCCCTCGTCGGGGAGGTCCAGGCTCGGCAGGGGGTGCCGGACCAGGGGCGGACGTCGACGCAGGGCCCAGTTCCACGCGATCGACAGCACCCGCAGGTCCTGACCGATGGTGCTGAAGGCGTAGCCCTTCGAGCGCAGGACGGACACGATCCGCTTCATGGCGTCGACGTCCATCCCTGCGAGCTTCTCCCCTCCCCCCGCGTCGTCCAGGTGCTGCAGGCTGTAGCGGTACGACTGGGTGGTCTTGGCCTTGAGGAGCGGGTCGGTCTCGGTGACCTCCCACCACGCCTCGAGGAGGCCGGTCAGGTCCACCACGTTCGTGGCGCCCGCCGGCGCGATGCCGAGGTCCTCCTGCGCCAGCGCGAGAGCCCACGCCCTCGCCTCGGTGCGCGTCGCCCACTGGGCGCCGAGGTACTCGCGGCCCTTCTTCGCCCTCCAGTAGCGCTGTTCCCCCCTGTTCCCCCGGCTGTCGACCGGCGAGACGGAGATCGTGTCCACCACGATGCGGTCAGGATGCGGCATCTGTTCCCCCTGGGTCTTCGAGGACCCTACCAGGGGTCGGATCCGTGCGTCGCTCGCAGGAGCCGAAAGAAGGCAGAGGGGGCCGATGTCTGGCGGATCCTCGACGGTCATCGGAAGCTCCTGCGCTTCACGGTGCCCCCGAGCTGCGCCGCGCTCTCGACCGGGACGCGCCGGAGCTGGTCCAGGACGTCGCCCCAGATCACCACCGACCGGCCCTGCAGGTCCCTCACGAGGTGGTTGTCCCGGAGCCAGTCCCGGGCCTGCCCGTCGGACATCGGCAGCAGCTTCGCGGCCTCGGACAGCGACATCACTGCGGCCGGCCCGAGGGCCAGCCGGCGGAAGGTGAGGTCGTCCGTAGCGGCGGAGCTCACCAGACCACCTGGTCGCTCGCCAGTCCGGAGCCACCACAGTTGTGGCAAATCACGATGGTGCCTGGAGACTCGTTGATGGGGTCCTCGTCATGCGCGTCGACGAACCCGTCGCCCCCGCACGCGAAGCAGCTTTCGTCCTGGTCCCCGTCGTCGGCGAAGAACGCATCCTCGTCGAACTTGCCGAACCGGGTCTCCCGCGGAGGGTTCCGACGCTCGCCCCCCCGCAGGTTGGCGAGCATGCCGTGCGCCTGGTTGACGCTCTGCGCGTCCTTGTACATCTCCGGGCCGAACAGGGTGAACGACTCGTCGAGCAGGGTCAGAGCGACGCGGGCGTCGTCCAGGTGCTGGGCGCGGCGGGGGAAGAGGGCACGGTGCAGGAGGTCAGCCAGCATCGGGCACCTCCCGCCACAGCACGTCGCCCTCGGTGTCCTCGTAGAACTCGACGGTGATGACCTCGCGCGGCCCGCTGGACTCCAACCAGAAGTCGTAGTCCTGATCGAGCGCGGCGCAGCCATCGCACGTCTCGTCGTCGCAGCGCTCATGCCACACGCAGCCGGACACGACCGACACCTGCAGCGGCTCGTCGAGGTCGGGCTCGTGCCCCTCGATGTGGTGGTCGATCGCGTCGTTCGAGGCAGCTCGGCGAGGCCCAGACCAGATCGCACTCGGGGAAGGTGCTGAAGTCCGCCTGCTGCAGGTCCTGGCACAACGTGGGGACGTCCGGATGGTTCAACTCGTGCGTGTCCAGCGCCAGACGCCAGTGATTCGCTGCCAGGACCACGTCCCAGCCCGCATCGATCAGGCCCGTCGTAGATCCACCGAACCCCGCAAACAGATCAATCGCGCGCTTCGCCATCGCCGCCCCCCATGCCCGCCTCGGGCGCCATGCATCCCCGCGGCACGCCGAGCACACCGCAGCGGGCCCGCCCGCCCCTCGACCTCTCCAACCGCCGGCGCGCACGACTGCGGGCAGGCGGTGACGTACGGGGGCATCCCCGGGACCTGCGGCTGCCCCTTGGTTCCGCACACCACACAGCGGAGCTCGCCGCGACTGGTCCTCCACTGGTGGGGTAGGCGTCCCGTGGTGATGGCGCGCCCGTCGCGCGCCTCGCTGCGCAGCACGTGTAGCAGGCGGTCCTCCCACCCGGTCATGGTGCGCTGCCAGCGGGCCTGTGGAAGGCCCATCAGCGTGCCCACGTGACGGGCACGCCGTCCGGCAGGTGGCCCGAGCTGTCCGCCAGGTGGATGCGCTGGTTGTCGTCAAACCCCGCCAGCCACACGGCAACCTTGAGGCCATCGTCCTGCTTGAAGACGAGGTCTCGACCGTCGATGGACGCCGGGGTGATGTGCTCCGGGTCGATCGGGGTCAGCACCTGCTCGCTTCCGCGCCGGTAGGCGGAACGGAAACACAGGACGCCCGGCACGCCGCCCAGGGATGGCCGCCAGCCCTCGGCGGGACCCGCGCCTGGGACGGTCACCACCGCCGCATCGGCGCCGGCGAGGAGAGCGCGCGCCGCGGCCGTCGGCTCGTCCATCGGATCGATGTCGTGGTCTCCGCTCTCGATCGCCCGACGGATGGCCGTGCGGCAGGTCATCGCGTACCGGTCCTCGGCGCGCTCGATGAGGGCGGCCTGCCGGCGCAGCGTCCAGCACTCCGGGCAGACCCAGCCCCATCGCTGCGTCTGGTGCCACCCCTGGTCTCGGAGCGCCCTCTCCGTGGCCGCCCGCGACCCGCTGGCGGTGAAGTCGGGCGTCGCGTGGCCGAGGCAGTCGGGGTGCCCCAGGTAGTGGCAGTGCCCGGAGTAGATGGGGGAGACGTGGCCTCGTGCTCGGGTCATGCGGCCTCCGGGCTGAACAGGTCGGGCTGCATGGCTGCAGCGCAGAGCTTCGCAGTGTTCACGGCGAAGCGAGTCGGAGGGCAGGACAGCCGGAGGCGGTGCCAGTCGATCACCGGCCACCACCCATGCACGCGACCCGCGACCCGATTAGACGGGTGCGTCCGCCGATGGGACTCGGTACACATACTCGGTACACCGGCGGAAAAGGCCCGTCCTTCCTGCGCCTCCATAGTTCAACGGAGAGTGCGGGGGTCATCGCCCACCGTCCCGGGGCTCCGATCCCTCATCGGGCCACGAAGCCCGGTCGCCATCCGCGTCCACCGGCACGTAGCGAGAGCGCCCACCCCACCTCGTGCGTGCGAGGCTCTGGTAGAAGGAGAAGCCGTTCTGGATGCAGACCTCCGGCTCTCCACCGTCATGCGGGGTGGTGACCTGGAGTCGGGCGATTTGGGGGCGCACCAGGTGCCCACCATCGTCGATGATCCTCCACAGGCCCCCGTGGCGCTCGTGCGCCGCCACCGCGTCGCGAGGCGGTAGCCCCGCTCTCCAGCGGGTGTCGCTCATCGTCCACCGTCCAGGGCATACCAGCGACGGCTGTACCAGTCGTAGAAGCACCGGAGCCGAGCTGGGCGTGTGGCCTCGATGGCCTCGGTCACGCTGACCCAGCGCTTGGCCGGCTGTGTTCCCCCTCTGTTCCCCCGGGGCCCCGAATCACCCCCATCGGGGGAACATGACCCCTCTACGATCCGCGCCACGACGGACAGCGGTTCTATCCGTTGAACTATGGGGGCGCAGGCAGGGACGGGGTCATCGGGGAGGTCCCCCTCCGACGGCGCCCTCGGCGGTCCGCTCGGGTCGCCGGGCGGCCGGTTGGTATCCGGTTGGCGACGACGCGGGTAGCGCGGGAGCCACTACGGGCAGTCGGTCTCGAAGCGGGTGCGCGCCTCGCTCCAGCACAGGGCGCTCCCGTGGGCCTCCCACCACGCCTTCCACGCGTCGGGGGTGAGCGATCCATTCACGTCGGTGATCTGCTCCAGGTAGCCGTTCGCCATGGTGTCGCTGCTGCACATGTTCGCCGGGTAGACAGCACCTGCCCGGTGGCGATCCGCTCCCACAGCACGAGCTTGTGGGTCAGGCCCACCTCGGTCACCCGGGTGTCGGCGAGGCGCTCGACGAGCTGGCCCATGAAGGCCGCGTCGCCCGTGTGCTGCTTGGCACCGAGCACGACCTCGTAGGTCTCGGGCCAGGTCCAGGCGTTGTCGAGCAGGGCCAGGGTCTCGGCGGGCGACCGGCCCTTGGCGGCCTCGAACCGGGCCTGGCTCATGCCCGGCAGATCGGTGGGGGCCCAGGCGACCAGCACCCCGCCCGCCAGCGCCGACTGCGCCCACAACAGGCTGAAGAGCAGGATGACGCTGCGCATGGGACCTCCGCTGGACCTGCATAGTGCGCCCGAGCGGCCCGGTGCTCACCCACTGGCCGCGGCGTCCCGATCCGGGCATGCTCTGACCATGCCCCCCGCTGACTCCTCGCCGCGCCCCCCACGCCTGCCGCCCCACGGCATGACCCTGCACGAGTCCGCCGACCTCGAGGGCTCGACCCTGACCTGGACCGGCCAGGGACCGTTCCTTTCGTTCCTCGGGTGGGCCACCGTCACCGCCAGCATCGCCACGGGGCTCGCCGCCGCGGTCGCCTCACTGAACTTCCTGTTTGTGGCGTACACATCGGGCTGGGGCGCCCAGGCCGCGCTGTGGACCGCCGCGGTCGCCTTCCTGGGCGGACTCGGCGCGACCCTGGGCCTGATGCTGGCCCAGCGCGGCAAGTCCAAGACCGAGCGCACGATCCGCATCGACGGCCGCGGGGTGCACACCGGCGGCCAGACCTACGGCTGGGCCGCGGTCGGCGATCTGGAGATCGTCCAGGGTCCTCGCCGCCACTGGCCATTCGGCGATGAGCCCGGGCTCTCGCCGACCCTGCGCAAGCTCCTCGGCGAGCCCCACCTCTACCAGGTCCGCAGCTGGATCCGCGGTCGCTCGCGGCTGCTTGCCCGGGACCTGACCGAGACCGAGGCCGAGTCGGTCGCCCGGGTCATCGAGGAGTTCCGCCCGGTGCCCGGCGTGAGGGACCGCACCGCCGAGCGAGAGCTGCGGTCGCTGCGAGGACAGGCCTCCCGCGATGTGCTTCACTCCAGGTCCTGAACGCCTGGAGCCCCGATGCAACGACCGCAGCCCCTGCCCGCCGAAGCCCTGCGCTGGATCGTCGACCCCGACGCGCTCGACTTCGAGACCACCGAGGACATCGACCCCATCGAGGGCGTCGTCGGTCAGTCCTCGGCCGTGGAGGCGCTGTCGTTCGGCCTGCAGATCGATGCGCCCGGCCAGAACGTGTTCGTGCGCGGCCTGGTCGGCACCGGTCGCCTCACCCTGGTCCGCGATCACCTGGAGCGCCTGCCGCCGCGGGGCAAGCCCGCAGAAGACCGGATCTACGTCCACAACTTCGATGCACCCGATCGACCGCGCCTGCTGTCCGTGCCGGCGGGGGAAGGCCGGAGGATCGCCGACGCCATGGACGAGCTGGTGCAGTTCGTCGAGCAGGAGCTGACCGCGAGGCTCTCCGACGAGGCCCTCGCCGCGGGCAAGAAGCGGCTCGAGGCGGCGGCGGAGGCGGAGATCTCGACCTTGTCCGACCCGCTCGAGGCCAAGCTCGAGGAGGCCGGGCTGGCGCTGGGCTTCCGCAGCCGCCAGGACGGCCAGCCCGTGCCCATCGTGCTGCCCCGGCTCAACGGCGAGGCGGTGCCTCCGGAGCGCATCCAGCAGGCGCTCCAGGAGGGCGAGGTCGACCCGAAGGAGCTGGAGGCGCTCGGGGCGAAGGCGTCGGAGTTCGAGGCGGATCTCGCCCGCTTCCAGTCCCACGCCACCGGCGTCGGCGCCCGCCTGCGCGCCTCCCTGCAGGACATGGTGCGCGGCATCGCCCGAGAGGCGCTGGAGGCCCGCACCGCGGCGATCTCGGCCCGACATCCCGCGCTCGGACCCCACCTGCGCGCCCTGGTCGACGACCTCGTCCAGCGCCACCTCGGCGAGCTGGAGGAGCCCACCTTCACCCGCCTGTACGCGGTCAACGTCTTCTCCGAGCAGCCCACCGACGGCACCCGCCGCGCGGTCGTCGAGAACGCCCCCTCGGTCCAGAGCCTGCTCGGCTCCATCGACCCGGTCGTGCTCCCCGACGGCACCATGCACGCCCCCCACATGGGCCTGCACGCCGGCGCGCTCGTCCGCGCAGACGGCGGCACCCTCATCCTCGACGCCCGCGACCTGGCGTCCACCCCCGGCGCCTGGCAGGCGCTCACCCGCACCCTGCGCAGCGGCCAGGTCGAGCTCACCCCCGACCCCGAGATCACGACCCGCCGACAGCCCGGGTTGAAGCCCGATCCCATCCCGGTCGACATCAAGGTGGTGCTCCTGGGCGAGGCCGGCGTCTACCACGCGCTCGACAGCGCCGACCCCGACTTCCCCCACCTGTTCAAGGTGCTGGTCGACTTCGACGACACCCTCCCTCGCGATCTCGACGGCCAGCGCATGCTCGCCCGGGTCCTGGCCCGGATCGTCCGCGACGAGGCGCTCCCGCCACTCACCAACAAGGCCGTTGCCGCCCTGGTCGAGCACGCTGCCCGGGTCGCCGCCCGCCCCGACGTCATCACCGCCCGCTTCGGTCGGGTCGCCGACATCGCCCGGGAGGCGGTCTGGGTGGCCCGCCGCGACGGCGAGAAGGCCGTCTGCGCCCGGCACGTCGTCGAGGCCGTCCGGCGCACCAAGCAGCGGGCCGGCCGCGCCGGGCGCCAGTTCCGCGACAGCGTCCGGCGGGGCATCCTGAGGATCGCGACCAGCGGATCGGCGGTGGGCCAGATCAACGGGCTCGCCACCACCCAGGCTGGCCAGCTCACCTATGGCTTTCCGTCGCGGATCACCGCGACCGTCGGACCGGGCAGCCGGGGCACCATCAACATCGAGGGCGAAGCCATGCTCTCGGGCGCCATCCACACGAAGGCGTTCGCGATCCTGGGCGGCGCCCTGCGCACGCTCCTGCCCACCTCCCACCCGCTCACCTTCGACGCGTCCATCGCCTTCGAGCAGAGCTACGGCGGAATCGACGGCGACAGCGCGTCCGGCGCCGAGGTCTGCGTGCTGCTCTCGGCACTCACCAGCGTGCCCCTGCACCAGGGCCGAGCGATGACCGGCGCCATCGACCAGTACGGCAACATCCTGGCGATCGGCGCGGCGAACGAGAAGATCGAGGGCTTCTTCGACACCTGCAGCGAGGTCGGCCTGACCGGGGACCAGGGCTGCCTGATCCCGGCCTCCAACGTCGGAGATCTCATGCTGCGTGCGGACGTGGTCGAGGCCTGCCGCCAGGGTCGCTTCCACGTCTGGCCCGTCACCCACGTGCGCGAGGCCCTGGCCGTGCTGACCGACGAGCCCGTCGGCGAGCTGGACGACCGCGGCGAGTACCCGCCCGGCACGATCATGGAGCGGGCGATGGCCGCGGCGCGCGCGCTGTGGGAGCAGGGCCGCGAGCGCAGCTGATCAGGGCAGCAGGCTCTCGACCTGCCGCGCGAGGCTGTCGGCAGGGGTGCCGTGCCGGACGGTGCCGACCATGCGACCATCGGGGGCGATCAGGAACGCCCGCGAGTCGTGGTCCAGGGTGTACCCCATGGCCGATCCCTCGGCCTCGACCTTGCGCCACGACACCCCCCACCGCCCGGCGAGCTCGGCGATCGCCTCGGCGGAGTCGGTGCCACCGCGGATCCGGGGGTGGAACCAGGCGGTGTACTCCTGCAGGTGCTCGAGGGTGTCGCGCTCGGGGTCCAGGCTGATCAGGACGGCGGTCACGCGATCCTGCTTGTCCTCGGGGAGCGCGTGCAGGGCGGCGGCGACGGTCTGCAGGGTGGTCGGGCAGATGTCCGGGCAGCTGGTGTAGCCGAAGTAGACGATGACCACCTGGCCGCGCAGATCGGCGAGGGACAGGGGGCCGCTCGCGGTCTGCACGGTGAAGTCGCCGTAGGTGGGCGCGGGTCCCGGGTTGTGGTCCTTCTCGACGTGAAAGCCGTAGCCAGCGGTGCGATCGGAGAGCACCACGTCAGCGTGCCACTTCATGCGCTCGGTCGTGCACAGGGGCACGACCAGGGTGCCGGTCGCGTGCCCGTCGCCGTGATCGGTCAGGGTCGACTGCAACAGGCCCATGTTCATGTCCACGCCCTGCAGCTCCAGGGTCGTCGGCACCGGGCCCGGGGGATCCACCCGCACGTCGATCATGAGCGTCGTGTCGGTGGGGATGCCCGTTGGGCTGATCGCCAGGGTGACTGCGGTGCCGTCGGGAAAGGAGGCCGTGCAGGGGGCCGCGGCCAGGTCGCAGTCGGAGTCCGCGGCGGCGTAGGCGCCCAGCTGGCGCAGGCGGGAGACCGCGTCGGGGAACAGCCACAGGGCGCCCGCGCCCAGGCCGACCACGGCGAGGGCGAGCACCGCGACCACGGTCCGTCGATCAGCCACCGTGTCCGTCGCCGTGCTCGTGGCCGTGGCCGTCATCGTGGCCGTGGCCGTCATCGTGGCCGTGCGCGGGAGCCATCGCCGGGCCCGTCTTCACCGGGGCCACGACGGTCTTCTCGCTGCCGTCGGCGAGCACGAGGGTCACGGCGACCTCGTCCCCCTCGTGCAGATCGGCGGTGAGCCCGATGAGCATCACGTGGTCGCCGCCGGGAGCGAGGTGCAGGTGGCCCTGCCCGGGCACGTCGAGGGACTCGACCTGGCGCATCTTCATGACCCCGCCGTCATCGACGTGGGTGTGCAGCTCCACCGCACCGGCGGCGGTCGAGCGCGCGCGCTTCACCTGGACCAGGGTCGAGCCGGAGTTGCCAAGATCGAGGAACACCGCCGAGTTCTTCGAGCCGGGGGGCACGGCGCGCACCCAGGCGCCCTCGGCGGTGAGCGCGTCCGCCTGGGCGGTGGCGGTGGGCGCCGGAGCGGCGGTAGGGTCCTCCTCGATGACGGCCGTGGGCTGGGACGCGGGGCCGGCTCCGGGGGTGGAGCAGGCAGCGAGCAGGACAGCGAGCAGGACGGGACGCACATCGACCTCCGGAGCGCCGGAGATAGGCGCGCAGCACGGCGAGGGCAAGGTCCGCCCGGTGCGTCCGGTCGCGGCGGGGCGGCGCTTTGTCGCGGCGGGGCGCGCATGGTCGGGGGTGGCCGACCCGAGGCCCGCCCCAAGCCCACCCCTACTGCACGCCTACTGCACAGGGTCGCAGCGGCGGAAGCGGCTGACGCACTTCCAGGTCACGGTCTGCCCCTCGGCGACCTTGACCACCCACCCGGGCTCCGCGGTCCAGACCCCCTCGTCGAAGGCCACTTCCAGCTGGTACCGACCCGCGGGCACCCGGCCGAGGGGCACGACGCCCGACGGCCCCCGGAGGCGGGCGTTGCGGAAGTCCGTGACCACGACCGTGCCCATCGCGGCGGGAGCCCTGCTCGGCGTCGTGTCTGCCGGCTTCGGCGTCGAGCGCGGCACCACGACGATCTCCGGCTCTGGCTTGGCCTCGGGCTCCGTGGCGCCCAGCAGCTCGCCCTCCGATCGACCCCCAGCGAACTCCCCTTCCATCGCCCCGGTGATCCGCGTGACGGCATCGGTCCGCGGCGTCGAGCCCGCCGCTGGGGTCGGCTCGGGGACGTCGTCGGACGGACCGTCCGCCTCGCGATCAGCGCGGTCGGCGAGCTCACCGAGGTCGGCCACCAGCGGCTCCGGCTCTCCGACACCCTCGTCCGAGGCGTTCCGGTCGGGCCCGTCGTCGCTCGCGGCACCGGGCCCAGCGCTCCTGGACCCCGCCCCGCTCGCCCCATCGACCCCCGCCGCAGCGACGTCCGGCTCATCCACGGCCCCACCGGTGAACGCGCCGCCCAGCCACGCCGCGGCCCCGGCGGCTCCGAGCACGCCCAGCCCACCCACCACCACCACCAGCACCGCCGCGAGGGCCAGCAGCCCCACCCAGGGCGAGCCCCGGCGCCGGGTCGGCCCGATCTCCGCTCCCGTCTCCGACGCGGTCTCAGGCGCAGACGTCGATGTCGTTCCCGACGAGGTCGAAACCGCCACACGGTCGACCGACGCGCCCGCGGCCACCTCCGCCGTCTCGACCGCAGGGGGCGGGGCCGCCTCCGCCGCTGCGGTGTCCACCTGGGTGCCGTCGTCCGCAGGCGCCTCCTGGGCCTCCCGCCGCAGGTCGCTGACCGTGAACCCCTGGTCGGTCTCGGCGAGCACCGTGCCCCTCGCGGTCGACCAGTCCGAGCGCGGCACGACGATCGTGCCCGACCACGCCAGCAGGCCGTCTCCCTCCAGGTGGCGCTGAGCCCGCCGGGCCAGGGAGGCGACCTCGCTGGCACTCGGCCGATGATCCGGGTCCCAGGCCAGCATCTTGAGGATCACATCCGCGACGGGGGCGTGCTCCCGCAGCTGGGGCACCGCCTCCACGTGCTCGCGGACCCGGGCATCGTGGGCGTCAGCGTCGGAGCAGACCGCCAGCTGGCGCACCGGGGGCAGCCCCGCCATGAGCGGCCGCCCGCTGATGGCCTCGAGCAGCACCGAGCCCAGGGCGTAGACGTCCGAGCCATGCCCCTCCTCATCGCCGATCCAGCGCTCCGGCGCGACGTAGCCGAGGCTGCCGACCAGCAGCCCGCTCCCCGTCTTCACCCGCCGCTCCCCGGCCCCGCGGGCGATGCCGAAGTCCAGGAGCTTGACCACGCCGTGGCGTCCGAGGCGGATGTTCGAGGGCTTGATGTCCCGGTGCACGATGCGCAGGGGGGCGCCGTCCTGGCCGGTCGCGCTCCACGCGGCGTGCAGCGCCTCGGCAACCCGGGCGATGACCTCGAGCGCGACCGCGGGCGGCAGGGGCATGCGCTCCGCCAGGTCCACGCCCTCGACGAACTCGCTGACGATGGCGATGCGGTCGTCGACGTTGACCAGGTCCTCCACCGCCACGACCGTCGGGTGGGACAGGCGGGTCAGCAGGTGGGCCTCGTCGATGGTGCGGGCGAGGGTGTCGTCGTCCATGACGTCTGCGCGCAGGAGCTTCACCGCCACCCGCCGGGTCAGGCCGCCCGGGGTCTCCATGCGCCCCTCGTAGACCTCGCCGAAGCCGCCCTTGCCGACGAGGCGCAGCAGCACCAGCCGCCGACCGCTCGCCGTGCGCGGGGCCGTCGTGGACCTGCCTCCGACCCCGGGCAGCCGGCCGCCCCCGATGGGGCTCGGCCGGAGATCGATGGCCGATCCGGTGGTTTCTTCGCTAGGAATGGGCAGCGGCGGTACGCTCACGAAACGATCCGACACACGCAACGGGACGTGCGGCGCGGATCATAGCGTATGGACCACCTTGTCGACGTACGAACGCCTGACCCCGGTGAACGCACCCTTGGAAACGGCAGCGTTTCCAGTCGCGACTACGCCGACGCCTCACGGCGGGCCGGGCCGGGGATCTCGATCAGGTTCGCGTCCTTGATCCGGTTGTCCTCGTCGACGAGCACGACGGTGGGCTTCCAGTCGGCGACCTTGTCCTCGTGCACCTGGGCCCAGCTGGCGATGATCACGAGGTCGCCAGGCTCGAAGTGGTGGGCCGCCGCGCCGTTCACGCAGATGACGCCGCTGCCGGACTCACCGCGCAGGGTGTAGGTCTCGATGCGGCTGCCGCGGGTCACGTTCCAGATCGCGACCTTCTCGTGCTCGACCAGGTCCGCCGCGTCCAGCAGGTCCGCGTCGATGGTGATCGAGCCTTCGTAGTGGAGATCCGCCTGGGTGACGGTGGCTCGGTGGATCTTCGACTTGAACAAGGTGCGGTACATGGGGACCTCCGATCCCGGCCCGGAGTGGGTCCAGGTCGCGCCACGCCTATTACGCACCTCCGCGAGCCCTGGCGAGTGACAGGTGGGTCAAACCGCATCGCCCTGTTGCGGCGGCGCGCAGTCGGTCCCGTCGACGACGGCCTCCTCGAGGCGCTTGTCCGCGGCGATCCACCTGTCGATGATCTCGTCGTCCACGTCATGATCGCGCAAGACGGTCCGCAGGAGCGCCAGGCGGCGTCGGAAGTGGCCGCGGTTGATCGGCAGGGGTCGGTGGACCTGGGCGATCGGTCTGCCCGCATACGCCCGCGGGCCTCCGAGGTGCTCCGCCGCGTGGGCGATCTCGTGCTGCACGATGCGATCCCGGTCCCTGCCGATGAACAGGAAGCCGATGATGAAGTCCGCGAACACGCGATCGACGAAGTCACCGACGATCCGGCGCAGGCCTTCCTCACCGCCGAGCCGCTCGTAGTCGCTGTGCACCCTGTCCTCCTGCCGACGCTCCCGGGCCCGCAGACCCGTCCGGCCACTCGGGCTAACCTCTCGCTCCGACACCCCGCAGGGAGCGCCATGCCGAGCCCCTTCCCCAACCTGCCCTCGAACCAGCGCGGGCGGGTGCTGACCCTGTCCCACACCTCGGCCTGCCTCGCCGGCAACCCGTGGGACGATCCCGTCGAGCGCGACGTCCTGGTCTACCTGCCTCCCGGCTACGACGCCGGCTGGACCTACCCGGCCATCCTGGTGCTCCCCGCGTTCGCCGGCACCGGCGAGGGCCTGCTCGCCCGGGGACTCTCCGACGTGAGCCTCGCGAGCCGCATGGACCGCCTGATCGCCGACGGCTGCCCCCGCTTCATCGCGGTGCTCCCGGACACGATGACCTCGCTCGGCGGATCCCAGTACGTCGACTCCCCGGCCCTGGGCGCCTACCAGACCTACGTCGCCGAGGAGATCCCCGAGTTCGTCGCCGATCATGCGCCGATCAACGGTCGCTGGGCCGCGGTCGGGCGCAGCTCGGGTGGCTACGGCGCGCTCCGCCTGGCCATGGACCGCCCGGGGCTGCTGTCCGCGGTCGCCTGTCATGCCGGAGACATGGGCTTTCCCCTCACCTATGCCTCGGACGTCCGCGCCGCGGTCCGGGGGGTGCGCGCGCTGGGCGGGCTCGAGGGCTTCGTGCAGCGCTTCTGGGAGCTGCGCCGCCCGCCCGGCGACGCGTTTGCCGCCCTGAACCTGCTCGCCATGTCCGCCGCGTACGATCCCGACCCCACCGCGACCCCCTTCCCCGCCCGGCTGCCCTTCGACGAGGACGGTGCGGTCGACCTCGCCGCCTTCGCCCGCTGGGCTCCCCACGACCCCCTCGTCCGCATCCAGCAGGACGGGGTCGCCGACGCCCTGCGCCAGCTCGACCTGCTCTTCCTCGACGCCGGCGACAGCGACGAGTACGGCCTGCACCTGTCGCTCCGTCGCTTCGTCGCCGCCCTCGCCGAGCGCGGGATCCCCCACGAGCACGAGGAGCACCCCGGCGGCCACCGGGGCACGGCGTGGCGCTACGACGTCAGCATCCCCAAGCTGGCAGCCGCCCTGTCCGAGGGCGGGTGAGGTGCGTCCAGCTCCCCTCCTCCTCGCCGCGAGCCTCGCGGCCTGCTCGACGCTGTCCCGACGGCTCGAGTCGGAGGAGCGGGCCTTCCTCGAGGCCTCGTGCGCCCTCGCCACCGCTGCGGACGTCCGCGTAGAGCGCGGTGTGCTCCCTGCCGTTCCAGCGGACGCTCCCACCGACGACTGGCGCGCGTCGGACGCCACGGTGCGAATCGACGCCGATCGCGCGGGTGCGTCGATCGCCGGGCAGCCCGTGCCCCTGGAGGCCCTGGAGTCGACCCTGGCCGCGGCCACGGCGAGCCCCGGCGCCGAGATCGTGCTGGTCATCGCCGCCGACACGCCCGCCTGGGTGTGGCAGCCGGTCGTGCGCGCGGTGAGCCTCCGCCAGGACCTGCCCCCGCCAAGGGTCGCTCTGGAGCGGCGCGCCTCCGATCCGCGAACCCCGCCCGACCCCGGGGTCGCCGAGCAGCTGGTCCAGTCCCGCCGCGCGATCCTCGAGCGGATCGACGACCCCTATGTGCAGCAGACCGCCCTCGACCAGCTCTACAGCAGCGTCGGCGTGCCGCGGGGGGACTGCGGGGCGGTGCTCGCCGAGCTCCGGGTGCCGGTGAGGCCGCGCGATCCCTGCGCCGAGCGGGTGGCGCAAGCGCGGGAGAGCCTCTCCGCATGCGGCCTCGACCGCCGAGAACGGACCCGAGCCTCCACGGTCCTCGGAGCGCGCTGGCATTCGTTCGGGCGCGCCCTGGTGGTCACCACTCCGATCCGCGCTGACGATCTTCTGCCTCACAGCCTCGTTTTCGAGGAGGCCCTCCTGGCGACGGCCCCGGTCTCGACGCCGTCCCCGCCGTAATCAGAACGGGCGGGTCCGATTTTTCTGCACTAAACGTTGAAGGAACCCGGCCGTCCCCGAACGAAGGGGACCGAGGGAGGCATCCAATGCGCAACATCATCATCGGCCTTGCAACCATTTCGACCATCGCGCTGGTGGGCTGCGGCACGTCCGCCACTGACGCCCTGTACCCGTCCGGGTCGTCCACCATCGTGACCTCCGCCGACCACCAGAAGGTGTTCGCAGTCAACGTGCACGAGGGCACGGTCAGCCTGCTCGACCCCGAGTCGGAGGCCATCGCCAACGTGGACGTCGGAGACGAGCCCACCCGCATCGCCCGCGTCGGCGACCGTCTGGTCGTCACCCTGCGCGGTGAGCGCTCCATCGCGGAGCTGGACGGCACCACCGGCGAGGTCCTGCGGGTCCTGCCGACCACCGGTCCGGAGCCCTTCGGCGTCGTCGCCACCAAGGACGGCTCGCTGGTCTACGTCAGCGTGTCCATGGGCGGCCTCATCGAGGAGCGCGACGGCACCAGCCTGGAGGTCCTGCGGACCTTCGAGGTCGGCGGCGAGCCCCGCTGGATGGCCCTGCACCCGAGCGGGCGCACCCTGGTCGTCGGCCACGCCACCGGCTCGGAGCTCACCAGCATCGACCTCGAGGACGGCGCCCAGGCCACCCTGGAGCTGCCCGAGCACGAGACCACCGTGCCGGGGTCCGTCAACGGCACCTACCCGCTCGCGAGCCGGGTCACCGGTGACCCCACCTTCTCCGCGGACGGCAAGACCCTGGCAGTCCCGGCCCTCTTCGTCGACAACACCAGCGGAGAACAGGGAACCGGCGGCGTGCCGAGCTTCCCCTACTACAAGGCCGCGCAGACCACGACGCTCGGCCGGTTCAACGCCACCGTCGTGCTGTACAAGACCCGTGCCAACGGCCAGCCCGAGGAGAACGCCTTCTCGACCCAGCTGGTCGCCGACTTCGCCAGCAGCAACGGCGCGGTCGTGCTCCGCAGCTACCTGTCCAGCGTGACCCAGTCCCCCGATGAGCTCGCCTGGCTCGTGACCATGGAGGCGTCCGACGCGGTGCTCCTGGTCGACGCCACCGACTCGGCGACGAAGCCCCTCGCGGACACGAACGGCATCGCCTTCCCGAACATCGCGGTGACCAACACCGGTCGTGGCCCGCGCGGTCTGGCCGTCCTGGACGACGGCAGCGTCATGGTGCACTCGTTCCTGGACCGCTCCGTCGCGGACATCCGCTACGACGCGCTCCGCGAGGAGGCCCGCGGCGAGATCCTCAACGGCGGCTTCCCCGCGGCCACCCCGGTCAACGCCGCCATCGGCTCCCGACTGACCGAGTCGGTGCTGACCCCGGACGAGCTCGACGGCATGAACCTGTTCTACAGCGCTGCCGACGCGACCATGGGTGCTGCGGGCGTGTCCTGCTCCAGCTGCCACTTCGACGGCCGCACCGACGGTGTGACCTGGAAGCTGATGAACGGTGACCGCCAGACCCCGTCGCTGGCGGGCGTGGTCAGCGAGACCGCTCCGGTGACCTGGACCAACGACGTCGAGACCGTCGCCGCCGAGGCCGAGTTCACCGCCGAGTTCCGCATGGGCACCCGCCTCGCGGATCACCGCAGCCAGGCCATCGCCGACTTCGTCGACTTCGTGCGCCTGCCGGACACCGTCGTGCCCGACGACGCCGAGGCCATCGCCCGCGGCAAGACCCTGTTCGAGCGCGAGGACGTCGGCTGTGCCGAGTGCCACAGCGGTGACCGCTTCACCGACGGCCTGCACCACGACCTGTACGACCTGAAGGGCGTCAACACCCCGACGCTCTCGGGCATCTCGGCCACCGCGCCCTACCTGCACGATGGCTCCGCCCTCACCCTGCGCGACGTGCTCATCCGCAGCCGCGACGGCAGCATGGGCGACACCAGCATGCTCTCCGACGCCGAGCTGAAGGACCTCGAGCTCTACCTCAAGAGCCTGTAGTCCCCGACGTCGACAGACGACGCCAGCCCGCCCTCCCCAACCGGGGAGCGGCGGGCTCGCTGCTCAGATGTCCCCGTCCGGCACGGCCTGGTGGTTGAACCGGCTCATGTCGGGGAAGGCCGCGCCCTGGTCGAACTGGTAGCGGTAGGTCTGCCAGGTGGTCGAGACCCGGCGCACGTACCCGCGGGTCTCGCGGAAGGGGATGCGCTCGACGTACTCGTCGGTGGGCACGTTGCCCCACTTGCCGAGCCACTGCTTCACCCGGCCCGGCCCCGCGTTGTAGCCGGCGAGGGACAGGAAGGGGCTGCCGCCCACGCTCGCGTGCACGCTGTCGAGGTACTTCGCGCCGATCATCAGGTTGTTCGCCGGATCATTGAGATCGCCCACCGGCTCGCCCAGCCACTCCGCGGTCTGCTTGGCCGTGTAGGGCATCAGCTGCGACAGGCCGATGGCGCCGGCGAACGAGCGGATGTCCTTGTTGAAGTTGGACTCTTCGCGGACGAGCCCGTGGAGCAGCCGGGGCTCGTAGCGGGAGTAGGGCTTGGCGGCAGCCTGGACCTCGGCCCAGTAGCGATCCGGGTAGGCGACCCGCAGGATCTGGGGCTCGCGGGGGCCCAGGGTCCCGGGGGGATCGGACTGCAGCCAGCGGCGCATGTCGTCGTGGGCGAGCAGCCAGTCGCCACCGAGGATCCGCAGCTCCGTCAGGTAGGCCATCTCATCGCCGGTCTCGGCGGAGACGCCCGCGTGGTCCCAGGCAGCCTTGGCCTCGGTGATGAGCCCCAGGCGAGCGAGGTCGATGCCGTCGCGCACCTCCGGATCGCCCAGGAACTCCGGCCGGACCTCCCAGGGGACCGAGAGATCCCCCACGTCGTGCTCGGGCTTGCGGGCGGCGAGCTCCTTCGCCACGTCGGGGGCGACCTCGACCAGGCGGCTGTACGCGAGGATGGCGTAGTAGCTGTGCGGGACCTCCTCGCAGAGCGTGCGCCACCCGGCGATCGCCTCGGCGCGCTTCTTCTCGATGTCCGTCGCCACCGTGGGCGCGGAGACGTCCGGGTACATGCGCCAGCGCGCGGCCCAGTAGCGACCGGCCTCGACGTGGCGGCGGTCGGTGTAGAGCGGCAGGCTGGCCAGGGACTCTGCGGCCGCGATGGCCTCGTCGGGGCGGCCGTCCAGGTAGAGCGTCCAGGCGAGGCGCCAGGTGGACTCGGGGGTCGTGTCGCCCTCCGGGAGCGTCTCCAGCGACTTGCGCCAGTACTCCTGGGCCTTGGCGACGTTGTCCCCTTCCTGCAGGCTGATCCCCGCGTGCAGCCACCCGTCGTCCGCGTAGCTCGACGTCGGGTACAGCTGTGGGATCGACGCGAACGCCTGGGCCGAGCTGGTGTACTCGCTGCGCCGGAACTTCGCCGTGCCCACCAGGTAGAGCCCTCGGGCGCCCCAGTCGTCCGACGCGTCGGTGCACCGGGTGCCGATGTCCGAAAACGCCGCGATCGAGCTCGACAACCGGTTCTTCTTGTACTGGCTGCGTCCCTTGGCGAACAGCAGCATGCAGGCCTCGTCCGAGCGGTCTCCGGCCGGGGGCTGCAGGGAGCCGACCTCCGAGATCACCGTGTCCCACTGGCCCATGCGCATGAGCCGGTAGCCCCGCCGCGCCTTCTCCTGCCAGGTCGGGTTGCGGCCATACGCCTTCAGCGCGTCCCAGCCCTGCCGCGACGCCTCCGACTGCGGGTACTCCGACCAGATCCGGCGCAGGTGGGTGTACGCGGCGTCGGACCCGGAGCCCGCCCGGGCAGCCAGCGCCAGCAGGGCCTCGGGGGCGCCTGGCGCAGGATCGGCCTGGGCGGCCAGCTCCTCGTAGATCGTGTACGCCTCCTTGGTGCGGCCCAGATCCTTGAGCACGCTGGCCCGCACCAGCTTCGCCCGCGCGGACTGACCGCTGCCGTCGGGCACCTCGGCCAGCGCGGCGAGCGCCTCCTCCGGCCGCTCGTTCGCCAGCAGCGCCTCTCCGCGGACGAGCGCGAGCCACGCCTCGGGGACCGCGACACCACCCTCCGCCTGATCCACCAGGGGCAACGCCTCCTTCGCCCGACCGGCGTGCACCAGGGCCCACGCCTTCACGAAGGCGAGCGCGCCCCGCTGGGGACCGTTCAGGGTCGAGGTGTCCACGGCGTCGAGACCGTCCAGCACCCGATCCCAGCGGCCGTAGCGGAGGTCGGTGCGCAGGGCCTCGGGCAGGTCGAGCACCGAGGCGCGCAGGTCGGGCGGCACCACGACCGTGGGCGCGATGGTGGGCACGGCGGCATCATCCACGCCGTTCGTGAGCGAGAGCGGCGCGGTGAGCACCAGCGCGGCAACCAGGCCGAGAGAAGGCAGGTTCATGGCGGTCCGGGGGGTGGTCGCAGCGCGCGGACGCAGCGGGTCCGTCGGCTGCCGAGCGCGCACGACGCCTGGAGGGGGTCGGGTCGGGCGCACCCTTCGGTTGGGGAGGGCGAAGCTGGGGGAGGAAGCGGAGGGGTCAGCTGGATGGTAACACCACGGACAGCGGGTTCGCAGGGATCCGCCGGGCTGAAAGAAACCGGGCGCCTCGTTCGTTGACTCAACGAGGGACCTGCACCTCGACCCTTGGAGGGCCACCTGGCTTCCGAAGACCGCGACCGCCGCCCCCGCCGCAACCGGCGCACCCCGTGGCTCCGCCTGCTGCTGCTCGTCGGCGTGGTGGTCGCCATCGGCTGGCTCTGGCAGCACCCCGCCCTGTGGCCGCTCAAGGTCACGGTCGTGCTCTTCCACGAGCTCGGCCATGCCGTCGCCACCTGGGCCACCGGGGGCAGCGTGCAGGCGATCACCCTGTCGCCCTTCGAGGGCGGCGAGACCCTCAGCGTCGGCGGAAATCGCCTGTTGATCCTCAATGCTGGCTACCTGGGCTCCCTGCTCGCCGGCATGGGGCTGCTGGCCAGCACCAAGGTGGTCGCCGGCGCGCGCCTCGTGACCCTGGGCCTCGGCGTGGGCCTGTTGATCACGGCAGTCACCCTGGTGCCGTTCCTGTCCTTCGGCTTCGTCTTCACCGCGGCGGTCGGCGTGGTCATGCTGCTGGTCGGCGTGTTCGTGCCCGGGTTCATCCGCCGCTGGATCGTGCGGATCCTCGGCGTCTTCTCGGTGCTCTACGCCGGCATGGACGTCTACAGCGACGTGTTCGCCCGGGCGCTGGACACGACCGTGCAGAGCGACGCGGTCATGCTCGCCCTGCACACCGGCGTGCCCGCGATCGTGTGGGGCGGCGCCTGGATGGTGCTGGGCGTCGTCGCCCTCATCCTGTCTCGCCGCTGGCTGGTCTAGATCGGCGGGGGCCGACGCGGCCGAACGCTCACGGAAGCAGGCGGACGAGCTCCTGGATCGACGCCTCTGGGATCGCGTACACCGGTCCGCCGGACGCGTCCTTGGCCAGGCGGACCTCGCCGCGCACCGGACCGAGCTCGACCAGGCGCACCTGATCGCTGCCGAGCCACGCCCGCACCCGCCCCTCGACCTGGGGCAGGGCCTCGGGGAGGTCTGTGGCCGCGTGGTCGACCGGGGTGAGGCGGATGGCCTGGTAGAGCGCCACCGCCTGATCCTCGGCGAGCCCGTTGGCCCGCCAGCCCTCCTCGCCGCCGGTCAGCTCGGCGCTCTGACCTCCGAGGGCGAAGACGATGCGCTCGACCCGGCTGCTGCGCACGGGAAAGGCGCGAGGGTCGAGCAGATCGGTCGGGCCCATGGACAGGAACGCGAGGCGCTCGGGCAGGATGGTGCCCTGGTTGCCGTGGGCGGTCTGCACGAGCCGGCCCATGGGGAGCTCGGCGCCGAAGCGCGCTTCCTGCTCGGTGCCGTCGCGCAGGCCCACGACGAGGCGGTGGTCGGGGTCCTGGATGCCGTCGGGCGCGGCGTTGTCCATGAAGGTGTCGAGGCGGAGGTCGAGCGCGCCCAGCACGAGGCTCTCGACGTCCTGGGGATCGGCGCGGCCGAAGCCCTCGAGCCAGAACAGGTCGCCCTGATCCCGGGTGACCGACAGCACGCCGTCCGGGGACTCGAGGCGGACGAAGGCCAGCTTGCTGGCGTCGAAGTCGAAGACGCGGGAGTCGCGGAAGGCGTAGGGATCGATGAGCACGTCCCGGTCGAGCTGGCCGCGCACGGCGACCAGGGCGCCCGACGGGGCCCGGGCATAGGACTGCCAGCCGATGGGAGCGGCGTGGCCGAGGTCGAGCGACAGGGTGCGCCCCCCGGACACGGTCAGCTCGACGTGGCCGCGGGGTGGGTCGCCGAGCCCCAGCGCGTCTGCGGACTCACCGTCGTTCAGCGGCACACCCAGGTCCAGCCGGACCAGCGCCTCGATGGCGGCCTCGATGCGCACCTGATCGGCGGACTGCTCCACCGGGGAGGTGAGCCGCCAGCCGGTCGGCTGCCGCACCGCAATGAGGTCCTCGCGGCCGGGCTGGCGGATCAGGAGCCCCTCGACCTGGGAGGGATCGACGTCCCACACGGGCTCGGTCGCCTGCTGGTCCCAGGCGGGATCGGGCGTCCGCCGCGGCACCAGCAGGAAGATCAGCCCCACCACGATCGTGGCCGCGGACAGGACCACCAACAGCCGCACTTGACGCTCGTCCATCCCGACCTCGCGAGCCCCGCGGATAACGGCCGCATCCGGGTCCGGCGAGGTCTTGCCCGACCCGATCGCGCGGTTATCGTCGGGGACCCGGGCGGCCAGTCCCCGCCCCCCTGGAGTCGTCATGTCCGAGCGAGACGAGAACACCCCGGACGAGCCCGGCACCCCGGAGTCCGAGGAGACCGCCGAGGATCAGGTCCAGGACGGTGAAGCCGAGGTCATCGACGCGGAGGCCGAGGTGGTCGACGCACAGGCCGTCGAGCCCGAGCCGGTCGAGGACAACGTCGAGGTCCTGCCCGACGAGTCCACCCGCCTGCGCCAGCAGCTCGACGAGTCCTCGGCCCGCCTGCGCGCGGTGTCCAAGGCCTACAAGGACCTGCAGACCGAGATGGACGCCTTCCGTCGGCGCCAGCAGGTGCTCGCGGAGGCCAAGGCCGAGAAGCGCGCCGCCCAGGTGGTGGAGCGCTTCTTCGAGCCGGTGCAGAACCTGCGCCGCGCCCTGGACCAGACCGACGTGTCGCTGGAGGACCTGCGCGCCGGCGTGCAGATGGTGCTCAAGCAGTTCGTCGGCCGCATGGAGGAGCTCGGCCTGGCCGAGATCCCGGGTGTGGGCTCCACCTTCGACCCGCAGGTGCACGACGCCCTGGCCCAGCTCCCGGTCACGGACGAGGCCATGAACGGCAAGGTCATCGAGGTCTACGCGACCGGCTGGCGGGTCGGCGACAAGGTGATCCAGCCCGCGCAGGTCGTGGTCGGCGTGTACCAGGAGCCGGCGGACGCATAGCCGGGGCGGCAGACGGTCGCGCTAGGACAGGCCGTACTTCTTGAGCTTGTCGTACAGCGTCCGCAGGCCGATCCCCAGGTGCTCCGCCGCCTTCTTGCGGTGGCCGTCGTGCAGCTCCAGGGCGGCGACGATGGCCGCACGCTCGGCCTGCTCGAGCGTAGGCGCCGGCGCGCTGGCCGGGGGGGGTGCCTGGGTGCCCATGCCGTCCAGCACGAGGTCGTCGGGGCGCACGACGCCGTCTTCGGCCAGGATGGCGGCCCGCTCGAGCACGTTGCGCAGCTCGCGCACATTGCCCGGCCACGGGGCCTCCTCCAGCGGCGCCCGGCAGGCCGGATCGAGCACGAGCCCGTCCTGACCGTGATCCCGGGCGACCTCGCCCAGCAGGCGCTCCGCGAGGGGCCAGACGTCCTCCCGCCGCTGCCGCAAGGGCGGCAGGGTGATCGGGAACACCGCCAGGCGGTGGTAGAGATCCTCGCGGAACGTGCCGTCCTGGACCATCGCGCGCAGGTCCCGGTTGGTGGCGGCGACGAAGCGCACGTCCGCCTGGAGCACCTCGCGCCCACCTACCCGGCGAAACGTGCGCTCCTGGAGCACGCGGAGCAGGCGCGCCTGGATCGACGGACCCAGCTCGCCGACCTCGTCGAGGAAGAAGGTGCCACCGGCAGCGTGCTCCAGCTGCCCGCGGCTGCGATCGACAGCACCGGTGAACGCACCCTTCTCGTGGCCGAACAGCTCGCTCTCGAGCAGGGTCTCGGACAGGGCTGCCCCGTTCACTGCGACAAAGGGGCCGTTCGAACGCCGACTGTGGCGATGCAGCGCCCGGGCGCACACCTCCTTGCCGGTGCCGCTCTCCCCCAGCAGCAGCACGGTGGCGTCCGTGCGCGCGACCTTGCGCAGGGCCGAGACCACCGGCCGCATGACCGGCGCGTCCCAGACGGGCTCGTCGGCGGCAGGTGCCGCGGCGCGGGCCTCCCCTGCCCCGGCCAGGGCGCGGCGCACCAGCAGGCGCAGGGCGTCCGGACCGGGCAGGGGCTTCTCCAGGAAGTCGAGCGCGCCCAGCTTCATCGCCTCGACGGCGACGTCGACCCGCCCGTGGGCGGTGAGCACGATGGCGGGGAGGTCGGGCTGCTCGTCGTGCAGGGCCCGGAGCAGCTCGATGCCGGGCATGCGCGGCATGCGCAGATCGGTGATCAGCAGGTCGAAGCGTTCTTCTCGGGCAGCCCCCAGGGCGGCGGCTCCGTCGCGCACCGCCCGGACCTGGTGCCCCTCGCCCCGGAGGACCTCGGCGATGAAGTCGCGGAGAGCGGCCTCGTCGTCAGCGACCAGGATCTGCGCCACGGGGGACCTCGGGCAGGTGCACGGTGAAGCGGGCCCCGCCGTCGGGCGGGTCGTCGAGGGTCAGCGTACCGCCGTGGGCGCGCACGACGCGCGCGGCAAGGGCCAGGCCGAGTCCGGTGCCCTGGGTGCGGGTGGTGACGAAGGCGTCGAAGATCCGGTCTCTGACGTCGTCGGGCACGCCTGGCCCCCGGTCGCGGACGACGTAGTCCAGGCCGGTTGCGCTCGCGCGTACGTACAGCTCGACGACGGCGTCCTCGGGCGAGGCCTGGATCGCGTTGTGGAGCAGGTTGTCGAGGACCAGCGCGATGGCGTGGGGGTCCAGCACCGCCTCGTCGGGGGCGTCGTCGGCGAACAGCTCGATCCGGTCGGGCGAGACCCGGCTCAGCGCGTCGTGGGCCACCTCGATGGGGTCGATCGGGACGGGATCCAGGGCGTCCCCGCGGGCGAACGCGAGCAGGTCGCTCACCAGCCGCTCCAGGCGCGCCGCACCGTGTACGACGTGCTCGGCGGAGGCGTGGCCGGCCTCGCCGCGCAGGCGCTCCTCCAGCAGCTGCGCATGGCCCTTGAGTGCGGCGAGCGGGTTGCGGATCTCGTGAGCCAGGACGGCGGACATCTCCCCGAGGTGGGCCAGGTGGGCCTGCTCGGCGGCGGCGGCCTCC
>MDTC01251425.1_pt1 | contig 30369 bp, 33 predicted proteins | sample 811181 | NCBI WGS metagenome assembly MDTC01 (sample SAMN05326644, study PRJNA326480) | marine metagenome | isolation source: seawater | place: Pacific Ocean: North | collected 2011 | reverse complement strand
GAGGTGAGGGTGGAAGCGGAGGTGGAGGTGACTGCACAGGAGGAGAAGGAGATGGAGTCAAGTGTCGAGTATATCGAGTACCACAATCGTTACAATCAGAACCATGATCACAAGAATTATATTCAGATCCAGATCCACCATCATCACAATCTCCGTCATTTTTCCAAAAACAGTTATTCGAACACAAAGTCAAAGGAGGTGGAGGTGCTAATGGTGGAGTATTTAAATTATTACTTATTTTTTTAAGATTCATTAAGTTTATTAATGTTTGTGGCATGTGGTAAACCCCATTTATCACTAAACGAATATTATTAAATGAATTTGTACCAGTAATCTCTAAAGTCCACATTCCGTTTGAGTTTTCTCCAAAATATGCATTTGTCAATATTTCATAATCTTGTCGATAACTTTCACTGACAAAACTGTTGGAATATGAAGGAATAATTTCACTTCTTGTTCCTTTGGGTGAAACAATAACTATTTTTGGACCTGGTTTAAAATTATTAATTTTTATAGACACATGTTCCATATACATTGATTCTGAAACGAAAACACTATTGTAAGAAAACGTTTTTGTAATTGTGTAATCTTGTGGAAGTAAAGGGTACCATGAGTTCATAGACCACGATAATGCTTTTGATATGTTTATTATACCAGCACCATAGTAGTTGTTGAAATTGAATCCAACATCATTTATAATCCAGTTGTTATCCATAGGATTTTCATAAGAGTTTATGACATTGTTTGGAACAGTTGCCGTTTTCATTATGATCATTTGAACATCTCTCCATGTTAGTTCTGGTCTTTTTTCAAGCATCAAAGATATACATGCTGAAACTATAGGACATGAAAATGATGTTCCATAAACATATGTGTATGTGTTCTGAACATTTGTAGTATAAACATTATACCCGGGTGCACTTATTGTTAACGCCGAACCTGGTCTGCTAAAAGATGAAGAACTGTAATCACTGTTACAAGATCCAACAACAATGTTAGACTTGTGAGACGTAAACTCATCTAATGCAGTAACTTTTTTGGTTGTTCTTCTATCATTTCCTGATGCCCATACAAAAATACTACCTTTTCCACTTCTTCCATTTATGATAGACTCGTCGAAAATATATTTAAAATGAAAGAGATCCGCATCACCATAACTAACTACATTAAGATTTATGTTCCAACTAAACGAAAATATCGATTCATAATGCATATAATAAGAAAGAGAAAGTCTTATACGATCAGACTGTATTTGACTGGCTCCTATATTTATACTGACAAGAGATGTTTTCGGAGCTATACCACAAGAACCTTTGAAATTATTTCGCAATGCGGTAGATACACCTGCACATAAAGTACCATGATTTGTACTTGTTGAAACATAATGACCATAGTTTCCATCACTAGAATATGGATAGTAGTAGGACCAAGAGTCACCTCGAACATTAGGATCTTCTAACAAATCTTCATGTGTAAAATCGATACCACTGTCTACAATTATAATTTTAGTGTTGTTACCGGACGCGTAATTCCAAGCATCGTAAACACTTATAACTGATTTTACATAATCATTCACAAGTTGTGGGTCGTTATATGAGTACTTTATAGAAACGTAGTACGACAAAGACACATTATCGACGTTTTCTTTAGTTATATAATAATTGTAGTATTCAAAAACAGATTCATTTTGTGGAACGATTATAACGATTTCATCTTTAGACAGTTTATATAAGTTTTCTTGTGTAGAGTTGTAGTCTTTGAATTTTATATAAAGTTTTTGAGTAACTGCATAATCGTTTCCATTATTGTTTACAACAGATGCATATAAGTTGTCTTGTTTTTCATGCATAGAATGAGTAAAAGTATTGTTGACAATGTTAAAATACAAACCATTCTTTTGATAAAAACTACCCAATAAAAATAAAATAAATATATTCATTATTTTATATATAAATAAATAAAAATGATAAGAGTTGGGATAAATTTATATTGACACAAAAGTACTTGTATTACGTATTTTTACAAAAAAATACAAAAGCCCTTGTAGCTCAGTTGGTTGGGATATTGTTGTGACGGTTCTGTTTTTACAAGACAGTGATCGAGTTATTATTTTTCTTGTGAATCTTTAAAAAAGTTTTTTAGGACGTATAGAAACACTTATTATATGATTGTAATATGTTCTGTATTTTCGATTTGGGTAAAGATCTAGTAGAACATCGTTTAGGTCTTGTCTACTTATACCACTTCTACCATGTGAAGTTTGGTGATTAAGTGTACTAAAAAAACGCCACATGAAACTTTCATGTCTTGTTTCTGCACCTTTGACAGCTTCTACTTTATACTTTCCATTTTTTAAACGTATTAACTTACAAACATGAATCAAAGAACTTTTTTTATAACTTGGACTACCAGCTGATCTAGGGGAGGAATACATATTTACATATTGTAAAAAAATAAAAACTACAAAACTATTTTAGACGACATCCAATAATAATATTGGATGGGACATCAATGTTGTTTTCAGAACTTGTTCCTCCACTTACATAGTTGCATCCATTTGATTGAAGAATATTTGTGTAAGAATGAACTTGTGTCCATTTCGGATGCTTATTTCTGTCAATGTTGTACTCTTTCGCATATTGCAAGAAAGTGTCTTTGAAGGAAGATAACGTCATTGCATAATTTGGAGCAAATTCTAAGTTGTCTGCATCTTGCATAAATGCAACAAGTGCATTCACTTGAGACTTTACTGTCTTTGTAAACTTCCAAAATGCAGGTGGAAGACTTGAGTCTTTTTTGGGTACTCTTCCATTAAGCTTTTTCATAAGATACAGGTAGCAAAGATTGAACTTTCTAAGATAAACAGACCTTTTTTGTTCCATTTTTTCATCTAATCTTGTATCAAATTCATTAATTCTGTTGAAAAAACATATTCCAAACAAACGACGTAAAAATTGTCCACCATCATCGTTAAAGTTTTTAGGAATATGATTTCCAGCGAGAAGCATGTGAGAAAGCCAATTCTTTACGCGAATCGGACGTTTGTGTTTGTCATTGAGACTCATAGCCTCTCCAGAAGTCATAGATTTAAATTCTTCTTCCGCAAGGCCCATTACTTCCTGAACTTCAGGACATTCAATAACGTCTGCCTCAACAAGATCACCCGTTCCAAAGTTTGTCTGCATATTGTTGCTCATAAGTCCTCTTCTATGAAACGGGTAAAAACCGGTAACGTACGATATAGCTGTAGATTTTCCAGTACCACCTTCTCCCCATAAATAAAAAGCAGATTCAAGTCGGTCTTTTTCTCGAACATGATAAAGGTTTCTTCCACCCATGAGTGCATAACACCATAATTTGGACTCAATGTCTACAATGCCTTGTGTTTCCAAAATCATATCCATTTCTGGAGTTTCTATATCCATAGGATTTATGGAAAAGAAATGCTCTCCATTTAAATTTATAGTTGGATCCACACAATTTGCAGGATTAATAAGTCCTTCTGTGACACCCAATTTTCTAGGGAAGAACGGAACATTAAAATGATGTATGCACACATCACTTCTTTTAGGAGCCAAACAAACATAAGTGGGATCGTACTTTTGTCTTTCATGTTGAATCCGTTGCGCCTGTTCAGGCCACAGGTCTTCCTCACCATATAAGAAAAATGCATCATACACCTGATTATATATACCAGCATTTCTTCCTCGTGAATCGCCTCCAAATGATCTCAGATGATGATTTTCTCTTGAATCCGGTAAACAAGCTATTTTTGAAAGCTCCAAGTTTTCAGCAACTGCTTTTTTTGTACCGGCGGATTCATTTGCCAACAACCACAGTTCAGGATCATTATCAGCCGAACACATTTCTTCTACATATTCTCTTATTAAACCCGCATTTTCATACGCTCTTGTTTCTATAAGTTCACCTTCTTGGTCATTATCATCTAAATATACACGAATGTTGACCGGTTTTAAAAGTGTTTGGCCGCACTTTCTCCAGTTTTTCCCTTCAAAACTTTTCATTATTCTCAAGTTCACTTTTTGCAAAGAGTTTTTACAACAACTCTCATCAAATTCCAACCAATATGCAAGTTTTGTAAAGTTATCATTTTCACTTTCAGTGGCATCTGAATTAAAAGTATTTCGAAACGTGACAAACAGTTTCAGCAATTCTTTTCCATGATACACTCGTTTTAACATTCGCATCAAAGAATCTTTATCTTCCGATTCCGTTTCCGAGTGATTGGGAATATGGGGTCTCATTCTAATAAGATTTGTGAGTTGCCATTTTCTTGGTTCAAAATAACTGTCTATTTCAGAGCTTAATAAATATTCAGTGTTGTGTACGTTAAAAAATTTAGATGCCAAGTATCCAGCTTTACTTATATAATCTTCTCCATAAACATCATCTATATTTTCATCAATCCATAAACTTTCAAGTTCTTCTAACAAATTGTGCCAATTTTCGTTAGTAGGAATATCTGTTTGTTTTATATGTTCGATCGGAAACGACAAATCTTCCAAAGTATAGATCGTTGTCATGACTGTCGTAGCCTCTCTTAACACAGGTTATGAAAAAGTTCGAGTCGATCTGATCCGAATAATTTTTATTTCAAAAGGCGTTTGCCTTTTATTTTTATGTTATTCCTCGAAAATGAAGAATATATCTTCGTTATTTTCGGAAGCAATGTCAAGTAATGTCAAAGCAAGTGCTGAACGTGAAGATTCGTGTTCTGATGTGTCTATAAAGGGGTGTGCTAAAAAACCATTTACTTGAACATATTTATTTTTTTTTTCAATAAATGCAAACATTTTTTCATCATCATTAATTATAGATACATAAACGCCATTTTTTTTTCTAGTGTGAGACAACCAATTTGAAATTTTTCGTATGTCATTAATTTTTTCATTTTCTTTATGCTCATGCATGATTAATCGAAACGGCCCAGAATAAGAATCATCAGTAACTCGTAAATCTATATCCCCATCTTCTGGAATATCACTATCTTCGATTAGTTTTATATCTAAGCACCATTTTTTCATGACAATTAGTGCTTCGTGTTTTGGTATAGATCTCACGACTAAGTTTTTACCAAAATCTAGAGAATGAGCGTAATCACAAATTGTTACTATAAAAATTAATAAACTCTTCATTTAACTATACAACAAAAAAAGTTTTATAAAATTTTAAGTCCTCCTAAACTACTTGGTACATCCCAATACTCTATGCTGTTTGAAATAAGTCTGCATGGATTTATTTTGTAAAACGCTTGATCTAATTCCGAAGATGACATTTTCTCCGTTGATGGAACACTTTCTTCATCATATACCATTTCGTAAAATGACCTCAAACTATTTCTTTTTTCATTGAGACTTGCTCTATTCACATAAGAATCTCTCAATGATCTAAAACATTCTTTCTTAGTTTTATATATAATTCTAGATTTATCTGAAGTCAAATTCCATTTATTAGTTACTGTTTTACACATTAGTAGATTTCTGCATAATAAACCACTTGAATGTACTAGTTCCGATAAGCAATTCCACGTTGTATATGTGAATGAATCTACTATTTTTCCGTAACTTTCAAGAGGATCTCTTATATTTATTTTTGTAGGTTCATACAACAAACTTACCAAGTTTTCATGAAGTAACCTTATATGAGACATGTGAGATGTATCACCGTTTGAAGAAAATATTTCAAACCAATTGTCATTTTTACGCGTCAACAATGAATTGGCTATTTCGAAAATATTACTTTCTCTGTCCAATGTTGATGCTGAGAATGAATTACTCTTACCTACTTTATCAAAGTATCCTTTTGTCTGATAGAACATTTTTATAGCAATGTCGCTTTGTCTAAAATCACCTTTGCATGTTGGAACAACAGAGTTTACTATGTTTAAGGAGTATCCTTTTGATTTTAAAAAATTTGAAACAACATCATTGTTAGGTGCATAAAGTCTTATATTTGTATAGTTCTTTAATTGAAACAAAAAATCTTTCAGTTCATAAGCATAATAGTTAGTGCATGTTATGACCAACGGCGACTTAGATTTGTTTGTTTTTTTTATATGCTTCAGTATTACATCTTTGCATTGTTCAGTAAAACTTTCTATATCATCAATAAATAAAACACCACCCTCTCCTTCTAAAACAGAGTTATCTCGTACTTGTGAAATCCATGAGTCAAGTTCGTGTGGATTTTCAGGTGTTGAGCCATCTAAAAGTGTACAGTTTATATTGCATATTTTTAAACATTCTTGGACACCCAAAGTTTTTCCGCACCCAACTGGACCATGTATAAGAATGGGTTTATGTTTATCATCACCTGTTAAATGAGATATCAAATCCGCCCACGCCTTTGCGTTCCCGAATTGTTTTAGTTTGTTTGTAACAAGAGGAGGGGATTTTTTCTTCTTGGGAGGAGATGAAACATTTGATTCCAATACTCTTTTTATAATTTTTTTTTTAGTTTGAGGTATTTTTAAACTTTCGTTTTGTGATACATCTTTCTTTAAAAGTAAAGTAGTACTAGTTCCACTTGTACAGGCATCGTCGCCAATGATTCCACTTTTTGGACGAGTTCGTGGTAACATAATTGGTTTGACCTTTTTAAAAATATATTTATATTACTTTTATAATTAAAAAATATTTAAAATACAACTTTAAAAAACTAAAAAATATAACAACTAATTCCTATTACTAACACGAGGAGACTCATCGTACTTCCAAATGTTTAGTGTATACTTTCCACTTCCGACTTCGTTAGGTTTTGCTTTTTTGATATATGAATGATTCAAATATCTTGCAAGCACATTGTTTTTAAGCTTAAATCTTTTTTTAAGTGTCTTAAATGCATAAACATTTCCAGTTGATTTAAGAAAATCCAGGACTGGATTCATTTTTTTAATGCTATTTTTATAGCATAGGTAAAACTGATTCAAAAAAATAAATAAAATAACTAGAATAAGATACGTCGAGACTGTCCACTTCCGGTAACGTTCTCACGTTGTTGTTCTACAGTGTCTGGAGGTTCTGGTAGATCTTCTTGATTTTGATCCATATTATCGTCTGGTTCATTTTCTTCTTCTCTTTGTTCTTCTCTTTCTAGACCGAGTTGTTCTTCAACATCTTCTAAATGCCTTTCTAATATGACATTTTGCGTGGTCTCCCATCTTATAATCATTTGTTCAGGTATTTTATCTCTCAATACTAAACATGCATTTTTAATTAATGCTTGAACTATATCAATTAAAAAATCATAAATTTCGTCTTGAGAGTGGTCAGTATCGTAAAAATCTCCAATATCATCTGTTAATTTTTTATATTCCTCATGTTGTGAAACATTCAAATATAAATTTTCTAAAGAATTTTCTAATGCACAATATTCACCAGGTTGTGCTTCATTCTCATTGAACGTAAACAAAATGGTCAACAGATTTTCGTCTACCTTTTGGGAACATTTATTAATAAAATTTTGTAACGCTTCTTTTTTTGATACATTAACAGCTCTATAAATTATACTTCTCATTTTTTATTTTATAAAATATTTTTATCTAAGGTTATTTATGGCTGGAAGTATTTTGTCTATATTATCTGCAAAATGACTCATATCTGCAGAATTGCATTGTGACAATACTTCTTCTCCTATAGATTGAAGATCCATTGATCCCATATCTTTTTTGCCAGACATTATATCATTTGCAAGTTTACTGGCCATATTTTCGATTTTTCCCATCATTTGAGAAGGGATTGCTTCACCTACATCACAGAACGAAAATAATTTAATTAAAACTACCCATTGACTTTCTTCTATGGGTTCTTCCCACTTAATTTCGGGAAACACCTCTGAAAGTTTTGGAATAATTTCTTCTTTTCGTTCTTTGCAAAGTACGGATATTGTTTTTCCATCTATTTCTTCTTTTGATACTTCAACCCATTTACTAAACATTTTGGAAAGTTCGCTATCTGAAGAAAGATCATAAACGTTTTTACAATTACGCATCTCACAAAGCACAGATAAAGATGTATTGAAACCTTTTAACATTGAAGGTTGTGAGCTAGCAGTATCACCTTGTTTATTTTTTTTTATATTTTCTGAAATTTCTTCACGTGTTGGAACTCTTGGAAAATCTTTTTCTACAAATTCTTCAGCATATTTATTCAAACGATTCATATACTTCCAAAATAGTTCCTTTTTTTCGTCAGTGAATGAAGAATCGTTCATTTTTTCAGAAATATTCAATCTTCTCAAACTTGCCGAAGAACTAGATAAACTCATAGATTCATGGTCTTTGTAAATAACCGCATGATAAACTGTAGGTGGCGAACCAGTAATTCTTTCTACAGCCTTAGAATACTTTGTCTTTTTAAGTGGCTCAAGCATCGCATTATACCAATTAATAATTCCATTTTCTTCTTCTTTATCGTCACCTACAATAACATTTTTCCCCCACAGTATCAAATCTTTTGTATCAGAACAGTTGGGAAATGATTTACCTAATTCATCAGCAAATTCTATCGAAAGTTCCCAAAATGCTTTTTGAGATCGTATTTTGAAAGTATCTTTGCTCATTTTTATTTCTTTTTAAATGTTATATAAAAAACTGATTTTGTATGAACGAACTTTTTTTAAAATTTATTTATTATATATAAATATGCGAGAAAAACTAGATAATTTTTTGTACAGATCTTCCACCTTTTTGAATGCAGCAAGTATAAGACAACGGGATTTTCAAATAGATTTAAAAATGAATAAAGACAAAATAAGAACATTATCTGAAATTCACGAACTTGGTCCACGAGTACTTTTTAAAGCAATGGAAGTTTTATCTCAAGATTTTTTAACTAAAAGTGTATTGGAAAATGAAAACACTTTTTGGAGAGTTTGGGAAATAGGAATGTCTTCTGGTCACCATGGTACAAGTTTTGGAAGTAAAATGTTTGGTCATGCTCTTTATACTGGAAAAGATGATGCGTTTACACCAGAAAGCGATAAAATAATTAAATTTGACAACTATGTTTTAAAAACTTTTTGGTTAGACTGTCCCCCAGATGCTTTTAGAGAAACAAAAAGACACTTGGAAACTTCTTGGAAAAAAGAGTATAAAACATTAATAGAGTTAAGTGAAACCGTAGAAGACGGACCTTTTGTACAAATATGGAAAAACACTAAAGGCAAAGCAGAAGAAGGTAAAAGCTTTGGTATCGTTGAAATAAAAGTTCCCGAGGAGTTTCAAGAAACTTTTGGAGAAACGACAAGAGTAGGTTGGATTCGAATGGAAAAACTAAATGTATTTACAGGAAGGACTAATAACAGAGTCTTAGAGTCTGTAAAAAAGTTGCATTCTATTGGTTATACACATAACGATTTGTCCCACAAGAATAATATTATGGTTAGAGGAAATGATATAGTATTAATAGATTTTGAAAATGCTGTCAAAATATCTGACCCTAAAACAGAAGAAGATGGAAAAAGAATAAGAGAAGATATTGAAGCTGCAAAACAAATAGATAAAAAAATATTTGACTTTGATTCTGAAACTGTAGAAGTAAACATTGGAAGTCCTTCCAAAATTTGGGTTCATTCACCAACAATTGGTTCACCTTACACGACACCACCTCGTAAAACATCAACACATCCTAGTTCCAGTGGTGAATTCGAATTACCAGATTCAATACTTTCTACGCCTACTTAGCATAAAAATATGAAATTTATAATCAAGGGAAAAATTTAATATGAAGTCCATTTTTTTGATCTTCTTGCATGTTTTCATTGAATTTTTTGATATCTTCTGATGTTGCTGTTACGATAGAACCGTTTCTCAAACAAATTGTAACAAAACCATCATTCAAAGATTTATTCCATATTTCTGAAAGAGATTCCATAGAATCAACTTCTTCTTCTTCACCATAACTGTTGAGCAAAGATTTTACTGCCTGACCACTTTCCAGAATGTCAGACTTTGAGAATGGAGAACCACCAATTATATGTGAAATAATTATATTAGAATACATTTCTATTTTGGGTGATTTTATATAGTTTGGACCTAAACTTGTAAAAGATATCAAATCTTCATTCAACATTTGTAAAACAATACCACCGTCGCAAAAGTAAGTGACCGGTTCTGTATCTGGATATATATCTTTATATTCGAACAATGGCTTTTCAACAGGAGTATTTAATTCAATTGGTTCTTCATTTTCTTTTCTGAATATTTTAACTGTAAGTGTTTTAGAATCATTCGTCCGTATTCTATCAAGTAATACTTTAAATTTTAACTTTGTATCTGACCAAATATGAGGAATGTCTATATTCCCGTGCATGTCTATGTCATAAAACACATCGTTTCCAGGTTCTTTGATAGCACACAATACATCTCCTTCTTTTAGTAACGAATTAGAATATTTATGTACACCTGCAACTAAAATTCCACTTTTACAATCTTTATGGTACTTACTTAATTTTAGTGTATCTTGACTTAAACGTCTAAAAACACAGTTAAAACTATAACCCAAATCTTTACAAGGTCCATTATTGCATTCTAGTATTCTATATTTTAAAATAAGTATTTCTTCAAAAGGTGTTGCATAATTTATTCCTTGTGCAAACATAATACCAGATGTTACCAATCCAATTACTTTACTTTCAGAATTTACAATGGGCCCTCCTGAATTTCCCGGGTTGATCTGAGCATCTGTTTGAAGCCTGTTTGGATCGTATATTCTTCCACTTATAATACCCGCACTTATCTGCAGATGAGGTGCACCTAACGCATAACCAAGTGCAGTTATTTCTTCTCCCTGATGTATTTTATCAGAATTGCCTACTTTGAATTTTTTTAAATTTTTTAACATTGTTTTTTGATCTTCTGTTAAAGAATCATCTAATATTTTTAGAATAGCTACATCTAAATGAGGATTAAACCCCAAAACTGTTACGCTAAATCTTTCTCCTTGTGATATTGCATCAAAATAAACACCTATATCTACATGGTTTGAAATCACATGATGTGCTGTATATATATATAGTTCTTCACCTTCTATTAAAAATCCGGTTCCTGTACCAGTTGCATCTTGTGTTTTGTTATAAGGTTGTGCTGCATCATATTTTTTTGAAGAACAGCGAATCCTACATACACATTTACCTAAAATGTTCAAAGTATTGTCCTCCGACGAACTAATATTCTCATCTGAATCAAGAGAATCCGGTAAAAATGTAGTACAATTCAGTTTTAATCTCATTTATTTAAATAAATATATTTTTTACTCAATTATTTTTTGTAAACTAAAAATAAGAATATAATAATGTGGAAATCTATGAAAATGTTGGGAATTCTATATCGTGCAGGATCTTCTAAAGATGAATTGTCAGACTATGATAACTTTTCAGACGAATTTTCAAAAATGCAAATACCTGTTGAAAAAGGAAGAGAAACACCGTCTGAATTCTTTGATAGGGTGAGAAAAAGTCAGTTTCCGGTTGCAAGTCAATTTCTTCCAGATTATTCACCAGGAAACTGTTGGGCAGTTACTGCAATCGAGTTGTACACAAACTTTTTAAGTATATTAAGATATAATAAATATATTACTAAAGATGATTTTAAAAATGCATTAACATCCATAAATCATGCAAATAAAAAAATAATTGCAATGACTTACAGAGAAGAGCAGAAGAAAATACAAAAAATAATACTAGAAGTACAGGCAAACGAACCTCGCGAATTGTTGAGTGTTATGTTAGGAGATTATGTAGCGATTGTAACCTATAAAAAAAAAGAGTTGACTGAAAAACTTGAAGTGTACGAAAAATCTGAAGTTTTGCAAAATACTACACGATACAAAGAACTGTTGGAACAATTGGAGTATTCAATTGAAGTAATTACTCCAGAATCTTACCCTAACACAGAAAATGGAAATAAGTACTTGGATGATAATTTACTACAAAGTTTAATGTCAGATTATGGAGGTAATTGGTTACTCATGTTTGATATAATACAAAAAACTACTAGGTCTTCTCATTTTTATTTAGATTTTTACGATTTTTATTACGAGTTTTCAAGTGATCATGAACAGGCTGAAACTTACATTTTGTTAATGATAGATTATGTAATTGGTTTCGCAGCAATGAAAAAAGATCATGTTGTTTCTGTTTTAAATCAAAATAAAATATGGAAAATAGTGGATTCAAACTACCCCGATAAACCTAATTTTATATCTGATAATTTGGGTTCAGTTTTTGAAGAATTAGCAAAGCTAGGTTTTAACAAATTTCAAGTTGTTTGTTATAAAATAAACAACTCTATAATACACGAAAAAAAACAAGACTCTCCCAGAAAAAGAGTTCGTGACGAACGACTTAGTATAGAAGAAATTTTGTTAAGAGAAATCGAAGAAGTAGAACAAAAAGAATCTTAGTTTTAGGCAAACACGCTTCTGAATTCGGGTGCAGATCCAACACCTCTTGCTTCTATTGGATGTCTGCTTGTAGGATCTATAAAATTAGGTTGGTAACAATATCCTTCACCCACTCTTTTTTCTGGGTGGGTGCAATTTTTATTAGATTTTTGAATACTTGTTTGTTGTATTGTACATAACGCAAAATATCTTCCACTAAAAAGTGAAAGAAGTGCTAAACAGCAAGTAAACGTCTGTGATGCAAATACTGTTTGAGCTGCATCTCTATCAGAGAATTTTCTTAATGAAAAATCAACGGCAACAAATCCGGATGATATTATCAAAAATAACAAAGAACTTAAACGGTATGTATTTCTAAAGAATGATGAAAATGATATAATCAAAGAAACAATAGGAAAAAGTATAATTACCAAATATTTATAAGGGATCATTTCAAGTCTATTTTTACATTCCAAGACATCAAACACTCTCCACAACAAAAATGTTATGACAGAAATGAAAACTATGTTCAAAAAGGCTATAAGTGATTTAGCAAGTAACGGTTTACTAGGTTGTCTTAAAACAATAAAGATAGCTATCACAGATACAGTAACCAGTGAAGGTATAGCATTTAAGATTACAGAAGAAGCACTTTCTATAGAGCCAATTGTTTGAGCAGGAAAAATAATATCAATACTTGAACAATTCATTTTATTATTAAATTATATTTTTTTATATATTGTAATCACACAATCAGATTTTAGAACAAGGACCAGACACTATCATCTAGAATCAAACACAAAGCAATGACGGTAAAGCTATTCACCGAGTTCAAGCACGACGATGTCCATTTTCACGCACCAACCTTTAACGCAAAAGGACAAAAGAATGTAGATATGTCATATGATCCAATGTCAACTGCTTTTATCCATAGAATTGGGATTCAGCTTGCAAAAGATACTAAGCCAATTATTTCTAAATGGCGTTTAAGTGAACCACGTGAAGGTGAAGATGGCAAAAGACGCAATTGGGAGCTAAAATTAGAAGATCCTGATCTTGTTAAAGTTCTAAAAGATTTTGATGAATATATCCTAAATTATGCTGTAAACAATTCTCGCACCTTGTTTAAAAAAGACCTAAACCGAGACCAAGTAGAAGCACGTTATAAAGAAATTGTGAAACCTCCTAAAGAAAATGATGACTGCCCATATATGATTGTCAAAGTTTCTTGTCCACCTTCTGATAATCCAACTCCAATTAAGACTATCAAGGAAGATGGTAGAACTCTATCAAATGGAACAATTGATGATCTAACAAAGGATGCAGAAGTTGTACCTATTGTTAGAACAGGTGGTCTTTGGTTTATGACGGATTCATTTGGAGTTTCTTTTTCGGCTTATAAGCTTATTGTAAAGCCAAAACCTCAACTGGCTTTTAAGGATCATTTTATTCTTGAAAATGATTATGATGATGAATCAGAAGAACATGCTTCTAAAGATGAAGTAACATCTTCCAAGGATGAATCGGAAGATGCAGATCTTTCTTAGAATTTTTTGTTTTTAATCAATCGTTCATAAAATGTAGTTTTTTTATTTAAATATTTTAAAACATGTATTTTAGTTTTTTAAATACATTAAAAACTTGTACAAAAATATTAGAAAATTTAGAAGCACTAACTCTCATTTTAGAAATGAATGATGATGATTATGACTGTTTTTTGAAAAGAAAAGAGAATAATATAAAAAATGAAGATTTACGTTGTTTTTTGTTATTAAATTCATTCTCTATATCTGATCTTGTAGTTAAAACAAATGATGATATTAAAAGTATCGGTAAGGTTGTTCCAGATACTTTGGAAAAAGTAGAAGTTGATTTGTCTAAACATGACTCTTTATGGAATCAATATTTGAATGATCGAAAAGATAAGGATTTTATAGAAATGTCTACAGATATTTCAAATGTTTCTGTAGTATGTAAAAAATGGTTAAGATATTTACAAGATGAAGAAGACAGGGGTACAGAAAGTTCTTATTCTGACTACAGTGGCGATAGTACGGAAACCTCAGATGACGATGAGGAAGATGATGATAGAACAAATAGTAGCTCTTAATAAGTTTTCTTCATAAAAATACTAGGTGCTATATTCGGAAGTATGTTTTTTTAATATTACTATTTATTGTAATATGGGTTTTAATCTTTATGTGGATTATGATTCCGAAATCATTTCTTCCAAAATCTTATTCGCCACTTAAAGTCAAAACGTTTCCGTCACGACACCACTACCCATAGCCAAAGCATATGCATATATTGTATAAATTTAGTATTTAAATACACTTATTTTTTAAAAAATTTTTTTATTTATTAATTTAAATTCATTCTTAAATTGTGTAAAAAATAGTTTTATTAATAACAAAATGATTTGTGTAATTTGTTTAGAAGATATACAAATACCATTATCACAGTTGCAAAAAATGAAAAGACTTAGTGACGGTCTTTGTTCAAACATAGGAAAAGACAATATTGAAAAACTTTTTTGTAAACATTTTTTTCATGAAAAGTGTATTAAAAAATGGTTTTCTAAGTCATCTTCGTGTCCCGTTTGTAGATCGCATATTGTTTTTCATAGACGAGTTAAACTAAAACTATACTATCCATATTTTAATTAGATTTTACTCTGGTCTTAAGAACCTCAACCTCTTCAAAAATAGAATACCCATATTTTTCGTAAGCCTCTGAAAAAGAATTATAACCTGGATTTTTCTCGAAAATTTCTTTTAAACGTTCATCAAACTCATCTTCATCCCAAAAAACTTCAATATCCCTCAGATCACAACGTAGCCAGTCATTTTCCACAAAATCCCAAGTTTCATTCGAAACATAATCATTTGTAAGCCCCTTTACAAATGATGACGATTTCCAGCCGTTTTTCGTTCCATTAAAAATGATGGGTCTCTTGACCTTTGAAACTTTTATCTTACCATTTGTTACTACAATAGGCTTCCCTAAAACGTAAGTGAGTGGACGCTCTATTTCAACAATAACCTCTACTTTTCCTTCATTGTTTTCAGATTCGTTATCATTCTCGTCATAGTATTCTTCTTCGTGTTCGCTGTCGTCATTCAGGTCGTTTGGATGAAACATGAAGCTTCCTTGTTTTGATCCTAAAGATTTTGGTACTGTTAATGTGTCCAGTTACAAAATCTGATTCAACCGTATATATTTTTCCATTCACTTTCTTCATCTTGTTTCAACAATTTAGAATCTATTTTTTTTGCGAAAGAACTACTATTTTTCCTGTGAAAAATAAAGTGATGTTGTAATTCAGCAGGCGTGTAACTTCCTGAAATAACTTCCTTAGAAAATGATTCTGCATCACTCTCTTCGTTTGGATAAAATTTCAAAAACATTTTCTTAGCTTGTTCTTTAGTACAAGAATCAAATTCTATTTCCAAATCTACACGACCCTTTCTTCTCAAAGCTTTGTCTATTTTCTCCGGATGGTTTGATGTCATAATAAATATATGACCTTTGGAATCACCCAAACCGTCTATTGCGTTAAGTAACCCAGAAAATGTAGTAGAAAATGATTCATTTTTTTCACGATGTACTCCAAATAAAGAATCTATATCTTCCATAACTAAAATAGAATTTTTCTTAATGCTGTTAACAGCATCTAATAAACTGTTGTCACATAGTCCGGGTGCCACTAGGTTTAGTTTATAAACTTTACGTTTTAAATGACTTGCAATTGCACTTATAGTAGATGTTTTCCCAGTTCCAGGTTTACCGTAAAAAAGATATCCTCTCTTGAATGGAATACAATGGTCTTGATACCAATTTATTGTTTTACAATCTGTAAAATCTTCCAAGTCTTTTTTAAGTTTTTCTTTTACTTCATCATCTAAAATTACAGAATCTAAACTTCTTTCAGGAACAGAAGAATCTCGTCTCCAAATTTCATTACGAGCGTTCCATACAAAAGTTGAAAAACGTTTTTCAACATCAGGATTTTTTTCATCCACAGAAGTCTTTATTAGTTTAAGTATTTTTGAATAACAATCACACATTATGTAATGATTTTCCAAGACAGTTGCGTCTCTATCATGAACTTTTCCCGTTATGGGTTGATCGCCTTTTGAGATTTCATAAGCCATTTCTACATCTTCGTATAAAATATTATATTTTCCTTCATCCAATGTAACTATTAAGTTACTTCCATCATCTTGACGAGAGTCACTTATTTCTACACAAAAATTATTACTTGATGATATTATCAAATCGTTTTTTACAATAAAAGAAGAAACTGCTTGTCTTACACTTAATTCTTTTATGTTAAAACAAACCATTTACATTAATTAAAAAAATATATTAAAAAAACTGATTATCAATATTCGTTTTACAAATAGTTTTTTAGTGGATGTAATAAACGAACACATCGTGTAACAAAAAAATGTCCGAAGTTAAACCAGTAACCGACCTTAAAAGAGCAGCACCAAATAATGTAACACCAGCAAGCAGTTCAGAAGCTGACGACTTTTCATTGTGCGGAGATGGAGTTGTTATCAAACCACTTCCCACTGAATTAAGTTCTGGTGAAGTTAAACTTGCAGAAAAGCCAGTTGTTGAAAAGCCAGTTGTTGAAGAACCAGTTGTTGAAAAACCAGTTGTCGAAAAGCCAGTTGTCGAAAAGCCAGTTGTCGAAAAGCCAGTTGTTGAAAAACCAGTTGTTGAAAAGCCAGTTGTTGAAAAACCCGCTCCTGTACCAACCCCTAAAACACCAGTTGAAAAACCAGCACCTAAACCAAGTCCTGCAAAAGAAAAAGAACTTCCCAAAGTCACAGAAAAAGAAGAAAAACCAATTGAAAGTCCTATTGCAGAAGAAGATGAAGAAGAAGAAACACCTGAAAAACCTAAGGCAGACTCTGTAAAATCAGGTAAATCTGGGTCTGCAAAGAAAGTAGATGCAGCACCAGTCGAAACTGTTACTGTTGAAAAGGAACTCAAAGACTCTGAGCCCGTTGTCGAAATTAAAAAAGAAGAAAAGAAGATTGAAACTGTCAAAAAGGAGTTGAAGAAAGATGCACCTGTTGAAAAACCAGTAAAAACCACTAAACTTTTAGGATCCATGAAAAAGGTTTCATTCGGTGACAGTACTTTTTGCTTAGGGTTTGCTGAAAAAGATGGAAATACAAACTTTTATGCAAAATGCGAACTCGAAGAAGGAAAATGTCCAACTGAGTTCAACCCACTTACATGTACACTAGCTCCCATTCACCTTTCGGATGTCCTTCACAAGGCTGTTTTGACAAAACTTTAAATTATTTTACAATGATTAATTAAAAAAAATAGGATTACTCAATATATTTGAGACATTTTTTTTTATTTTTAAGCAAGTGTTTGTTGTATACTTCTCCAAGGAAAGTTTGTGGCAAACTGCGTTATAAAAAACATTGATATGAACACCTTTGATGACAAACTTAAAATTGAGTATAGTACTTGATTGACTATAAACAATCTACGTCTGTTGTAACGTTCAGATGGTTCTTTCTTTTCATAAAGTTTAGAATCCCCAAACAAAACATAGTACAAAGAAAGCATAAAAGAGTATGGTATGTATAACAAAAACCCTAAAAATGGATATTTATAAAGTACTCCATCATATTCTTTTATCTTGTAAACAGTTACCATGGGAAACAAACCAAATATTACAAATGATAAAATAACATAAATAGAATACATGTAATCGCTTTCAAAGCAAGTAGGTTCACAGAAAAATGAAACACCACTTTTACATAGCACAGGTTTTAACAGAACTATGTTTTGGAAAATAGGATACCAAGTGATTGAAAACAATGCCATTCCTGGTTGCCAAAACAATACAAGCGATAAATTTGTGTACCCCAAGTCTATGAGTTTATCGATTACAAGACCAAAGTACATTAGTGAAAATTGAGATAAAATAGAAGCAACTAAAAAGTTCAAATCAAAAACTTGTGCAACAGATGCCATGAAAAAGGACAATAACGCAGTAGTCATCGCATACTCGATCCACAATGAAGGAATTCCACTAAAGTCGGATGTTTCCGACATCAATTTTTTTCTAAACATAAATGCCTTGTAAAAATCCATAATAGATGTTACAATCACGGAAAAGAATAACAACATTTTTGGTAACATAGTGTCAGACACTATCTCAACTAATTCATATGCAGCAATCCAAGGACCTTGTGACACAACATTTCCGATGCTACTAGAATATTGCGCTATAGCTGCTCCACAATTCAAAACATCTTGAGCACTATTGGACGCGCTTTCTGTGTTTTTGCAAAAGTTGGAAGGTAGATCAGAAACGATAGCTTCACCGATTGCACCTAAATCGCTCAAAGATGTTATAGTTACGTTTGAAGTTGGTAAAGAAGTTAAACTGCTTGCAACATTAGGTGGCAGAAATGAGGCAAATGTAGAATCGCCATTCAAAACCTGAATTACAGCATTTTCTGTAATAGTTCCAAGATTGTCGTAAACGCATGTAAAATATTCTTGAACATCTTCTCTCAATTTGGTTTGAAAAATTGTTACGGGATAAACAAAATCTATTGTTAAAATGTATATTGCGATTCCCAAATGTACAAGACCGGTTAACAAATAAAGAAAATAGTATCTATTTTCTTTTACTTCTAAAGGTATTTCTACTTTTACGGTTTTTTTTTCTGATATTTCATTTTTTTTGTATCTTTTTATAGTTTGGTCACTGTTTCCAACAACACCCAAACTACTCATTTTATACTAAAAAAAATAAAAATTTATAATAGTCAGATTTAATATTTTATTTTTTAATAATATATGAATCGTTGCACTCATATTTTTTCATTTTCGACATTAACACTTGGAATTGTATTGTTATATTGTGGTATATACTTTATGGATAATATAGAGTATCCTTTTGTATCACCTATTTCTGGAATAGCTGGTATTTCAATATTTGTTCTTTCATTTGTTATTTTTGAATATGAAAACCAACATCAAAGAACAAATCCCAATATTAATTCTTTTTCTACAGTTTCGGTATGAAAAAAATAGCAGCTCCTGGGATCGAACCAGGGACCTTTGGATTATGAGCCCAATACGCTATCCACTGCGCCAAGCTGCTTTCTAATTCTTCTGAAGAAAAAAAAATTATATAAACTAACACATCAAGTCATACCACAAGCCTCTCTTTGCCAAGAGATCCAGAGTTGATCTGGATCAAACACAAAAACGATGCCAACCCGAGCTGGAACAACCTTCTCTACGACGACGACCTCATCGGAAGGGTCGCAACACTTTCCCGTCTCACAAGTTTATGGAAATTGGAATCCACATCCCATTCTTCTTGAAGGAATGGATGTGTATGAATTGAAGAACTTTGTTGACCACCTCTCGGTTCAAGAACTTTACGATTTTAGTCTTCTTTTGGAAGACTCCAAATAAGTGAGACAATATTTATGCACTTTATTTAAAAAAATTTTATCAAACTTCATTTTAATAAGAAGTGTAAGATCAGGAGTCACAAAATATAAAAATATGGATACTAAAGAAGAGATAGTCTTTTGAGACAAAAGTACTTGTATTACTTACTTTTATATAAAAAGTAATACAAAAGCCCCTGTAGCTCAGTTGGTAGAGCGCACGGCTCTTAACCGTGTGGTCGCGGGTTCGATCCCCGTCAAGGGTAATTTTAAGCCAAAACCGAAAAAATGGACTTACAGACCCCTTCTGTGGGGTTTACGCAGCCAAAGAAACCAATGGTGCAAACGTTGCTTCTACAATCATCATTTACATATTTGAAGCCGTGTTTATGGACGGCATGATTGACGCGTTTGCTATCAATAACTCACTACTCACATCAAGACAAAAGAATCAAATGAAATAAAAATATATTTGAAAGAAACAAGTGCTAAAACCCCTAAAAAAATATACATAATGTATAAATAATGAGGGATTCTTTTTGTTACAGGAGTGTGGAAAATAAGCGGCGTATTCTAATCACATGTCCACATGTGTTGAAGAGTGGTGACTGTGAGGAAAAAAACGACCCGGGTGCAATAGAAAGTGCAACTGAGTTGTGGAAAACGTTAGGAGACTGTGGCTTTCATTGTACACTTCTTTCTGGGTCTGTGGACCGCACAGCGTGTGATTTAAATCGCGAACCATGTTTTCTTCCGTTTGCGCAAAAACTACACGAGTTGCTATTGGATCACGAAGTACTATTTGACATACATTCTTACAGACCTCGACCCGGTGTGTTCAACGACGCTACTGGCATTGTATGTCTGACTCCTAGTGAGGGAAAAAAGCATCTAGAAGTTTTGGAAGGTCTCAAACAGTCATTTTCAGACCTAGTCGTGCTCAAAGGCGGCAACAACTACATAATAAATAAGGCTGCCGAATTAGGGAGAGCAGCACTTCTGTTGGAAGTACCCTATACCTCATGTGGAAAGTGTTGCTTCGAAGGAGATTGGAATAAAATAGCAAGGGTGTTTGAAAGAAATGTTTGTTACTTCTGAAAGAACCGATCAGTTTACACACCAATCTGATTTCTCGAGACAAAAAAGAGACATGGTGCACAAAGGTTTTCTGAATACCATCACACATCCTACAAGATCAAAGGAGTCAACAAGTGAGAAAAAAAATTTACATTCGAAAATTTAAAAAATGCACGGTTGAAAATAAAATTGTATTATCAACAACCTTGGGTTGTACTTTTTTCTAATTATAATGATAATTATGTGATTTGGAATTTATGAGAATACCGATTATATGCTAAATGTGAAAAAATCGCTAAGATGTTGATGGAATTTTTTCTTCCGGAATTTTTTCTTTTTCTATTTTTTCATATCGTTCCATCTTGTCATTATTATATATTACCAAGTAGTATTCATTATTGTCTAATTGGTAAAACTTACCAACGCGTTTACCTTTTTGAAACTTTCCTTTTTCAACGCAGTTTTCGTCTAAGGTCAAAGTTCCTATGCCATTAAATTCATCGTTTTCGAAATTTCCGAAATATTTCATACCGGATTTATACATGTATTCTCCATAACCATTAAACATGTCATTTTCGAAATTGCCATGATATACATCGCCATTTACAAAATAAAAGTAACCATTTCCTTCAAATTTTTCATCTACAATATCACCCTCATAATAAGAACCACTTGGATACTCGTATTTCATTTTTAAAATTATTTCTTTTTTTTTTTAACAATCAAACGTAATTTAAAAAAAATAAATATTAAAAATGTTAAACACTCTAATTTGTAAAAATAGTAAGGAAGAAAAATATAAAAAAATAGAAAGAAGAAACTCATTTAATATACTCATAACATATCTAGATTCTTCAAAAGATGTTTTAAAAAAACTGGACTCTGGAAATTTTGAAGAAGCAAAAGAGTTGTTGAAAACAACAGCAAAAGAAAAAAAATCACTTACAAATTCAGAACCATATATCAATATGATGGGTATAGATAATTCTTTTGAAATTATTGAACTAATTAGAAATATAGAATACAAATAATTATTATTTGTTAAAAAAATGAAGTACAGATCATTATCGAGTATACCAAACAAGCACAGACAAGACAAAGAAACAACAATGGAACATTGGATTCGCATGATAGAAATCGCATTTGAATCCATAAAAGAACTTCCTGACACGAATACAATATATTTAAACTCGTGTTTGAAAAAAGGTAATTTGGTAACGGATGAAACTGAACGTCTGATTTCATCTGAAAATCCTGGTGAAATCGACATATCAGAACGTGTACAAGATATAAGAACAACTGCTTTAAATTTGAAAAAAACAGGTTTTTCCTTACAGGATGGCTACTACGACCACTTGAGGATTGTGGATTATGAAAAAAAATATCATATTAGAATTTCTAATACAAAAGTTCTAGGACATATTATATGTGATAACGTAACAGCACACGGCCTTACAGCAGAGTCAGTTACGCGCATATTATTAGATCACCCTTACGTTCCTAATAGAAAAACAGTGTCAAAAGCATTCGGTGGTGGTACAGCACAACACATTAATAAAGAATCAAAACTCAGTTGGATGTGCCGTGTAGTAAAAAATGAAAGAGAGCTTGAATTTTTAGGACATGACAATCAGAGACCCAACTATAATACAAGTTTTATTTTTATACCGTTCAATAGACATGGAAATGGTTCAATCGAGTATGTTTCTAGCGGTTACATTAACGACTTTATGACTTTAGAAATAAATGTTAACGAGTATAGACTTGCGAATACTATAACGGAGTTTTATGTATGGGTTCCGAATCGTCCCAAGGGTGGTATTCTTTATAAGATACATAAGTATCCCTGTATAATTCTAAAAGAAAATGAAATCGAAGTAAATAGCATAAGGTACAAATTTTCCAATAATGACAATACACCTTTTGATATTTATCGTCAACTCCCAAAATATAAAATTATATTTGATCCATTTATTGGTGGATCTCTTTCTTCTATATTACTTTTTAAGTTAGGATATTATGTAAAATACAGAGCAGATGTTGGTAACCAACAAGTTTTGAGTGATTTTCATCATGCTATACGTGACGATAATCGAAGATATCGCGAAGATGAACTACAAAGATTATTACCATTAAAAGATGCTCTTGAAAAGTTTAAAAGTTCGGACTATATACTATTTATAACAAATCCTCCATACAATTTAGAACGTGAACTTTATAACTATGTCCAAAACTATGTAAAAGAAAATAGGGAAAAAGTAATTGTATTTTTAGCGAATACAAATCCTGGATATGATAGATCATTTGTTAGAAACGAATTTATGCCAGATTCTTCCAAAAAATTCGTTATGGTAGAAAGCAATGGGAATTTTAAATCTGTAAATTTATCTAGCTGGTCTCTTTCATATTACTCAAATCATGAACTAAAAGAATCCGAGACAGAAATATCAGCAGATACGGATGTTGAAGCAAAAGAAGTAAAAAGAAAAGGAAAAAGATCACACGGAAACTTAAAAGAAACGAGAAAATACTTTCTTGCTGAATTTATAACTTCAATGGAAAAAGGAGGGTTTGGACTTGATATTTACACCGAAGAGTTTTTAGACACATTATACAACAACTATGCTTTTGGAGAAAGTGGTCTAAACCCAACCGATTTTTTCAAAATGGCAACAACTCCAAGAGCTGGTTCTAGTTCTCGCAGAACCATTCATAGCGATTTTAGCTATGAAGAATTTAAACAACTTTATATTAGAACTATTATATTGTTAAAAATACCAGATCTATATTCAAAGTATAGTTCTATCAACAAGTTTTATACGTCAGAACTCAATATGCAGAGTATAACAGAAAAAGAACGTTTATTTTATAAAAATATAGGATTTACCGAAGGTCTAGATCAACAAGAAATACCACAAAAAGTTATGGAACAGCTTTTGGTACACGTAAAAGAACTTACAACGAATTACGCTCTTGGTGAAATCAAAGATATAATAACTGAAAACATTGAAGACATACTACATGACACAATTATGTCAATAGTTGTAGAAATAGGAAAACACTTTTTGGACGATTTTGGAGAGTATGAAGGTGTAGATAATGATATTCAAAATTATCTTCAAGAAAGGATTGAAGAAGTAAATACTGATTTTTCTATTGTCACAACCGATGAGTTTTGGAATGGTGATGAAGAAGGATCAATGAGTTTTAACAAGTTTTTAATACCGGACGATGAAGCAGAACGTCTTTCTAAACTTATAGGAAATGCATTAAGAGAAGCTAGATCAGGAGAAGGTAGTTCAGGACAAAGCAGTTTAGAGAGATGAAATGTAGTTTAGAAAGTTTTATTATATCTTATAAATGGATTTGGAATATATAAATGTACTCACACTTAAAAATTATGAAAAAGAAGTAGATATTAACAAGGACTATTTTAGCACAATATACATTGAAAAAAAATTATTTGACGCAGATATGATAATAGGTTTAGAAACAGAAGAAGAAGCTGAAAGACAGTTAAAAATAGATGCACCAAGATGCATATTCAGATACAATGGTAGACGTCATTCAAGTATTCCAAAAAATATTCCTAAAACACTAATACCTTATTGTACACAATGTGTTATGGGACTTCCTGTTACTTTTTTATTTAAATCATTTGGTTTAGTGGGTGAAAGTGGTACACCTATGGTTATAAACGCGTACGAAAATGAAAGTGTAATTATTTTCAAAAAGTTGCTCATAAAAAATATAGAAGGAGTTAATATGTTTGGAGTACATGTTTTAATTAAAATCAGAAAAGAAGACATGGTAGAAATAAGCTTTAGTTTGGATAAAAAAACATAATCACTATTTTTTAGTTTAATATCAATAAATTTAGTGTCAGAGTTTTATACTTTAGTCATTTCATAATATAATGAGTGACTGGTATATACGAGAAATACAAGAACTTGAATATATGGAGTGTCTTAGAACAGATTTAGAACGAGAAATCGTAGAGTATGAGAAAAAAACTGAGGAAATGGAACTAAAAAGAGTAGTTATTGAAAACATGATCATAGAGGAGGCAGAACAACTAGACTATGAACTAGAACGCTGTAAGTTATCCCCTCGAAGTTTAAGATTAAAACGTTTAGAATTTTATGAAAATAAAATTGAAAATGTTTCTAAAAACGTTTATGAAACAAACGATGATCGTGTTTTAAACAATTCAAAAAGTTGTGAATCTAAAGTTGTAGAAACGCTTGTCGAAACAACTATAGAAACGACTTTACAAGTGGAACAGTGTATATCAATAACAAAAAAGGGGAAACGATGCTTAAAAAGACCCGTTTTGGGTCTAGATGTATGTTGCATACATAAAAAATTAAAGTAACTCTTATAAAAACTTGGAAAATCTTAAAATAAAAGGAGTGTCAAAATTCGAATAAGTCATTATTAAATTAACACAATCGTTATCGGGAATACATGAAAAAATAGTATTATAAATGCTTTTTTTGTAGTTGTAGTATAGCAAAAAAGTACATTCCTCTATTTTATTTTCAAATACTATGAAATGCAAAGAAGTTATTAAAGGAGTGTGTCTGTTTGCATTCAATAACCAGCGTATAGCTCTACAACGCTCTTGCTCATTGTTCATAATTACTTTTATTATAATAATAAAATGTATACTATATTGAATATAACATCTTTTATATTTGATATGTTATCTACAATAATAGCAATACCCTTCCTTTCATGTGGGTTTTTGTGTCAATGTGGTCCTTATGATGGTATTTATGACACTCCTTCTAAAAATAACCCAGAATTTATAACAGACAGATGGTATAAATCTTCGATTCATACGTTACATGGGGGATCGTTTCTTCAACTACTTGCAACAAGTAGTATTTATTGGAGATTCCCTTTAATTTCTAAAAATGGAAACCAAATGGTATTAGGATTTATGGTAAGAGGAAAAAACAGATTCGGTAGATTGTTTGCAAAACTTATAGAAAAATCAAATCCAACGTTTAGAGTTAAAATATTAAAACCCAACATATGGTCTGTCAGGCTAAATATAGGGGAAACAAAACTTTCTGGTACATCTTTAAATGATGTATGGAAAATACATAAAAACGGAAGTATTATAACAAGTGTTAAAACTAGAGGAAGATTCGAATACTATACATGTGGTTTAGGAACCGGACCTGCTATGTTTGTGGAATCATTTGACGAAGCTGACAACAACACAATTACTACAGCAATAATGGAACGATTTTAACAAAGTTTTCAAAACCTACATCTTCACTACTCTTCCTCATCTTCCTCCTCTTCCTCTTCCTCTTCCACACCAAACTTTGCATCTACCAACTCTTGTTTGGTTTCTTTCACAAGTTTAAGAATTTGTGAATTCTTCACTTCCATGCCTTCGCAAATTTCCATAAATGGAATGCCTCGTTTGGACTCTATGTATCTTGCAATCCAAATGCGATTGAGAGAACGTTTGTAACGTTTGATGTCTTCAAGCCTTTTTTGTGCAAGTTTTTCTTTTTTTTCAAGTTCAGATTGCTTTCTGAATGCGATCACGCTTGGAGGAAGGACAAGTTTCGATTGTTTGAATTCGGGGAACTTTTTGGGAATACGTTTCTTCTGGATCATCTTCTTGAGCTGCTGAGGATTGAGAAGACCGGAGGGCATCGTCGTATGTAGTTTTTCCGCTAGGGTTCTCTCGAGCACCCTTTGTGTTTGATCCACTTGTCTTTACATAAATACATAAGTTCATATGAAAAATTCAGACGGAAAGATACGTCGTTCATCAATACCATATTCCGCACACTCCGGTTGAAGTTTGATCTTCTTGAATAGATTCTTTCTGAAAACGACAACACCCCTTTCTTTGTGAGGAAACAAACTCTGAGACTCTGATACTCCTATTCATATAAAATATTTGTTTACGTAAAAATAATGTTGATTAATATCACCACTATCGCGCTAATTGGTGATAGTCTAACTGCTGGGTACCGTAACCATCCTACATATGCACAAAACCTTAAACTGGACAACACTAAATTTCGTATTGGTACATTTGCAAAAGGAGGTACAACAGTCATTGAAGGAGGTGACATGTCGTTTTGGAATTTTCCTGCTTATAAAAACTCCATAAAGTTTAAACCAGATATAATTGTTGTAACGTTTGGATTGAACGCACTCCTGAAAAGTAATAGAAAAATGATAAACACTCGTTTTGTTTCTGATTTCGTACGATTAATACGTTCTTACAATTGTAAATACTCTATCATTTGCACACCTTTGCCTGTAACAAAAAACATATGGGGTCTGTATGATTCGGACGTAAGACAGTACATACTTCCGTTGTATAAGAACATTGCACTCAAAACGAACAGTACAATTATAGACTTTCACGAAAAACTTAATACAACTTCAGTTGCATTAACATTCGATGGGGTTCATCCAAATATTTACGCAACTCGTATCATGGCCAGAGAAGTAGAAAATATAATAAAATCGTTATCACATATACATTAATAACTACCAACTCCCCAAATAAACTAAGATCGACTCTCCAAATTATGTAAACAATGTTTATTAAAAAACAAATCTCTGTAAATATTCATAGCAAGTCTTTGTTTTCGAGTTGTTCTAATATGTATTCCATCTTTAAAATAATCTCGTTTTTCAATACTTAAATAAGTTAAATCGAATATTTTTATATTGGATAGTTTTGTCTTACTAAGATTACCAAATTCGATTTGACGTTCATTTATATACTGTTTTGTGTAAGATGGTTTCACTGGTAATATTAAAACATAAACCATACAACTAAACTCTTTTGCAATTCTTTCAATATTTTGGGAAAACCCCCTAATATTATTATTGATAAAGTAGTCATTATCACCTATACTCAAGACTACGCATTCCCAATTTTTTCTTTTGAATTTTTCTATATTTTGTATTATATTATGAGTAGTTGCACCACCAAAACCTCCGTTGATCGCGTTAATTTTGTACGGTTTGAAGTCATGATAAAGTGTTGACCAAAACGTAAAAAACGAATCTCCTAAAAACAAAAAACTATTTTCAGGCAAAATTGTAGGTATTTTTATGTTAGAAGCTTGGTATGACATTATTGAATCGTATATATCCAATAAATTTAAAAAACGCTGTGCTTGCACCATTGAATAGTATACAAAAGAGGAAGGTAAAAATCTCAAAATATCGAATTCATATTTAAGCGATACAAATATTAAAATCGACATGTTTAAAAATAATACAAGTGGTATTACCGTGACAATGTTTAAATATAAATCGTACATTTGAAATTGTAAAAAAAAAAGTTTCAACAATCTTATACTCAATATTTTTAAATGTATTTTTTTGTGCATATACAACTAAAGACTCGTCTCGGTTTGTAGATTGTATGTATAATCTCTTTCTATTGTAAAAAATGAATGTGTGAAAACATTGTCTACAGAATCTTCCCAAACACCATCCAAACCCGGATTTCTTCTTATAAAACGTTTAAATAAATTAGGAAATCTTTCCGGATGATTTTCGTAACGAGTATAAGTGGCATATTTTGACCATTCATCTAAATCATCAAATAGTTCAGTTACTATATCTTCAACAATGCCTAAAGAACCTTCAAAATTCCACTCTAAATTTCGTTCTGCTTCCCAAACATCACCAGGAACTTCTCCCCCACCGTAATCTTTCAATACCACGAAATTCGCTTCAGATTTTATAATTGAAGGCTCTCCATTTAATTTTCTTGTATACAACTCCATTCCTGAAGAACTATTATCTGTCCATTCTGTTCGACCGTAATGTGTTGTTGCTCTTAGTTTTTCTACAAATAGGTTGGCAACATCGGTGGCCGATAATTTTAAATGAGATTCTGTTTTTTCATTCACTAGAAATCTCAAAAGTATAAGATACTGGATATCATCATAATTATATTCATGTACAGCAGCATAACATTGAAACAACGAAGGTCGTTCTCGTGACAAACGACGTTTTTTATCATAATATACATTTCTTAAAAACTGTTTATGTTCTTCGTTTAAAATTGACGATCCTAATGCATCTTCCAACATTTTCTTGTTTATTTTTTCCGTATACGCGTCAACAACAATGTTTCTATATTCATCCGGTTTATCAAGTGATTCTTCAAGCATTTTCAAGTCTACAGTTTGTTGTATCCTTAACGTAGCAAGTTGTTTGAGACTAGGCATAGTTTCATCAGTCATTCTTTTGTTATATAAGTTTAAATATATTATGTACAATCTTAGTGAAATAACACCCGTTCGGCCCATGCAATACTTTGTCGCCAAGGCCACCTCCAGTGAACGCGATCTGGAGACAATTCGGTGTATTCTAGAAACACAATCGTACGAGTCACCGATTGTTGTTCGATTCCAAGAGGTAAAGTTAACTTAGGTACCCAATGCACCCGTTCACTACCCTCAAAGAGTAGAGCGGCATTATTCGGCAATTTACATTCCACACCCTCTACGATTAACTCCGATGTCGAATTGTTGTGAATCCCATAAATGACGGTCCATGTTTTTGAATCCGTTCGACAACTATCACGGTGCGGTGCATTGAATGAATTTGTAATATAATAGTGCGTTGAATACGCCATCGGAAATCTCATGTCGTCGAGCGGATACAATGAAGTCCCTGCGGCTTCTGAAAGTCGTTTCAACCACACTTGTGCATAGTGCAAGCTAGAAATGCTTGGTGCCAAAGATGCAGTTTCAAACGCGGATAAAACTCGACTCGAACGTCCGGACGTGTTGTAATACAATCCCATTCGCCCGTCTATTGCATATAGTTGTGCTCGTACTTGAGCAAACTCAATTTCCGGCAGTACATCTTCAAACAGGTGCACACGTTCAAAGCGTTCGGCGCAATGAAAACTGGATCGTGTATACAACGGATCCTTGTACGTGGTGCGAAGTGGCGTATATCTATTTTGAATTTGTACCAACAGTTTATGCATACGTATTCTAAGAAAACGCAACATCGAATGAACATTATCTACATGAAACCACGCGGATAAACAGACACATATGATGACCGATGTCCATTTGTATTTAATTGCAACGGGGGTCATCGTCGTGACTTTTTCTGAGAATGGTTTGATGTCACGATCCATGAGACGACAAGTTGGGCATGTTTCACATCATCATTTTTGTACACATATAAAATGCTATGTGTGTTAAATAAACAATACAAATTTTAATTATAACTTAAAAAGATGAATACGGCTTCTGTTGTTTTACAACTAGTATCCGTAGGTTTGTTGGTATACGTACTTGTAAAAATACTAGAAGTTGAGAAAAGTATTGAAGAACTGAAAGAAGAACCGGAAATTCCTGAATCTGTTACAGGCAGAATCAATCTTCCTGAGATGGACATATTTAGACCCATTCCCAACT
>MDTC01084245.1_pt1 | contig 30369 bp, 15 predicted proteins | sample 811181 | NCBI WGS metagenome assembly MDTC01 (sample SAMN05326644, study PRJNA326480) | marine metagenome | isolation source: seawater | place: Pacific Ocean: North | collected 2011 | reverse complement strand
CGCGCTCCGCTTGTCTCCTTGTGTTGTCTATGTGGACTTGCCGTCCACACCTGCCTGGGGTCGTTGCCCCCAGACCCCACGATGTTATCACATCGTTTGTGTTCCGACTGCGTCGGTGAGTTGGGCCACCTCTCTCTGGGCGAGTGGCCACTCGCCCTTGCTGCTGTGCTCCGCTTGCCCTTGCTGCTGTAGCACCGCTTGGGACAGTGTCTTTGTTTGTTGTGGGGGTTGTTTTTGGGGTTCTTCTTATTGTGGTCATTCATCTTTTGTGCAGTCCTCCAAAACAAAAAATCTACCTACGATGAGGTTGTCTTTTTTGAGAGGTGTCTATGTAGTAGCCTTGGCAAATGACTGAGTTTGTCTCGGGGCGATGTGCAGGAGGCACTTGAGTTGTTGGCTGAGACCCATCGTGATGATGAAGATGAAGCACACTATGATTGTGTACTTGATGTGTTGGATCTTGTGGTAGGATGGTGTGCGGTTGGATGCGAGTTGTATCCAGTTGAGTATGTTGAGCGTGAAGGCAAGTAAAAGGAAAATCGATGAATCCATTTGTACCAGGTTATTATAACGAACACGATCTTGAGGCGGTTGGATTTAAGGCGCTTGGCCACAATGTCCAGATTGCCAAAAATTGTACCATCATAGGTCCCGAGAAGATCGCGATAGGCGACAATGTACGCATTGATGGCTACACGACGATTCTGGCATCGAGAGATGGTTGGCTTGAGCTTGGTTCATACATCCATATTGGGGCGTATTGTTTTCTTGGGGCGGCAGGTGGGATCCGGATGGAAGACTTCACTACTATCTCACAAGGAGTTAAAATTTACAGTGGAACAGATGACTATTCTGGGATGTACTTGATCAGTCCAATCGCTCCTCGTGAGTACACAGGCGTTACCTTGGGGACAGTTACGCTCCATCGCCACGTTCTAGTGGGTTCTGGAACTGTGATCTTGCCAAAGCTCTCCATTGGGGAAGGTTCATCGGTTGGAGCGATGTCTTTTGTGAAAAAAAGCCTTGAACCATGGGGAATATATGCAGGGTGTCCTGTGAGGCGATTGAAGGAACGTTCAAAGAATCTCCTCAAATTGGAGGCGAAGTTAAGAGAAGACAAATCGCAGATGTGAGCGTTTGGTGGAAAGAAACGCACACGGGAAGGTGTTACGTTGGGGCGAGTTTGTGTTTTTTCTTGGCACCAAAAGTACAACACAAACAATGCATGAGCATTGTGGGGTTCGGGGTCTCAGACCCCGAGCGGGTGTGGGTGGCAAACCCACAGAGGCCAAGCAGAGCGCGGCAGTCATGGTCGGTCGTCGCTTGATTGGCGTGTTACGATTTCTTTTTGGTTTGGAACCACTTTGAGAGGTTGGGGGCTTTTGGTTTGTTCTGTGGGGGCTTGGTCGCCAATTTGTACCAGTATTCGGTGAGTGCAATACTCGCGCTTTTTGGCTGCATCACACGGACACATTGTAATTGCGTCATGAAGAAGGGGTGCGTCCCCCAACTCTTTTTGATACGTTCTGCGAGTTTGGGACGTGTGTGGTGAGCTATGATCCAATTGAGGGAATTGCTCTCTGATGGAAAAGCTTCGATGGATTGAATGTACAGTTGTAGCGCAGTTTTGATGTGTGGGTGTGCCAACAGTTTTTGGATTGGGGGCGATTTCGTGAAGTCCACCATGCAAATTGTTGGGTGAGTGAGATGTGGGACCTTGCGCGTTTGAGAAAGCGAGCGAGCGCTGGTTGGTGTTTGGCGACGGCATACAATCCGCTGGCAAGTTGTGCCTTGATGTATGCTCTTCGTGTCGCGGCGCTTGGGTTTGTTGTGTAAAATCGTTTCGCAAGTGACAGCGCGCGTTTGCGATGTTTTGCGTGGATGACGTTACGGCTGCGAAGGAGGAGTTGGACGTATCGTGTCCCTGTGATGATCGAAGGGAGTGTGGCTTTTTTCTTGCGTGCTCGATTGAATGCGCGTTTCGTATCTTTCAGGTACCGTATGTTTTGTTGGCGTTTTTCACTCTCTTTGCGCGTGGATTGTTTTTGTTTGTAGGGGCTGAGGTCGAGTGCTGACGTGTTGATCTTTTCACAGAGCTGCTTGAATTTTTTGTGTTGGTTCAAGTGTGCGTAAATGCCGGCGAGAGAAAAGTAGGCGTGTGCTCCTTTTGGTGAGAGGATGAACATCTTTTTGTACAGCGAGATGGCGCGCTTTGTATCTGGATGAGAGGCCAACTTGTCGATGTATGCGCGCCGACTTTTTTCGTCTTTGTACAAAAATGAGAAGTCTTCACGCTGAACCACACCGTTGAGGAGGGAGACGTCCATGTGTTTGTTGAGTCTTTGGAGCACTGCGTGTTTGAAGGCGATCGAGGCGAGGTTACTCAACGTCGTTGTGTCGTTCTTTGTGCTGAGCTCTTGGGCTTTTTGCATCCACTGATAGGCTTTGGTGAAGTGCTCAAGTATTCCATTGGCACCAAACAAAGAGAGGTATGTGATGGCCCCATTGTTGTAAATGACAGATGTTTTGGGCTGGGTGCGATAAAACGCGAGTACATCTCGCAGGTGGCTGACGGCTTGTGTGTAGCGTCCTTCTTCCATGGCTTTTTCTGCGAGCACGTTGTTGAGCTGGACACGAATGGCGGATGCATCCTTTGGGTCTACTTTGCGAAGCCATTTGAGACGCTCTTCTGTTGTGGTGTTGCCCAGGTGGACGAGCAAGTTGACCGCTGAGATCTTGTACTTTTTGTTGGGCGAACGTTTGTATAACTCCACGAGCAGCTTTTTGGCCCAAGCGAGTTCTCCGACATTTCTTAGGATCTTGGCGAGCAGGTAGAGGGCTTTGGGTGAGCGTTTGGTTTTTGTGAGGACACGCTGAAATGTTTGCCGGGCTTTTTTGGACTTATCGAGCCAGTAGTAGACTTGACCGAGGGCGATATGATATTGGATGCTTTGTCCAGCAACACCTTGGATCGAGAGGAATAAACGTTCTGCTAACTTGAGGCGTTTTTGTTTAAGGGCTTTGGATGGAGCGCGTTTGGCTCTTTGTAAGATGACGATCCCCAAAGAGAGGGCGACAGGTGAGATGCGACTTGCACGTGCGAGGGCTTCTCGACGCTTTGAGATGAGCGTGGAGGTTTTGAGTTTTGTGTTGATATGGTTGATGACAAATCTTCTCTTGTCAGCTTTGGACCATCGACTGAACGCACGTGTTCTTAGGATAGTTGGTCCATCTCCCCGTTTGAGTGCTTCAAATGTCTTTTGGCGAACTTCTACGAAGGCATCGGAGAAGGCCTTCTCGGCTTTGTGTAAGACCTTGAGTTTCTTTTCTACATAGGGAAGCAAGAGGTTGTGTGCTGTTTCAAAGTCTCCTTTTTTGGTGTACCATTGCCCTAAAATACGTGCCCCTTCTGTTGTACCGAGCTGTGCTTTGAGAGGAGAGAGCAATGTATAACAAGCGCTCCACATCTGTTTTTTCTCGTAAATAAGTGCGAGCGCAGAGGCTAATGTTACGTCCTTTGGATACTTCTTAACGCCGATAACGAGGAGGTTTTTGCGTAGGGCGTGACGTTCTTTTGCTGGCGTGAGGAGGGAAGCTGTTACATCGATGAGTGTGAGCGCGTGTTTTGGATATGTGGAACCTCGTTGTTTGAGTTGTGTCCACGCGATCCTGCGCAAATTGACGGTGCTCTCGATGTCTCTAAATCGTCTTTGGAAGGAGAGGGTGCTTTTGAAGAGGGTGGGGAGTGAGGAAAAGGGCGCGTTTGCAGCGTCATTGATAAGTTTACGTAGTGCCTCGCGGGCCGATGATTCGTAGAGGGTCGTACCTGAGGCGACTTTGGTGTACAGCTTCGCAGCGTTTCCCCAACGGCCCTGTTGTTTTAATGTCTTCGCCTTGTACATATCTCTCGCTGCGATGATGAGAGGTGATGTTGTGTAGAGTTTCCATCCTCCGAGTCCAGAGAGGGAGAGTATGGCCAGGAGGGACACGATGTTCCATTTCTTGGCTGTGGAGGAGAGGGGGACACGCCCAACAACCCTCCACATTTCGTATCCTGTCTGGAGGACACGGTACGCTCCTAACGCAAAGATAGGGATGAAGAAGAGGCAAAGAAAATGAGTCTTAACGTATGTTTTTGTGTCTCTGTGTTCATCTCGTTCGCCGTACATCGCAAATCCAAAGCCACCAAAATATGAGAGCGTTGGTGTGTCTTTGAGAGGCTTCATCTCTGGAAATATTTGTTGCAGATCGTGATCCTGTTGCATAGGTAAGCAACCCCTTCTTTTGAGTTTATAGGCTGCGCCAAGAAAAAAGAGCACAGCCTGTCAACTATATGATATGAGCTAATATGACTTGGAGTATACCCATTTCAATGATATTCGCAATAAGCATTCGACGATGTCTTTGTGAGAGGGATGGGGAGATGTTCATGAGATGTCAGGGAAGGTGGATGATAAGGCTATTAGGCTTTTTTTCCTGTATACTTTTTTCTTACAATAGTCTTAAGTGTGGAAACGAACAACATGAGCTTTGGGGGTTGTTTGTTAAAAAGCGAACCCCACAGAAAATCTTGCATCTGGCGTTTTGTGACTTGTTGGTGTTTGGGAAGGTGTCTGGATTGGTGGACTTTGTTTGGGGCTTCGTTTCAGATTCCTGGAGGGTGGATGTCTGTTTTGCACACACAAGAGCAGTCATCGTCGCCACCAGGGCATGTGTTTTGCCTAGCACCAAAAGCACAACACAAACGATACGCAGTATCGTGGGGTTCGGGGTCGATGACCCCGAGCGGGTGTGGGCGGCAAGCCCACGTTCAAAAGGAAGCCCCACAAACAAGACCTTTTTGATAGGAAATCCCTACACTTTTTTGATGGATACGCTTATGATGGGGAAGTGTACCAAAGCCAATTTGCATGAGCCCAATCACAAAAAGAGTAGAAACACATGAGATTCATACTATTTGCTTGCCTATCATTTTCGACATTGAGCCTCTTTTGGGGGTGGAGTTGTTCCTCTGGACAAACGAATCAAGAAACTGTGCGTTCAGATGGTGGCGTTGGCGATCAGTCGACAAACGACAAGAACACAAATACATCTTGTGTCCCAAGCCAGGATGCCTGGAACAGTCACGCAAAACAGTTGGTGGAAAAGTGGTGTGGAAAGTGTCACGGCAAGAGCCCTGATTTTGGTGCGCCGAATGTCCTCATCAACTACGACGATTTGCTGAAGGGCGTCTATCCTCGGCGAGAGGTGGATCGCATCGCGGCGCGGCTGCTCAGAAAGAATATGCCTCCTCCAGGGAGCCCGCAACCGACACACGCCGATCTCGATACACTTGTTGAGTGGGCAACTTGTGGGACCAAACACGCCGATCATACGATCGGTTTGAAGGTCTCCGCCAAAGTATTCACACCACCAGCCAAGCCACCTGAAGGGACTGATGTCCAAAAGTTTGACTTGCGCGCCGACAAATTTGCCGTTGGTGAGAAGGTCCTCGACTTGTACCAATGCTTTGCTTTTAAAGCGCCTATCGACAAAGATCGGTTTATCCAAAGGATTGAAACGGTTGTGGACGAAAGTCGTGTCCTTCACCACGTCGTCCTTTTGCGCGTCAATGATCCAAACGCCAAGATGGAGAAGTCCTTTCAGTGTCGTGGGACCCCAGGAGCGGTCCAGTACATGTATGCATGGGCACCTGGAGGTGAAGCCGTTCAATTCCCCGATGGTGGTGTGAGGATCCGTCCTGGAGAGCAGTTTGTCGTGCAGATCCACTACAACAACGGCGCAGGAGTCAAAAATGCCGTGGACAGCAGTGGATTGCGGATTTATCACGGTCCTCCCACAGGGACAGAGTACGGTATGCTCGTACCTGGACCTCACACATTCTCCATCGCAAAAGGCGAAGAGAAGACCGTCTCAAGCTCTTGTACGATGTCCGAAAAAACACGTATCCTCGCAAATATGCCACATATGCACGAGATTGGTACGGAGTTCTCGCAGAAGGTGAGCCTAAAAGATGGTTCCGAGAAGTCCCTGATTGACTTGAGAGGGTGGTCGTTTGAGATTCAGAACTTCTATCACACGCCGATGACACTCGAAAAAGGCGAGAAGTTGGTCACGACCTGTACATTTAAGAACACAACGGATGAGAAGGTGACACAAGGGAGTGGGACCAAGGATGAGATGTGTTTTGCGTTCATGTATGTGACGCCTCCGCCGAGTGGTGTGGGGTATTGTAATGAGCTTGGAGACAAGTTGGAGTACACGCCTGGAAAGTGTGCGCCAGATTCCGCGAAGAATACTTTCTTCCCTCCTGCAAAGGGTCAATTTGTACAGGCCACACCTCCTGCGCTCAAGGGAGGGACGATCCCCGACAGCAAGTGGATCATCCAGAGCACGACGTTCTATTTGAATACGAACAAGTACGCAGGGATCGAGCTCGATTTAGAGAAGAGTCAAATCATCAGCAAAGGTTTACTGCAAACGACAGGTTCGTTGTTTGAGTTGGACACCAAAAACCGCCTCGCTTTGAGAGGTGCGGGTTCATTGTCATATGACACAGACAGCGAGCTTAGCGCGAGAGGGAAGCGGAAGGATGGAGCAACACCGACACAGTTCTCGTTGGAGAAGGAATGTGGTGATGCTGATAAGGTCGATTTCCATTACGAAGTCAGCGATAAAAAGCTCACGATCGGGATCGTCTTCCGCTCGAAAAGTGGTTTGCTACAGATCATCGATCGTGTCGACATGACCTTTACGAAGGTCGACTAAAGGGGGTTGGGGTTGATGAACCAGAGAACACTTGAGTGGGGGATGATCGCGATTGCTTGCTTGTTTACCGTTGTGTTCGCGATCGTGGTGATTCCACCTCTTTTGCGGGATGGTGATGTCTTCGGGGCGTTTGCGGCAGGCTTTGTGAATCCATACTCTTCGGGGTATGCGACAGATGCGTTGCTGTGTTGGTTGGTGCTTGCTGTTTGGGTTGTGCACGATCGGGTGATGCTCTCTGTGAGATATGGTTGGCTATGTCTGCTCCTTGGGATTGTTCCTGGCGTTGCCGTCGGTTTGCCTTTGTATATTGTCATCCGTTCTCGCCAACTCACACAATCAAACACCCACTGACTGTTGATTGTGTATCCATTCGTTGTTTTATCTCTTTAGTCAACTCCCTTGTCAACTCATCATCGTTCAGGTCAACAGATGAAATATATCTTTTTGTTAACAGGTCTGCTCTGCCTTGTGATTGTTGGATGTCCACAAACAAAACCATGCACATGCCCACCTGCATCTTGTGAAAAGACGACAGCTTCATCACAAGACGCAGCCCCCGAACCTTTGCCCTCTGAGCTTGTACCTGCTGAGGTCGCAGCAGAGCCGACATTACCTGATACACAACCCCAACCTGAATCCATCCCCAAAGATGAAAACGCCCAGACACTCCCAACCGCTCGTATGTGTGGTGTTCCCTCATCGGACTTCTATACGCGGTACAGCGCTGCGTCGGCGAGGCAAACACCGACACAACAACCTGTCCTCTGTGAAGAGTTGAGTGTCCGTACGAAGCAGTCGCTCTCATTGGACCCCATCGTCTCTGTGACTGGACCCGCACCGCAACAAGGGATGAAACTCTTACGTATCCTCTACACCACTTCCTATCCAAAAGGCACGACTCGGCTGGCTTCAGCGCTGCTCTACCTGCCTGCAAACGCTAGTCAGTGTCTTCAACAAGCGCCGCTCGCTGTCGTGTTACACGGAACCGTCGGGACAGCCAAGCGGTGTGCGCCTTCTCTCTCGCCTTCACTCAGTCTTGACTACATGGCGCTTCCGCTCGTGAGTCAGGGCTTTGCGGTCCTTGTCCCTGATTATATCGGTCTTGGTGTGACATCTGATGTGGGTCATCCCTACCTCGTTCGTGAACCGACTGTACAGGCGATTCTCGACGCCGTGAAGTCGACACAAACACTCTCGACACAGGGAGCTTTACAAGGGTGTCTCGGCAAAAAGGCGATCTTGTTTGGTCATTCACAGGGGGGACATGCTGCGCTTATCACTGCGGCGCAATGGGACAAAGACATCTCCTCCATCACACTTGCTGGTACACTCGCGTACGCCCCGGCTTTCGGTCAACCTACACTCTGGGCCCCTGCGCTGACAAAAGAACTCAAGACAACTTACGCGACAGCGTACTTTTTGATGTATCTCCTCTCGCTCTCGCGCGCGAAGCAAGCGCCGGCACCTGGAACATGGATGACACAGAGCGCGGCTAAGACGATCCCTGTACTCTCTCAGCAGCTCTGCTTTTTGGAGTTCGCAAAGTGGTTGTACGATCGCTATCCAACGATGGGGGATATTTTTCAGGAGAGTTGGCTCAAGGCGACACAAGCATGTCAGGCTGGACGTGGGGATTGTTCTTCCTTTCAACCCTGGATGAAGCTGATCGAATCGAATACATCGGGAGCACAAACACGAGGTGGTCACACTCTTCTGGTGCAAGGTGGAAAGGATACGATCGTCGGAAGCGCAACTGTTCAATGCATTGAAGAGCGACTCAAGAAACAAAAACACCCCACACAGGTGTGTTACTTTCCAACCGCGACACACAGTAATATCGTCGGATTTGCGTGGTCTTCTGTTCGTCCGTGGATAGAATCCGTACTGAAAGGCGAGACACCAACACCCCCTTCATGTCCGAGTCAGAACCTGCCCAGTTGTCAGTGAGTATGTTTCAAGGATCGTAGAGAGAACTTTCAACGATCCTCGAAAAACAAGCGTACGTTCCATTGCGAATGTGTTCACATTCTGCGTTCATTACCATTCTGTCGAACATGTTGTCTGTCCATAAAAGTAGGTATGCATCCTGCTAGAGTGGGAGCCTGTGATGGTTTTTTACACGAAATAGGAGATAAAAAGATGATCCGCATGACCGCGATAGTATTTGTCTTGCTTGGTTTTTTGATGATGCCCGTTGGCGAGAGCTACGCTGGACAATCGAAGTCAGCGCAGACTTTTTGTAAAATTCGTCCTTACGCGGCAGGCAACGAGATCCTGACAGGTGTGACCGCGACGGGGTTGTCTCTCAAGCTCGCGAGCAGCGCCATTTCGTTGAAAACGTACTGGGAGTATCATCGCTCTTACCAGTCTTATGTTCGCAATACTGCCATCGATAATAAGGCGCTGATTCGGATCTTGGGGATGTGGAAGCCGCTTCGATTTTTCACCAAGAGTTTGATCCCCTTTATGGTGAAGCATCAGAAGCTTGTGAAGTTGATCAAGCAAGGTTCAAAGAGCAAGACACAGCTTGGTGACATCATGACGGCCTCAAAAGCCCACGACTGGAACGCACTTTACCAACGTCTGAAAAAAATTCGTTTGGTTTGGTTGGGAGCCGTGTCCGTCCCTTCTCTGGCGTTGTTTACTTCGACACTTGCTGTGTGTAAAGAGGCGGAGGTCTTCTCACAAAACATCTGTGTCAAGAAGAAGAAGAACTGTAGCGTCGAAGAAGACGATGAAGTGGGCGATGTTGAAGACAACCCCAATGGTGAATACGATGAAGTCCAGATGTATCAATCTGGCAGTATGTGTGCGATGAGCGATGACCAGAAAGCAAAGCAATTTGTGAGCTACGCGAATCGTCAACGTTCGACCATCAATAAGGCATACGACGATGTCGGTAAGCTCAAGAAGTTTGTCGGCGCGTATGGTGCGCGTATCAAGGCATTCAACGCTACGATGAACCCTGTGATCAATCCTCTTAAGGCGGCCATTAACAAACTCAAAGTGGCAGACAAGGTTCTCGATCCGGCGTACAAAGTGCTTGGACTGTTACAGAAGGTGATGAAGGAGCGCATTTGTATCACTTACAAAGTGCCAGGGACCAAAAAAGTGTGCACCAAGAAGAAGATCTTTGGTAAAAAGACCAAGATCTGTGCGAGAAAACCGACTTTCACCAAGAAAAAGAAGTGCACTCGTGTTGAGACTGCGCTTAAAGATGTGAGCAAGGTAGCAAAAATCATCCAAAAACCCCTCGAAGCGCTGCTGAAAAAGACACTTGACCCCATCGTCAAGAAGATCGTCAAGAAGATCCCCGGAATTCCCTCTGTGACGCCCTTCAAACGTTTTCAAAAGGCCATGGACAAACTCAACACTCTCGGTGCCGTCATTCGTCAAGTCGAATCACTCTCCAAGTTGCCATTCACGTCCCACAAAAATGCCTTTCTCCGGATGAAAACAAAACTCCGAAGCCTACAGTAACAATACCAAACGCCGGAGTCTACGGCAACAATACGCCGAAGGCGTCAACAGGAGGGGCAGGCAAGCGGAGCGCGCCTGGGGACCGCCTCCGGTCCCCGGTAGCAAGGGCAAGCGAAGCGCGGCAGCCAGTAAGTAAGTAAGGGCAAGTGGCAACTTGCCCAAGGGTGGAGCCCGGCAAGCGGAGCGCGGCAGCCAGTAAGGGCAAGTGGCAACTTGCCCGAGGATGGAGCGTCAGTGACGAGTGTCTGCAGCCAGCAAGTAAGTAAGGGCAAGTGGCAACTTGCCCAAGGATGGAGCGTCAGTGGCGAGTGTCTGCTCGCTCGTCCATCAACGCGGTCATACGTGTCGATGCATCAGGGGGGAGGCAGCCTGGGAGGAACGCCTGTGTCATCTGGAGGGGACGTACGACATCTTGTGACTCCATCCATCGCATCGCGGTTTGTACGAGTTGTGCGCCTTCTGCGTTGGCCAACCAGAGTCCACGACAGAGCATTGTACTGTGTGTGTATGCGTAAGTCTCTGTGTCTTCGAGACGTGCTTCTGCGGCTGTGAGATATTGCAGCCCTTGTTCTGGTTGATCGTGCAAAAAAGCATAGCCCGCACGTAGCTGAAGGGACCAGGGGGCTGCCCATCGGACGACCTCTCGTTCGATGATCTTGGCGCAACGCAACGCCTCTTTTAAGAACTTTTTGCGCTCTGAACCTGTCGACTGTACGGCACATCCAAGCGCACACCGACCACGCAGTTGATACAGCTCGATACGATTGAATTGGATCTGTAAGAACAGACCGCGTCGGATCTGTCCCCATTGCTTCTTGATGTACGCCCACAGTGGGAAGGGGCGATCTTGATACATCGCGACTTCGCCGCGGTTGACGAGCTCGATGTAGTGTTGGAGATGAAAGTTTCGTTTGGACCACGGCTCCAGCGCCGACTCGATGGTCTCAAGTGCGCGCTCTGCCTCGTCTTGTACCAGTAAGACTTTGGGCGCGACACCGAGACGGAGGTTGGTTTGGGTGTACAGATCACCACGCTCTTCGGCTTCATGAAGGACGATAGGTAGGGTGTTGCGACACTCTCGGAACTCACCCATAAAGAGCAGCGCGTTCATCATATAAAAGTGAGCATTGGAGAGCTCCCATGTGACACCTGTGCAGGTCTTACGTAAGATCTGTTCGGCCTGACGACATCGGTCATATGAACGTCGCCATGAGCCACCAGTGAAGGCTGCAAAGCCCGTCGTGAGATAACAGAATCCGATAATATGAGGGTGGTTGAGTTGCTTGCCGATCGTCATCGCCTGATCGGTCATCTGTTCGGTGCGGCGTTGTCTTCCGTGGTTGCGACTTGAACGCTGAAAGGAGCCATAGGCGGCCTCCATTGCGTAGGCGAGGGCGAGTCGATAGGGGTCACGAGCGCGGATGGCTTCGAGCAGGTGTTGGGCCTGAAAGGCCATCCCTTGAAGTGGATCGATGAGCCCCGCGTCGATGGAGACGAGGCGACAGGCTTCGAGACGCAATGTCTGCTCTGGGCTGAGTCGGCTTGGGAAGTCGGATTGTTTTTCTTTACTCGTTTGGTGTTCGTAGAGTTCGCGTAGCTCGACAGAGCTTGTCGGAGAGGAGACAAGTGAGCGGGTGTGCTCAAAGGGCAGCTCGAAGATATTTGGGAAGCGTTGAAAGAACAGGCGAATACGATGTTGCAACCATGTCCAGATGGTTTTGCTTGGGGAGTGACTCCATTGAAGGTTGAGTTCTTTGAGGAGAGGCGGAAGGATGTCGAAGCCGCGCTCCAATTGTCCACAGCGTATGAGCTGTGTGGCGGCCTGGAGTCGCTGTTGTCGTTGGAGGTGTTCGGCTTCTTCTTGTGGGATTGTTTGCGCCTGTTGAAGATCTTTTGTGAGCGCGGCGGCTTTCAAGTAGGTGTCGGCTGAGATCTCACCGAGCCCTTGTGTCGCAAGTGTTCCTGCGAGTCCCTGGTAGATGTCACGTTCTTGGAGGGGGTCGGGTTGGAGGGTCAGCGCGTGTCGATACCAGCGGGAGGCCTGTCCAAACGCGAGCGCAGCTTCTGCGTCCCGTGCTGCTTGAAGGGTATACGCAAGGGCCTCGGTGAGATCGCCTGTTTGAGAGAGGTGAAAGGCGAGTCTTTTGGCGTCGGGGATGGGCTCTTCGACGAGACCTTTGACGAGGCGTTTGTGAAGCTGCTTTTGTACATCTGGATTCTCTTGATCGAGCAGTACGAGGAGAGCCTCTCTGTGACGTTCGTGGTAGATGTCGATCTCTTCGCCTTGTTGACTTTCACGCAGCCTGATCAGGTTTTGATGTCGGAGTTGCCCGAGCTCTGCGGCGTCGATCGGGATCGTGAGGACGCGCTGTAAGAGCTTCCTAGCTGTGGGTTGTCCTGCTGTGGCGAGGAGATAGAGGAGGTCTTGTTGTGCATTTGAGAGTTGTGAGAAGCGCTCTTCGAAGACCTGACTCAATTGGACAGCTTTGAGCATGGGGTCGACTTTGGCGAGCCAATCTTCGGAAGCCTCGCTACCTTCATGAAGTTCCTCTTCATCGTCCGTTTCAGTGGTCGCCTGCAGCAACTCTGTGAGCTGTTTGGAGGAGGTGTGGTGTTGGAGGTAGCGGACGAGTTCTTCGAGGAGATAGGGATTACCACTCGCTTGTTTGGCGAGGGAGAGCAACAACGTCGAACGGCTCTTCGACGGTTTTCCAAGCATCAACGCGGCGAGCTCTGCGGCTTCTGTGAGAGACAATCCTTCGACGGTGAGGCGCTTGAGTGGGAACGTGTCCCCGAAGAGTTGGTGGTGGGTGAGGAATTTTTGTAGAAAGGGGCTGCTGTCGAGATCTTCGCTGCGAAAGCAGCCGAGAAAGAGGAGCGCTGGAGGGTTGGGAGGACGCAGCAAGTCGATCAAGAGGGCCGCGCTGTCTTCATCTCCCCATTGTAAATCGTCAATGAAAAAGACGACCTTTCGCTTTTGAGAGATACGGTGTAAGAGCTCTCGTAGGGCACCAAAGGCACGACGTCGTTGCTCTGCTGGGTCGAGCGCCTGGTTGCGTTCTTCTAGTTGAAGGGGACGGACGCGTCGCAACACCCGAAAGATCTGCGTTAACTCCTCGATCCCTTCGGGGATAAGTTCTCGTAGCTCCGTAGGAGGCAGCATGTTGAGATAGTGGCTCAGTTGCTCGATCAGGCCGTCCATCGCTTTGTAGGGGATGGACTCTTGTTTGTAGCAGCGAGCGTGTAAGACGAGAGAGGGCGCCTCACTTTGTAGGAGGGCGATCGAGAGGCGGGCGAGATGGCTCTTTCCGATACCACTCTCCCCCTCAAGAAAGAGGGCCATCGCTCGACCGGGTTCTGTCTGATGAAAGGCGCGTCGTAGTTCTTTGAGTTCGAGGGTGCGGCCAATCAGGGGCATTTGTCCCGTGAGGTTGTCCGTACGCATCTGCGACTGTGTGGGGGTCTGTGCACCTATTTGTTCGAGAATATCGAGACTTTTTGGGCGGGCGTTGGGTGATGTTTCGAGAAGATCCATCGTCAACTGGTCGAGCCATTCGGGGATGTCGCTGAACCATTCTCGTGGGGGTTTGGGTCTACGTGTTTGTTTTTGGTGAAGGATCTCAGCGTGTGCCCCCTCAAAGGGCAGCTTTCCTGTGAGCGCGATGTAGAGGATGACGCCGACACTGTACCAGTCGCTGGCCTCCGAGAGAGGCTGCTGGTAGGCTTGCTCTGGAGACATGAACGCGGGTGTTCCTGCGATCTGCATCGTCTGATTGACGTTGAGCTGGTCGTGTCGTAGCTCGGCGACGAGTCCAAAGTCCAATATCACGACTCGCCCCTCCGAGGTGACGAGAACATTGGAGGGTTTGAGGTCTCGGTGCAAAAGCCCCATCCGGTGAAGGGCATCGACACCTTGGGCGAGTTGGCGGAGAGAGCTGATCAATCGGCCCATATGGAATGGCTCAGATTGTTCTGATTGTTCAGATTGCTCTGATTGTTCGGAAGACGGTGGAGCTTGTTGTGTGCCAGGGGTGATGTGTGGGGGTGGGGTGAGCTGAGAGGCTGTGTGTGTGAGATAGGTTTGCCTTACGGCCATCAAAGAGCGCGTTGTCTCTTCGAAGGAGATAGAGGTCAAGACCGAGGGAGGATTGAGTGTGTTTTGGGGTTGTTTTTTGGTGTAGACCAAAAAGTCGACGCCATCGATCAGCTCCATTGTAAAGAAGAGTTGACCTGTCTCTTCGTCTGCGACGAGCTCATAGAGGGTCACGAGATTGGGGTGGGCGAGGTCTGCGAGGGCTCGAAATTCTCTCTTAAAATTGTAGAGCATGTCGGCGTCGGGCTCTTTGAGGGTTTTGAGCGCGACGATCATATCGAGCTGATGATCGTAAGCCTTATATACAACACCAAAACCACCCTCTCCCACCATACTCAGCAACTCATAGCGGCGGTTTCCAAGCCAGCCAGAGGGGTCTTGTTTCTGTGTCATCGCGTTCTCGACTCTCTGTGTACTCGCCCTGAAGAACAATTCTTACTTATTTCTTCGTTATAGTAGGCTGTACGTGCAAAACTGTCAAGTTAGGCGGTTGGATGGAGAAAAGACGACGTGATGGGAGGGCGTGAGGGGCTTGCTCATGTCTCTACGAATTGTGTGGCCTTACTCATGAGGAAGAGACCTGTGTAGTAGGTAAAAGCGTTGACAAAGCCTTCAAATGGAATCTTTTGCTCGGCGATGGATGTATAGGCGACTTGAAAGTCCGTGCAAAAGAAGAGGAACATGCCGATGGAGGCCATGAGCGCCCATTTGGCTTTGCTTTGCACGTAATTGGTCATCGAGAATGACCACGCGAGCGTAATCACGACGAGATAGATGGCCGTAAAGATCTTAAAGAGGAGGTTTTCGTGGGAGAAGAGAAAGTAGAAGTAGAGTCCAAGTGCGACACCATATGCGAAGAGGGCGGGGAGCAAAATGGAGAGCAGTTTCTCCTTGCAAAAGTCGATATACTGGGAGAAATTATAGCTATTGAAGAGGTGCGCGACCAAGAACACGCCCATTCCGAGAGGGAGCGATACAGGGAGCAGAGTGTCCGCGAGCAGGACGATCCACAGTGTGATGTACAGGACCTTGGCGTATTTTGACTTTCCTTGTACGACGAAAAAGATGAGGGGGAGCAGGATCGAGATTCTCAGGATGATGTCTGCGATGGTGTAGTGAGGCGCTTGTTTGAAGAAAGTGTCGTTGATCGCGATGATCAACGCGAGTCCAAAGTAAACAATGTCGACGATGACCATAATTGTTCCTCGGTTTGCGTGAGTGGTTGTTGTGGTGTCAAGACGGTATGGTATCGCTACGTCCTTAGGCTGTCAAAGGGGACGTCTTAGAAGCCTGTCTCTGGGATTTTCAAAAAGTTTAGGCTGTATCCTTTTTCTATCCGACGGCCTTAGAGGGGTTCGTTTTCGAGGAGCGCGTGTTGTTTGGCAAATTGCGTCAGCGCGACTCTGTTGTGTTGTTGGAATCGTGTGTACATACGTTTGAGATAGGTACCAACAGTGTGGTGGCTGATGGAGAGGGCTTGCGCGATCTCTTTGTTTGTGAGTCCACGTGAGAGGAGGGTGAGGACCTCGCGCTCTCGTTTGGAGAGTTGAAGGTCTGGGTGTTGTGGGGAGAGCGTGTTGGCCAAGTGCTTGGTTTTGTCGAGCAAGTGTTGGATGCCCTTCTCCTGGAACACATGAAGACAGCGTTGGCGATCTTTTTGTACGGTTTGGTTTGGAGATAGATGACCTTGTGTGTGCCATTCGAGGCGGCATAGTCTTGCCTTGACTTCGTTCACATCATGACCTGTCTGGGAGAACGATGAGATCGCTTGTTGGATGGAGGAGAGGGCTTTGGTGGTGTCGCCATCCATCAGGTGTGCCCAGCCTCGAAAGTACGCATGCCATGCGTGTGTATAAAGCGAACAGTCGGCAAAGACCTTCGAACGTTGTAGGACCTTGGCGAGTTTGTGTGGTTGGTTTGTGCGTGCGTAAAGCTCACCCCATTGGATGAGCAAGAGCGTCGGGAGAGTACTATCAAGTGCGATCTCCTGCTCTTGTGGGAGTTGTGAGAGAGCGTGAAGTGCTTGTGTGTGTTGTTGTGATTCGTTTCCGTAACTCGCCTCGGCGAGACAAAGAGAGGCGAGCATGTGGATATCGTCGACCTGTTTTGGAAGTAAGTCTTTAGCCTGTTTGATGGTCTTTTCGGCAGCATCCCATTGACCAAGTGAGGACTCAACGATGGATTTGAGGGAGAGCATGCGCAAAAGGTAGCGAGATTCCCCTGTCTGTAGACATAGAGTGATCGCTTGCTCTGCACACTCCATCGCGCGGTCCAGCTGTCCCCAGACTAGATACGCGACCCCGGTAACACCAAGGGCTGAGGGTTCACACCACGAGATGCCTTTGTTTCGGATGTGGTGAAGTGTGTGTGTGGTGTTTTCCACGGCAGCTTTGCATGCGCCCATCGCGATATCTGCGAGACCCATAAAGTTACGTGTACGGACCCATTCAATGGGATGGTAAAAGGGGGAGGCTGAGGTGGAGAGGGTTTCAGCCAGGGTTTTGGCCTTGTGAAGGCGACCTTCACGCATCATGAAGCCAAACTCAATCAGGTCCGAGACCATTCTCTCCGACAATGTCGACGTTTGCAGTAACTCGTTATGTTGGGATTGTAATGTCCGGAGTCGTTGAAATTGGTGGCTGCGATCCAAAAGGACCATCTGGTCGAGGATGATGCGTTTCTGTAGCTCCTGGTGTGTTGTCTCTTCGAGGAGCTTACAGCCCAGCTCAAGGTGGGCGATGCTCTCCTGGAACATCATCTGGCTCCAGCGTGCCTGCGCTAGAAGGCGCAGCGTTTGGGCCTGATGAAGCTGCATGTTGTTGTGCTCACATGTTTGTAAGAGCCGTTCGTATATTTCGATTGCTTCGTCGATCGCGCCCTGCAGGAATAAACACTCGGCGAGCTGTTTGTACAGGAGCAGCTCCGTAGAAAGATCGATGTGTAGGCGTTGACCGGCTTCAATGCTGAGTCTGAGCAGGTGCTCTGCTTCTTTCAGGTGTTGTTGTTGTTTGTACACCTGTGCGATCTTCTGAAGCCTTTCAAACATCGGTTGATTGAACGATGAACCATCGAGCTTTTGGTAGTGAAAAGCGATCTGCGCTGGCGGTGTATTGGGATTCTGTGCGAGCCAGCAGGCGATCGATTTGTGAAGTTGTTTGCGTGTTTGTTCAGTGAGGCGATCGAGGATACCCTGACGAAAGAGTGGATGATGCCAACTGTATTGTTGGGTGGTTTGTGTTTGTTCCCTTTCCAAAATGCCGGCGTTGTAAAGGTGGGTGAGTCTGGCTTCTGTGTCGTAAGTGGAGCGAGAGGATAGCTGCGCGATGGTGTCTGTAGAGAGTGGTTGGTGGCTGATCGCGAGGACGGACAAGAGGGGGAGTGAGTCTTCTGGTAGGGTCGCGAGACGTTGTGAGACGAGCGCGCGAATGGACGATGGAAAGGGGCAATGTTCTGTTGTGATGTCCCATCGATGATGAAGAAAGGAGAGCTGCTGTTCTTCTTGTAGTGCGTGTAGCAGGCTGCGAACAAACAAAGGGGAGCCTTTGGCTTGTTGCCATAAAAGAGTGTGTAGTTCGTCGGAGAGCTTTCCACCGAGCTGTTGCTCTGCGAGCATTTTTTGTTCGCGCTTGTCGAGGGGGTTGAGGGTGATGGCGTGTACATGAGGGAGGCGTTTGAGCGAGAGGAGCGTTGTGTACAGTGGCGTGTGTGTGGTGACCTCTTCTGTCCGAAGTGTCGCAAAGATCAAGAGTTGCGTGTGTTTGAGCCGCTGCGTGAGGTATTGGAACAGTGTCTGGGAGGCCTGATCCATCCAGTGTAGGTCTTCGAAGACCAGGATTGTTGGGCGCTGTGAGGCGATGCGTTCTATCAATAAGCCGAACGTTCTGATCTGCCTGGATTGTTCGATGTGGGCGTCTTGTGTCGGTGGGGGCGTTGGGAGCGCGAGTTCGGGGAACCACGGGCTCAGCTCGTGGAGGTCTTTGCACCAGTCGTGTACGTCTTGGGGAGCTGCCTGGGCAAAAAAGTCATCGATGGCGTCGAGGAATGGAGCAAAAGAGAGCTGTGTCGGGTAAGGGTGACCTGTCGCTTGGAGGTGGTAGATGGTGGGGTTCTGTGTCGCGATAAAGTGTTTGATAAAAGCGGATTTTCCGACGCCGGCGTGGCCTTCCAGGATGACACAGGCGCCAGATGAGGAGGACCAGTGTTCTTCGATGGAGAGCGTGATTTCTTTGCGGCCGACAAACAAGAGAGACTCCTTTGGGAAAGGAGAGAGTGCCGAAAGTGTCAAAAGGCTTGTGCGATGACTTGATCTGTTGTCAGAAGCTGGGAAAGAAGTCAAGCGGGGGATTGGGAGGGGATATTTGAAGGTCCGAGTAATAGGAAGATTATCTCTCCATAATCAGGTGGAAGGTTTCCCAGCCGCTGGGGCGTCCACGGTTTGCGATCAAGAATGAACCGCCTCCGCTCTCCGCTGAGACCCACTTGCCATGTGCGGATTGCAAATGAATTCTACCACCGGGGGCGATGGGGGTTCCGTTTCGCACACCGACTTTGAAGATCCTGAATCTCTCCCACGCTTGTGCTTTTGTGATATTGCCGACCATGATCCCTGTGAGTCGTTTGGCGGACCAGTATTTTCCGTAGTTTGTGCGGATATACACCCAGTCGCCGCTACGCAGAGGGACACGTTTATTCACACGCTCCAGGAAGTGTCGCTCCCAGCCTGTGCAGAATTTTTTGAGATTGACCAAGTTAGGATACTTGCTGCGGGTGAGTTGGGATGCTTTGATGATCAGCCCAGAGGGGGGTGTACCGATGATAAACTTACGTGAGTGGTTAAGGAAGCAGACGCGGTTAAATTGGTTGTTGCTCTTTTCGCTCATATGGAAGGTTTCCCAGGTTGAGCGTCCTGTTCTATCGGCACGCATCGCTTCTCGACCGAGCCCTACGACGTACTTGTCATATGTGGACAACAGCGCGATCTCACCGTTGGGGCCCATCTTACCTTTGGTTTTACCTGTCAACGCAAAGAGGACAAATTGCTGCGCAGCGCCACGTGTCGTTCCGTCTGCTGTCAGTGTCTCATTTTTGTGTGCGGTCCAGTAACGATTGTGTCGGGTCTTGAGGTAGACGACCATGCCGTGTCGAAGACCACTGTAGACCATTCTTCCGCGTGAGTCTTTCCCGCCGAGGTCGTAGTATTCGAGTGTCAGGGTTTCATTGGCACCACAAGTGCTCTTGTTTGCGCGCAGGGTTCGTCGGTTGTTGTCGGCTGAGACGTACTTGTTTCCATTTTTGGAGCGGAGGCAGATGGTGCGTGAACGGAGCATCCCTTTGGCTCTTTTTTCTTCGCGTTTGAGCTTTTTGAAGTTCCAGTTGGAGTTGCCTTTTTTGCACATCGCGGGACCATTATCTGGTGAACACGGACCTTGACACGGGAGGTTGCTGGGGAGTCTGCTCAGGACACGTGCGACGAGTGGACGGACGTGGGGGATGAGTGGTTTGGTGGCCTGGTCAAAGACGAATCTCCAACCGAGGAGTGTGATGGCCATGGTGACGTTGAGGGTTGTGCTGATGAGAAAGTGAGCGATCGGCTGTGTCGCGGCGCCCAGGCCGAGTGTCGCGGCGGCGGCGGTTCCTGCGATCGCAGCCGCGAGGGCTTGTGACATGGGTTGGATGAGCGCGGCGTCGACGATCGCCTGGAGGATGACCGTCGTGACGACGAAGGAGAGTCCGACGAGGTTGTATGTCAGTCGGTTTTCAACACAGCATTTTTTGGCGGCGCCGGAGTAACCTGAACAATACAAAAAGACGTCGGCTGGGATCGCTGCGACTTCGAGGGCGAGGCCTGCTGCGATTGTGATGAGCGCGTTGATACGGGTGGCCTTGGCCGCGACTCTTTTGGCACGTACACCTGCGAGCATGTGTTGCGAGCTGGAGAAAAACTGGTCGAGTGTGACGGGTTTTTTGATCTCCTTGATGACCATCTCAGCGACTTTGCCGGTGATCTTCTTGAGGATCAACAAGGTTGGTTTGCCGACCGCGGCCTTCCCACCTGCTTTGACAAGTGATTCGACGAGATGGCGTGCTTTGGAGCGGAGATTCCGTTCTGTCTTCTGGATCGCGCGCTCGACTTCTTTTTTGATCTTTCGCACGATGTCATCGAGATTGATCACTGTTGATGTGCTCGTCGTACGGGAGCGGGTGCGTCTTCTGACATTTGGCTGGAACTTGCGATCGAGCGAGGTCCGCAAGTCTGCGTGGTGGAGAAAGATCGATTTGAGCGTGTTGTCTGTGATTTTGAGCTGTTCGTTGTAGACGCTACGGACGGAGACTTGTGACAGCGTGCCGTTTATCGAAGCGCCACACATCTGTACGCGGTAGGTGAAAGGGGAGGTCGGAGCAAAGCGCAGGTTGCTTTTGGTGATACACCCACGACGGATGCTACGTCGGGCGACGCGTCTGTGTACTCCGGTGGAGACTGCTGTTCCGCCGCGAAGTTGGCCGAGGATGTTTGTGATGCCAATGCCACTGACGGGGGTTTGTCTGTGGAGTTTGTGTCGCCATCGGCCTTGAATGTAGTAGTGGTGATAGGCTGCGTCTGCGCCGAGATACACGACCGCAGTGTGGTTTTGCTTAGGGGAGAATGTGGCGCCAAGGGCTCCGTTGACTTTCCATTTTCGGAAGGTTCGGGCGTCCACTTGCCAGCCTCTTCTGTTTAAAAAGAAGTAGTGGATATAGCCGTCTACACCGCGGTACATGACCTCTGAGTGGTTGCGCTGGTTGGCAAATACAGCAGAGATCGGACCCGCGACTCTGTGTGCTGGTCTTCGGAATGTCCGGGCATCAACGGTCCATTTTCTGCGGTGCATAAAGTAGTAGCGCAGGTAACCATCGACGCCTCTGTAAAAGATCTCGGTGTGTTTGCGTTGCCGTGCGTAGATGACGGAGAGGTCGCCTTGCATCTTACCGCCAGCGCGGAAGGCGTTGGCCTCCAAGCGCCAACGTCCGTTGTGGTAAGCGCGTTTGACGTATCCATCTGCGCCCTGAAAGAAACACTCCACACCGCGTGGTGTCGCGATCGCGGCGAGGCGACCGCCGACCTTTCCTAGTCCTCGAAACGAGCGATTGTTGACGATCCATCTTTTTCTGTGAATCGTCGCATAGTGCATGTAGCCATCGCGGCCACGAAAGCAGACAAACGGTTGGTTTCGTTTGTTGTATGCGGCTGCGATCTGACCGGTCACACGTCCTACTCTGGTGAGCGTTTGGAGCTTCCAACCGTTGTGCATGTAGTAATAGCGCAAGTAGCCATCTTGCCCTCTGTAGATCGCGGCTGGATGGCGATGTTTACGCTCGTAAAAGCCTGCGATGATGTTGTCATGTACAGGGCCGCCGATGAGAAAGCTGCTCTTGTCCACATTCCAACGATTGTGGCGTTCGTAGTGGTACTCCAGGTATCCCTCGGCGCCTTGCTGGAAGAAGCTGACTTCTTTGCTGTCAGGCGCGTATATCAGGTCCATCGAGACCTGTTGACCTGCCCATGTTGTTGTCGAGTAGAGGAGGATGCATAGTGTGCTCGCCAAAAAGCGTAGCCAATGGATTGGTTTCATGTTTCACCTATGTTTTTGAGTATGAACGAACAAGAGTGGATATTGTATCCCCTGTCAGGAGAAGACGTTAGTCCCTCATTTGAAGGACGCCAGAGGATGTGTTTGGTGAGTGTGTAAGAATATACTCCCTAGAAATGCGTGACAATCCATATGTTCAGTGGTTGAAGGTCGGAGAAAAAGAGAGGACTTGTTTTTGTTGGAGAGCGTTCATAGATTTTCGCAACAGATCTTCGGAAACGATCGAGAATACATAAAGACACAAAGTGTCAGGGGATAAGGAGGGTGACGGCAGCTCGCCGTTTGAGTGGGGGAGTGGATTATGACGTGATTTGCAATTTTTTACAGAAGAGTGTAACAAGAGAGTGGAGACCTGACTGTATGTCATAAGGTCATGGTATGTGATAAGGTCATCCACAGAGAAGAAGAATTCATCATTTTCGGAGTGATTTGTTCCACAAAGGAAACGACGATGGGTAGAAAAAGACAGAGTACAAAACTGCGTTCGGGGCGAATTTCTCGTCTTCTTCGAGTGCTTGGTATCTTGACAGGTGTTGGGTTGCTTGTGTTCTTTGCGAGCTGTGGTCAGGTGCCTGAGCCAGAAGAGGGTTGTGATCTTCCGGTGCAAGAGCAGGATGATGCACATTTGGGGGGGGACTTTCGAGCGAAGTATTCACTGATGGCGTGTGGGCCGGGTTCAGCGCAGTATCCCCCCTCAAGGACCTTTACCTCATCTCCCGAAGGATATACGAGTTACGTAGGGCAGGCGAGCTGCAATAACACTCCCAAACCAGGGGTCGTAGCGTTTAAGAATCTCATCTTGAAGACATACCCTTGTACTGGCGATTATGGTATCGCGCGAGCTTGTTCACAAGGTGGCAAGAGCGAGCACAAAGAAGGCCGTGCGTGGGACTGGAAGCTGAACGCGCCACACCCTGCGGCGGACGCTGTGCTCAACTGGCTGTTGGCGACAGATAAAAATGGTGTCAAGCATGCGATGGCTCGACGTGTTGGGATCATGTATATGATCTGGAACCGCAAGATCTGGAAGGCATATCAGGCGAGCAAGGGGTGGCAAAACTACACGGGGGCGAGTCCTCACACAGATCACGTTCACTTCAGCTTTAGTTGGGATGGTGCCAACAAAAAGACCTCCTTCTGGGCGGGTGCAGAGTCCACATGTACGCCTCAAAACGAGACGTGTAACAACAAAGACGATGACTGCGATGGTCAGGTCGACGAAGGATTGACACAGAACTGTACGACCTCTTGTGGTGCAGGGACCAAGACCTGTCAAAATGGTACGTGGAGCGCGTGTAAGATGAACACTGCGCCACCTGCTGAGACGTGCAATGGCAAAGACGATGATTGTGATGGTAAAGTCGACAACGGCAACCCTGGCGGTGGAAAACCATGTAACACCAATCTCGCGGCACCTTGTCATACGGGTGTCTCCACATGTCAGGGCGGGACGATCAAGTGTGTCCCCAATGTGACCCCCTCCAACGAAGTGTGTAACAACAAAGACGATGACTGCGATGGACAGATCGATAACGGTAATCCTGGCGGTGGACACGCGTGTGATCCTGGGATTCCTGGGAAGACTGGCGTCGCGATGTGTGTGAATGGACAGCTCACCTGTCAGCCACAAGGTGCCCCCGGACCTGAACCCACGACACCCGACGCCGGTGGAACAGGCCCCGAACCCACAACTCCTGATTCCAGCACAACAACTCCCGATACCAACACACGCCCGGACTCACGCACCACAACACCCGATACAGGCAACACATCCGGCAAAAAGCAGCTTGGTGAGAGTGGTTGTACGGGTCCAAATGATTGTGTGACGGGGCTATGTGCACAGGTCAACGGTGTCGCGCGCTGTACCCAATCATGTAGCGTAAATACGCAGTGTCCATCAGGGTTTGAATGTTGGAATCGCCAAGCGTGTTGGCCTACTGCGACAAAGACCACCCCCAATTGCAACCCAAGCCTTGGACCTGTTGATTTGAGCTGTACAGGTAACACTGACCCTGAGACCCCCTTCCGTGTGGGAGGCAATGGCTGCCGTTGTGCTGTTGGACAAGATGCAACCCCACCTTGGGGAGCTGGCCTTTTCACATTGTTTCTGCTCTTCTTTTTCTCCTCCTCACGCTGTCCTTCCCGCAAAGAGTAATCTTTTCTCGTCTCCTGTCTTCCTCGTTCTTGCCTCAGCCCTCAAAAATTCGATCTTTTTTGTGATTTCTGTGGGACATACTGTGTACAAAAGAGGTATACTTTGTGAAGGTTGTCACAAAGCGAATCAAGAATGAGGATATACAAATGGAAAATCGAAGTTACCTGCGCAGAGGATTGGTTGTCTTCTGTCTATTGGCGTCGCTCTTTGCGATGGTCGCTTGTTCCAATCCGGGCACATCCAATCAAAAACCCAAAGCGTGTCTTGCTGACTCCGATTGTGGAGAGGGTTCATGGTGTATCTCCAACTTCTGTGTGAAGGCTGGAGGAGAGCGGACTGTCACACCGACTGAGAAGACACCCACCGAGGGGAAAACAACAGAAGAAACAGTGGGTAAAGAACAGATTGGTGAGGAGCAGACAACGCCAGAAGGTGACGCTTCGGTCAATCCTGAACCACAAGGTGAAGGGGGCGGACCTGACGATCTTCCTGAGGGATTCAATCCAGAGACACCTGTCGACGAGCCTTGTACTGATGAGGACAAGGACGGCTTCTGTAAAGAAGCTTCTGATCCTGCGCGTCGCGACTGTGACGACAAAAATGACAAAATTTATCCAGGCGCGACTGAGCTTTGTGATGGCGTAGATAATAACTGTAACGGCCAAACTGATGAGACCTTCGAGGATCAAGACGCGGCTTGTTCAGATTCCACACAGCAAGGTATTTGTGGTGAGGGTAAAAAAGCCTGTGAGAGTGGAAAGGTCGTCTGTAAACTCAACAAGGCCACCCAAGAAGAGTGTAATGGTAAAGACGATGACTGTGATGGTCAGGTGGACAATGGGACAACGGGCGAGGGTGACGACTGTAGCACTGGAAAACCTGGTATCTGTGCGGCAGGTAAGCGCAAATGTGTCGCAGGACAATTTACATGTGAAGCCAACAACCAACCCGAAAAAGAAGTGTGTGACCAAAAAGACAACGACTGTAACGGTCAGGTCGATGAAGGTTGTAAATGTACAACTGGCGACAAGCGCGCTTGCTATACAGGTGCTGCTGGAACTGATGGCGTTGGGCTCTGCAAAAAAGGGACACAAGAGTGTGTCGCTGGTCAGTGGGGAGCGTGTGTTGGTGAGGTCGTTCCCACACAAGAAGTCTGCGATACCAAAGACAACGACTGTGATGGTAAGATTGACGAAGACTTCCCCGGTGTTGGCGACGCCTGTAAGGGCTCACAGCCCGGCATTTGTCAAGCCGGAACCAAGAAGTGCGTGAAAGGCCAAGAGATTTGTGAATCAACACAAACACCACAAAAAGAAGTCTGTAACCAAAAAGATGATGACTGTAACGGTGTGACCGATGACGGTGATGTCTGTGGTGTGTGTAAAGCAGGCACAACACAGAGCTGTTACAATGGGCCAGCTGGTACCGCAGGTGTTGGTGTTTGTGTGAAAGGAAAGCAAACATGCGATGCGAAAGGACAGTGGGGAGCTTGCCAGGGGGCTGTCGAACCGACCTCCGAAGTCTGTGATGGAAAAGATAATGACTGTGATGGTCTGCTCGATGAGTCCGATCCCAAAGTCGGAACCTCTTGCAAAACCAACAAGCCTGGTGTCTGTGCTGCGGGTGTCTTTATCTGCGGAAATGGGGCGCTCTCTTGCTCGCCCATCAGTCAACCTCAACCGGAGACTTGTGACCAAAAAGACAACGACTGTGATGGCCAAGTCGATGAAGGTGGTGTCTGTGGTGTTTGCAAAGATGGAGATCTTCGCAAGTGCTACACTGGCCCGAGTGGGACGCTTGGAAACGGTGCGTGTCAGCAAGGAACACAAAAATGTGTCAGCGGTCAGTGGGAACAATCCTGTAATGGTCAGGTGCTTCCACAGACAGAGACTTGCGATGGCAAAGATAACGACTGTGACGGTCAGATCGATGAAGGTGTCTCAACAACGTACTACAAAGATGGCGATGGTGACAGATTCGGAGATCCAAAGGTCTCCAGGAATGCCTGTAATCGGCCCAATGGCTATGTCACCAACAAAGATGATTGTGACGACAGCGATAGAGATGCGCGACCCAATCAGCAAAACTACTTTACATCACAGCGCAATAGCGGCGGTTTTGACTACAATTGCAATGGCACGACTGAGTATCGTTATGCCAACCGCGTTGGTAGTTGTCGCAAAAATGGCGGGGGATGTACTGTGACAACGGGTTGGAGAGGCAGTACTCCTGCTTGTGGGGCCAGTGGTTCCTATATCTATGGTTGCTACCGAGTCAATGGTAATTGTTACGAGAGTCGCACATATCGACGTCAATCCTGTCGGTAGCATCTCTCTCGCCAAAACGCCTTCCTGTCTGTACATTCCGTACTCTTGATCTCTTCCATCTCTTATCTGCCTTATTTCCCCCTGGACATTTTGCTCTTTTCTATTGTCATTTTCCATGATTTCAGTACAATAGCGCAGTTGAATTATATCGTTACATTGTATTGACTGCTTGTCCACCACACCACACTGGTTTTGGGCAAGGAAACGAGGATGACCTATGCCAATCAAGAATGATCCCACCGCAGTAACCGCACATATCCACCAAGCTCTTCAAGATAGCATCCTGACCCAGAATGAAGCCGATCAGCTCCTCAACGAAGTCAAACAAGACGGTGTGACCGAAGAGGAAGTCCACGCGCTCGTCGACTCTCTCAAGCAAGCCCTCTCTGGTAGCGCTGATGTCTCACTCGACGTCAGCACCGCCGAACGCAAAGAGACCATCAACCGCTTCCTCGGTCGCGTCAACGAAGAAAAAGCTCTGCCCCTCGGTGGTGCCAATGGTTCTGCTGCAACAGGTAGTGTCAACTGGCTCAACTTGATGACCATGCAAAGTGACGCTGTCGCGCAACCCCTCGATAAAGACAGCTTCTCCGGTGTCGAAGTCTCCGTGGACGGTGAAGGGCAGATCTTTGCAGGTGACGGACTCGTCGATCTCGCAGCAGATAAACCCTCCGACACCGCGATCGACGCGCTCTGGGCGCTCAATAAACCCGGACAGCTCGAAAATCTCACCGACCAAGAGCTCGACGGACTCACACAGGATATGCTCGGTGTGATCGAGACACATCAAGGTGTCCCCAACGACCAACCCGGTAAATACCGTAAAATTGTCGCATCGACTGCTGCCGCAGGGATGCTCTCTGAGACTGCTGAGACATGGGACGAAGAGACCACAAATCAGGTCCTCGCCCTCGCCAAAGAAGCACCCGCACCGATGCTCAAATCCCTCCTGCTTCGTGGATTGGACAAGGCCAGCCTCACTCCCGAACAACAAACATTGCGTGGTGAGCTCGAAAATCCTGAGCATATGGACGCGCTGCTCAAGCAATTTGACGATGTCCGCTCCGAAAAAGCCAAGGCCAAGTGGACCAAGATGACTGGCGAAGCTGCTCGTGTCCACCTCAACGCATTGGCCTTCGCACGTAAGCCTGACTCGATCGACAACATCTCCGAGGGGATGGGAAAATGGCGTGACCTCAACTCCGACTATTCCAACCCCTGGGACAGCGAAGAGATCGGTCACATGGATCGCATCCTCGAAGGCTATGTCGACAAGTACCCACAGACTTCTTTTATCTACGGGACATTCAAAAATGATGCAGCCCGAGAGATCGCGAATGTCACAAACGCACACGCTGTCGAAGCGCTCTCTCCTTCGCTCGAAGAAGAGCCTCCAACTTTCCAGGGCTTCCCTCTGACAGGTGAACAAGCCGACTTTATCAAAACGTTGTTGCCCAACATTGAGACCGAAAAAGCCGGCGAGTTGATCGCCAAATCACTCGGTCAGGCAGATGCGCTCTTCAAGCAAGAGTTGCCCTCTACATGGTACGCTCCAGAAGCTCCAGAGAAGCCACTCTCCGATGCTTCCTTTGAGTTCTTCAAACGCGCCGCGACTTCCTACCAAGAACGTGTTGGCGGTTCGGAGACTGGAAAACTCGATTACAGTGACTTCTTGAAGGACTTCAAGAGCGACGTCGCTGAGGCGCACAAAGTTCTCCAACCCCGTATGAAAGATCTGAGCGGTACACCTCCGACTTGGGACGGGATCGCGCTCTCCGATGAAGCTGCATCCTTCGTGAAGACAGAGCTGGAGCAGCACTTCCGCACACCAATGAGCGTCGACAACATCGGACGTGGCCTGAAGACTGTCGCTGATGCACATGGCGGCAAGATCGAAGGTGAGTCGTTTAAGATGTTCAACGAGTTGGTCACGGACTACAAAGCCAACTGGCCTGATGCGAAGGTCTTTGACTTCAACAAACTCGAACGTATCGCTGGTTTTAAGGTCCAGGGCAAAGAGTTACCGCTCTGCAAAATCAATGGAAAAACTTACGGACTCGCTGAGTTCTACGATGCTGTTGGGACAGACGTCAGCAACTCCATCGACGCTAGCCGTATGCGTCAGCCTTGGATGGCCGATCGTTGGGGATTCCGTGCCCGTCAGTCGATCGAATTGCTCGACGTCGTCGCCGAACAAACAGCACGTGGTGAGGGTCCTGTCGCGCTCCTTCGTGAACGTTATCCAAACGCCGATGTTGAGGTCAAAGTCACAGGACGTGATGGTGCACACGAACAGTTCGTATACACCGTCAAACAAAATGGTCAGGAGAAGGCTTCATTTGCACAAGGTTCGGATGGTGAACTTGGTCGACTGGATCGATGGGATCGTACCAACCCTGTTTTGTTTACTGCGAATATCGGTGAAGAAGGCGATCTCTCCTTGGATATCCCCGAGACAATCAGTGCTCACCGTTTCCCGATCGCTTCGACATACGATATCGGTGACAGTATCGACATGCACTACATCGATCCCAACGCTGTTGAGTCACAAGAAGAAGGCAAGGCCTTCACGACCCCCAGCCGTGTCCTCGAAGCCAAGATCCAATCGTATGACGCTGATGGCAATTACACCGTAGCCTTCAAGACTCCAGAAGGTGAAGAGAAGACCAAGAAGATCAGCCTCAGCGACATTCGTCGCGCCAACAACCCCCACTACTTCAAGCCGAAGTCCTCGTACTTCTCTGATGTAACGATCAACCTGCAGACAGATGAAGCCCTCAAGAGCTTCCTCGATGAAGCGCAGCCCATTATCGATCGTTACTTGCCCGCCGATGGCAGCACGACAAATATGACTCCACAAGAGTTGTCCAAGCGTCAAAAAGATTTGATCGATGCGTTGATGGATTACACCCGTGAGCGCGTGAAATACCCTGCGAGTAAGGACAGCAGCCCTGACGCGAATTCGCAAAAATACCACGACTTTGTTGATGGGTATGGTCGCTTCCCCCTCGGTGAGCTCGTCAAACTCGGAAAAGGTGTATGTCGTCACCAATGTATCCTTGAGCACCTGTTGTTACAACGTGCAGGGATCGACTCCCGACTCGGTTCCGGAGCGGCGAACACAAGCAGCGGTAACTTCCGTGGTTACCATATTTGGGCTGAGGTCTCTCTCGCAAACGGTGAACGCTTCTTGTCTGACCAGACCTGGAATGATCCCGCGATTCCATTGTGGGACGGAGCGTATGATTCCGACAAACGACGCACTGAGATGTACCGCCGCACCGCTCGATACGACTATGCTCTCGAAATGGACCGCTAATCACGCCTTTTCCTAATCCAGTTGCATTTGTCTCTGCCTTATGCACCCGAATACACGGCTTGATAGGGTGGACACAAGGCCCGCCCCTGCTGATTCGCTCCCGGAATTGTTACATCTTTGCCAACCAAACGAATCCCTCTGCCCAACCATTCAACCCATGATCCCGCTCTTGAAAACCATCCACAAAGGGACACCAAACAAATACGACCGCGTATGGACGTTGTTCAGGATATGAATACAACCACGTATGAGCGGTGGTCAGGATACAATGGCTGTGTACCCAGGTTAAAACCTGGGCCTATGGAGAGGGTACGCGATGCCTACGGCCTCGCATCGTCCAGAATTGGGCAGGTCTAAAGACCTGCCCTCAAAGCCATACAATGTCCGCCGGAGCAAGTTCATAACGGAATAGCCGTGCATATCGTTTGTCCGATGTATCGTCAAATCTTCGGATATATCGTTTAAACTCAGTAGGGTCGGGCCTTGTGTCCGACCTCAATCATCGTACATATCGGATAAATGGTCCCTCCTCTCGAAAGGCTTGAGAGGAGGGAAGAGCCGAAGGCTCAGGGTGGAGAGTTTGTTGAGGCGGATGATTG
>MDTC01107552.1_pt1 | contig 30373 bp, 30 predicted proteins | sample 811181 | NCBI WGS metagenome assembly MDTC01 (sample SAMN05326644, study PRJNA326480) | marine metagenome | isolation source: seawater | place: Pacific Ocean: North | collected 2011 | reverse complement strand
TATTGGATGCTACATGGTTAACGTGAATGGAAGAACAATATTTCTCGCTGATGCAACTGTCAATGTATATCCTGATAGTCCAACCTTGGCTGAAATTGCGATACAAACAGCAAAGATTGCCCGAAGATTTGGTATTAAGCCTAAAGTTGCAATGTTATCATTTTCAAATTTTGGTAGTACTAGAGCCCAACGTTCAACAAGGATAGAGGAAGCAGTTGCTATGGCTAAAGAGATAGATCCAACTCTGGTAATAGATGGGCCAATGCAGGCGGATACCGCTTTGAACAGAAATGTTCAGGGAGATTACCCGTTCATGAACTTTGAAGGTCCGGCAAACGTCTTGGTGTTGCCAAACCTTGCTGCAGCTAATATTGCTTACAAATTACTCGAGGAACTTGGTGGTGCTGAAATGACAGGACCAATTTTGGAAGGAATGGACAAACCAGTTCAGTTAGTGGCCCGCACAGATGGTGTAAGACACATCGTAAATATGGCAACAATATGTGCTGCAGATGCAATTAGACAGGACTCTTACTGGGAGACATTAGCAGCAACTGGAAACAACAATCAAGATTGATGCTGTTCTCCGTCTTCATACATGATGATTGGTCGTTTTGGTCGCCAAAGAGCACCAGTGACAAATCCTGCACATAACCCTCCAAACAGTAAATTCGCCCAGCCAGAATACACATAATCCCCCATCCCTCTAAGCCAAGGGATGGCAAATGAAGGAACAACACCCAGTAAAATAGTCCAAATTAGTTCTGATTTTATATTACCTGCCAAATCAGCCTTTCTAGGGACAGTAACTGGGCTACCTTTTCTGATTGGTGTTAACACTAGTCTTAGTGATAAACCTCTATTTTCCCGGTCCATAGGCGCGCTTGACAAGGCGATTATATCCTTATTTGAAGGGTGTATTTCCATGGTTGCAGTATGCCATTGCATTGGGCCATGCCCCTCAAAACCTCTAGGGCGACCGTCCATCATCGCTCCCCGGTAATTCCCGGTAACAGCGTCAGCTAAAATCTCCTTAGATTTACAATTAATTTCAATCGCCTTTTGTTCTTTAGCATGCATCCATTCTCCTTGGGTCGGACAACGTATTTCCCAATTGGTAAAATCACCAGTGAATGTCTCAAGACTTTCCTTCAGTGAATCATTGACCATCGCAATGATGGCTGACAACCTTTCAGAATTCCACACAGTTTCATCATCCGGTGCTACATTGCTATCTATCAGATTTGACAATTGTTGATTAGTTAATGTATTTTCCATGATGTAAAATTCGGGACATCTAACTTCATGACAAGGCCGCTGGCCAGCATATATCCACCCACCCTTTGACTCCCCTACAAAAACTGATCCTGCTTCGACCTTTGAAAATTCAAGTCCGTCAATTTTCAAAGATGACATACTAATCCCTAGTTTAGTAAACCATTCATTCGATTATACCAAGCGATCCCGTTTTTGTGATCCTCCAGCATAGCAAATTGTGGAAATGGAGAAATTGACCGCATGTAACCGAATACAGAGAAGTCTACAATACTTGGTTCACTGCCACCAAAGAAATCTTTTCCTTGATGCTCGTCAGTAAATTCGGTAAGTAAATCATGCCAAAGTTGCTTAGGTTTTCGACCATCCTTTTTGACACGCTTTTTAGCAATAATGCCCCACATTATTGGAAAGCCTGCCCAAGCATATAGGCGCTTTGAGATAAACCCAAATTTTTCTAATTTTGATATCCTTGTTGTTGTTTTGAAGGCCGACCCTAAAGTGCCATATAATATTGGAACCGTAGCCTTAGACATCTTTTGGTCAGACCAATCTAGCCACTTTGTTGTACGTTCCTGGTCTGATGCATTTAGTAATTTATTTCCATTATAGTGTTCATCAATATATTTCATAATTGGTGTTGAATCGACATGATGGACTCCCTTTTCGTCGGTAAAAACAGGCACTTTGCCCCAGCCATCGGTAAACGAAACCGCTTTTTTTATCTTCAATCCGTTAACCGGAATAAGGGCTACATCCAGTCGTAGGTATTCGATAAGCCCTCTTATTTTCCAGCAGAATGGGCAAGTGTGCAACATGTGCAGTGTTGCTTTTGACATGAACTGGCCTGTAATCGGCCACTATTCAATCCTTGTCTGCGGAATCGGGTACAGGTTTCCAACCAGTTTTCCAAAATTCAAGGTCATCTAGCCACCTTAACCATTCTTGGTCTGTGCTTGACAACAGCCTAAATGCTCTGCTTTCTAGAGCGTCTTTGTTTACTTTAGACAGTGAACCGTTATCAAAACATTCTTGCCATTCTACTTGCATTTGCCTAATTCTTCGTTTTGCTTCTTCTGGATTGTCAAAATTACGTTCACACATATCTCTAAGTTCTAGTAGCCAGGTCCGACCATCTTTCATTATTGGCTGAACCGCTCTACGGGTCGACTTAGGTTTTGAAAATGGCCACCAGCCCATGCTGCACCCTATTGGTCGTAGTTATTGAATATGGTTCAAATTATGAAATAACTTCATTGCTAACCTATACATTTCAAGTGACTGGGGAAGGTGAGCCACTTATGGGGCGCATAACACTACATCTCCATGGGCAAGCAAGAGAACGCTCTTACCGCGAGATGTTAGATACATACTCTCATCGATTAAGTGTTAAAAATATCAAAATAATCTCCCATTCAAGCAAAAAATCTGTGCAACAATACTATGATGAAATCAATAACAACGCAATATTGTTTATTCTAGATGAAGGCGGAGAGCAGTATAGTTCACGCCAATTTGCGGATTTGGTAAAAACATGGACTATTGCCACAGAAGACATTAATTTGGCAATAGGGCCAGTTGACGGTTGGCAGAAAATCAACCATTCTGTAAAACGCACAATTTCGCTTTCCAACATGACTCTGCCGCACGAACTTGCAGCAGTCATTTTAGCCGAGCAAGTTTATCGTGCAACAGAAATAATCAAGGGGACAAAATACCATCGGGATTGAGCAAATACTCAAAGCCGAGGGGTATATGCATTGGATTGAGAGGGCATGATACTAGAAGATTCTACAGTAGTTTGGCTACTGATTGGGTTTGAATTAGTGATCTCGATAATTTTAATTTTAGGATCTAAAAGCCAACCTTTCCCGACTCCTGCAAAGCGGTTTGGCTGGTTTATACTAATGGTTAGCGGACTGTTGTTGCTAGGCCAGTCCGCACCAAACCCCACCAGTCTTGAAGCCCATTTGGCCATACTCTCTGTCTTTGGAGCGTTTGGTCTAGTTAGTGGAATAAATTTGATGCTAAGAACTAGACGTGAAGTACTGGTTGCCCCAATGTCAGGTTTCATGTTCTGTGTAGGAGTTGCTGGCCTGATTACTCAAACCTGGGATGAGCTAAACAAATTTGAACACTGGGCCGGATTTTTAGCGCTTGTTGTATTAGCTGGAGGGCAAACATGGCTGGTGTTCAGGGGCTTGTTAATCGGCAGATTACCATTAGCGTGGAGTCAAGCAGGAATGGTTGCCTTACATAGAGGTCAGTTACGTGGGCCTCACGGCGCAATAGAATGTTTTGAGAAAGCATGGGATGCGGAAGAAGAACATCTAAATCCAATGGCGTATTCTGCATTAAGCAAAATATTTCAAGCACTAGAGGATACAGAAAGAGCAACCCATTGGAACGAATTATTTCTCGAATCTGGTGGCAATGAATCAGTGGCTATTGAATGGCTTTCGGCAATAGATGATTGTTTGAGTAGTATGGGATTTGCAACATTTGCTAGCGAAAGTGAATAATGCCGTTTTAGGGCGTTTAATATTCCTTTTACGCCGATAATCAGCATTTAGCCGATTGTTTTATGTATTTTAAAGTCGATATATAACTATGGGAAACAATGATACGCGGAAGAATATTAAACGAATCTCACCATTACTTGGAGCAACTTTAGCAATTTGGTTTGTTGCTAACCTAACTTCTCAACTTGTCTTTATCTCAATTCACGGCAGCCCGTATGATGGCCTTGCGATGCTAATGTCGTTGGGACCAATCTATATTGTAATTTTAATTGCTGAAGCAATACTTTGGGCATGGGTGCTATTTTATGTAGCATACAAAACCTACAAACACATTTTATCTTCTGATTCGCCCGAGATTGCTGGTACTAGACAAATGGCTACAAAATCGACATAGTTTGATCAATAGTATCGATGTATTCAAGACCCTTCTCGTCAAAAGACACATGTGTCTGATACATCCGAAGTACCAATATATTCGGGTAGGCCTATGTCTATCACGGATTTGCTTAACCATGAAACAGCTATTGGCCAAATCCCAAGTGGGGCAAAAATAGTAACCATCGAAGAAGCGAGAATAGGTTTGAAAGAAGCCTCTCGATGTTTAGTAGAACTTCAATCAATTAGTGATATATCGGGAGATTTAACTGAGGAATTAGATATTATTTTGGAAAGTTATGACTCAAAACATGACCATGTTACTGAGATTGCTGATTATTTGGCGACAATGATACAATCGTGGCACAGCGTAGTGAAGAGGCTGGAATCAACCGGCGCTCGAATGGCTTGCTTAGAGCTTGGAAGACTTGAATGGTATGGAGTTGTAGATGAGAAAGTGGTCCAATATTCTTGGTGCATTGGCGAGGAAGATATCGAATGGTATCATGAATTAAACTCAAGTTTCCTCTCCCGCAAACCACTCATAGAAGCATAACCTCGGATGGTTAGGTCGGGTGTGTTATGGTTCGAATTAATCGTGTTTATACCGGAACTGGAGATGACGGTTCCTCTGCATTTGTTGATGGCTCAAGACACCGAAAATCTCACCCAAGATTTGTTGCAGTTGGTACATGTGACGAATTAAATTCAATTGTTGGTTTGATAAGAAGAGAGTGTAAAGTCTTACCAAGTCACGCTGATGGCGGCTCTAGTGCGTCTATTAGTCGAATTCAAAATATCGCTGAGTCCGCACTAGATCGGCTACAAAATGAATTATTCGACCTAGGTGCTGAACTAGCTTGTGAACCTGATAAATTGCCTGAATATATGCAATTAATTGACTTGGTACAATGCGATAGCTTAACCGGTGAAATGGATGCATGGCTAGAACAACTTGACCCATTAACCAGTTTCATTTTGCCAACAGGAGCAGGGCCTGAACCAATAATCCATTTGGCTAGAACCGTAACTAGGCGTTTGGAAAGAAGTCTTGTCGCCATCGAAGATGAAGAAGGTAGTAAAGCAGTTAGAGAAGTTGCTAAAGTTTATGTTAACCGACTATCGGATTGGTTTTTTGTATTTGCTAGATGGGTTACAAAAAATATGGGCGAACAAGAAACTCTTTGGACGCCACTAGGAGAACGTGGAGAGTCATCAAATGTAGCCAATATGATTAGGAAGATTGGTTCAAACGACGCTGACTATGACAGCCTAGACTAAGCCAATTCTGCCAGCATAAGACTTGGCTTTGGTCAGAGTGCCCTTTGTCTCATCATGAGTCGCCATATCAATTGCTAAATCCCAATCAAGCCACATATAGCGGTGGTGTTCTTTGGACAATTTTACTGTTATTTTTTCAGTAGTGGCCAAAAACCAAAAAACCTGTTTTTCGGTCAATCTTCCCTTTTTCTTGAAACTATATGTTGTCTTTTCTTCAAAGCCATCAATAAATTCTATCACCGAAATACCGGTTTCTTCGATTAATTCTCTAGCCGCAGTGGCTTTTCGGTCACTATCAAAGTCTTCGACATGACCCTTTGGCAGATCCCAATGTCCTTGTGGATATTGCAGCAATAACACCGTTCCATAATTTACTAGGACGACACCACAAGAGGTTTCCATACTGACCCCAACACATAGTTAGTCAAGTTATTTGCGCAAGTTACTGCAAAAATACTTCAATCTAGTTGTTTGAGTTGAACACATGGGTGAGAAAGAGATTCCACAGTTCACAAAAATTGTGGCAGACTCTGATTTTGATGGTTTAATTGGCGCCGCAATTCTAAAAGCTTACAATCCCGCTGCAGAAGTGAAGTTTTCACACGCAGCACTGGTAAGAAATGGCAACCTGGACAAGGAAATAAACGCCTCTACGGTAATCGTCGATTTACCATTTCATCAAAACTGTGGGTGGTATTTAGACCATCATCAAACCAACAAACCCACTAAGCAAGAATCGCTAGAATTTGAAAAAAAAGGTGGAGTTACTGATTGGCAACCGACTCCATCGGCAGCAAGATTGGTCTATGACCTGATTCATCCACATTGCGATTTATCTAATTTTGTTGAGGTAATGCCGTTTGTTGATGCCCTTGATTCGGGGGGTATCACGATTGAACAGTTTCGTGAAGACGGTGAATTAATGCGTTTCAGTCGAACGCTAAAAGTCACTGAAAGCGATTACATGAATCATATTGTTAGTCATTTGTCCCAAGGTAAAACCATCTCCCAAATCCTACAATTGCCGGAGGTAAAATCACGATTATTGGTACAACAAGACCAAAGATCAGCAATAGAACACGTGGTCCAATCCAATACCGTAATAATCAACCGACTCGCAATATGTCATTTACAAGACACGGGCCATTTTTCTAATGGATACTTAGTGACTGCATGGGCAGGTGATAAGGCAGATGCTTGTTGCATAATCCATGGTTATTCTGATGGTGATATCAACGACCCCAACAGGCCACCACTATCAGCAAGTTTCTATGCCAATTCATTTGTCAAGGGCGGGCAAGATAAGTATGATCTTTCTCGACTTGCGACTAAATTTGATTCTAGTGGCGGAGGACACATGAATGCTTGTGGTTGCCGAATTCAGCCACCTGGACTTGATGATAACTTAGCTAAATGGCTTGAAATGTGGTCTGATAGGGACGCTGTGTTGGCAGTTAATCACAATACGGCGAATATGTAAAGAAATCCCAAAAAAGCATGGATGAATATTAGCGCCATAATAAAATCCGCCGCCCTTCCATGCTTTAATTTCTCATCAGCAAACCTTTCACCAGCCAAACGTTTGCGTTTCACTGACTTTCCTAAGTTAGTCATTATTAGTAATAGGGCAAGTCCAAGAGGGCCAATAAATCCATGAAGATTAGTTGGCCAAATTTCCGCAAAAACATCACCACTAGATCTCCACCCTGCAATCATACGTCCGATAAAAGCAACTAATACAACAATAATTCCCGACCATAAGATAAATTCGCCATTTTTTTCATGTTTTTCAAGAGCATCTTTTCGCAATTGACCTTTCATTCCCTTACTTGCCTTGCGCCATGAGTATTGTTGCCAAATCCAGAAAATCAGCGCACAGGCTAATACTGGGTGGGCTAGTAATGCAATGGCTCTGATGAAATCCATGGTCTCAATCAACCTTCGCTAGAGCCTCTTCATTCATGAACACTAGTGATGAAAATCATTTTCCGGATAGGTTTACAGATAATTGTTGCCGGTTAGTTGAATAGCGACTTAACTAGCCGTCAATATGTAGGGGGTGTATTACATGCAGGAAGGGCACATGGCAAATTGCTTAGAAATTGCATTCAAACACAATATCCCCAAGCAACAAAGAAAAGCCAGGGTTGCCAAATCACCAGACTGGCAAATCATGAAAAAAAGTTGGCGAAGCATTCTCACAATTGCTTTGGACGAGGTAGAGATTCCGGGTGATGATGATGATAATAACACCGCTCGCTCAAGCAGGATGATGCGCCGCAGAGGGCGTGGTTCTGCAGGTAAATCGTCGTTAGACTGGTTGCCCAGTAGTGAAGAAATAACTTCTGACAGTTCTGAAACAGCAGCTTATAGATTGGCAGTTTTATTAATTAATAAACAATTAAAGCGTGGAGAGTGGACTGATGATTTGACTGCAGCTGAAAACGCAATACGTGAAACCTGTCTTACTACTGGCGTGGACAAAGTATGGCACCAGATAGGTGAGAAAACTGCATTACTTGCACAGTTTATTGGTTTCCCCGTGGCCAAAAAGAAATCAAAGAGTAAAAAGAAAGTTTCACTAGCGGTAGCCAAGATTGATGTTTTTGATAATGAGCAACTCGGCCAAACAATATCTCAATTATCTACCCTCTGCAGCGATGCAGCACAACAAATAGCGATTCAAAAAATACAATCTCAAATCTCATCTAAAAGAAGTATTGAGGCGGGGGAAAGCCTGCTATCCCTTACCGGTGATGCATCAATAATATCTGTAATATTAGCAATTGCTAGTGGCTTAGACTCACAACAAGCGCTGAAAGAATTAGCTAAGAGAGATAAAGAATTAGCCGAACAATTTCAAGATCTTGTAGATTTAATCAATGGTAAGGTAAATGATTGGAACAAGAGCATCAATGGTGGAGATGACGGGCTATCAGAAGCCCGAAGAAGATTTGCCTGGCTAAACTTTACCGATGAGGTGGAAAAATTATCACCTGCTGAAATTTTAGCCGGAATTGAACTTTTAGAGACAATTCCTAATTCACAATTGCAAGTTCAAAATTTGAAATGGATTCATTTGTCTGCATTAGCGGCAAGTGGTAAAAGTGAGGAAGCAGCCGATGTTTTGGTCACTTACACACTTGATAATTCAATAGATATTGACAATCTATACCAACTAGTATCTCAATTAAATTCTCCAGCAATAGATGATTGGCTCAAGAGCCAGTTAAACGTTCTTGATGAAGGGGCATTAGTGTACATTGCTCAAAGCGAGACATCATCATTGGGTTTGAAAAATGAATGCTTCAAGATGCTACAAGACAGCGGCGGGGAAGCTTGGGAGGAATCAAGCGTTGCTGCAATAGCCGTCTTCGCCCAAAAACTCGAATTAAGAAGGCTGAGTAAAATTTTGACAAATAACGATTTAGCACCAATATCGCATCCGCATGAAACCTTGTTATCATATCATTTACTTGCCACCAACCAAGAGCACCAATTGTGGGAAAAGTCAATCCATATGAGAAAACTTGCCCTAAACTCAATTCATAGTACTGACCCGCCAGAATATCTGTCTCCAATTTCACAGAGTTTGATCATGTTAATGGAAGGCAACAAAATAGACGATGAACACTTTACCGTACTTGGAAAGAAAGGCTATCAAGCACTTAGGCAAGCTAGGAATGCATTGAAGCAAGGTGGTACAGGAATTACTTCAAGAACTCACATTAATCACCTAACCGTCAGTGTAGAAAAAGCCGAACTTTCAGCATTAGAATCTAACCTTTTAATGGCCTTAATCTCAACATTGAAATTAAATCAGGCGACTATTTCATTACAACATGGGGATGCGGATGAAGAAATATTTGAAACTTTAAACAGTTTAGTTATCGGATCTGAAATTCCTACAAGATTTATTCGCGCTATTCGTCAATTAGTGTTTAATCATGATATAGGCTTAGAACAACTGGTCACCTGGTATCAACAAAACGACCCATTATCTCCATGGCATACTTTGTCTAGAGCAGCATTATTTGCTCAAAATAATGAGGAATTGAATGCTGCAAGAGAATATCGGCGTGCTGCAGAAAGTGAAGAATACGACTATGAACATTCAATGATTCTTTATCGCAAATCAATAATTCATCTTGCTCATGCCGAGCAATGGAAAGAAGCAGTTGAACTATTAGATACAAAACCTGCGTTGCGTACTGCAATAACCAAACGCTTCCAACTCTATCTCAAAGTCTCATTTACTGCAAGCAAACAAAAAACTAACCAAGCAACACAGTTATTGAAAGAATTTGTTCGCTATTCAAAAGAAATCGAGGAAGAAAATCTTGACGGAGAAATGGAAATAAAAACCATCACATTCTTTGCTGAAGATGAACTAGATGCGCTGAGAAATTATCCGTTTGAGCATTCAAGAGAATTGCCTGGAGATCCGTTTTTGGGGCGTGTTACTGCGGCTCTAACTGCGATTCAACGCAACAAGCGACGTAATCGGCATAGTTTTGATAACAGATTCCGTAATGAAATGCAGCAAACCCCGCCAACGATAATGGCGATTTATGATATCGCTCGCGATGCTGCTGAAAAGGTCCCAATCGAAGGTCTAACCTATCTTGAGAGGGCACAGAATTCTGGTAAATTTAAGCCATCAGAAATGAAGACATTATATGATGCGGAAAGAGCGCTATTTGCTACTCATAAGTTACAAATTCCTAATTCATCAAGACGCTATCTTAAGAATTTGGCATTGCCTCCGTTGGTGGTTGTAGATACTAACATCTTAGTGGATGCATTGGTTGACAAAATTGCCCACAATCTTGAGTTAGCTAGTGAAACAAGTCTAGACCTGTTTGAGCATGATAACTTCCACAAAGTGCTCAAAAGCCGTGCAGATGCAGGCAGAATTAATCTTTGGCTACCTTCCATAGTGAAACAAGAACTTACTGCATTCAGTAAACGCCATGGAAAATTAAAGGCCAAATTTAGCTCATCATTAGTTAAGCCTGAAGTACTTGAATCAGTACTTGATGACGCCAAAATTTCTAAATTGGTTGATGAAATAATTTCTGAGTATAGTCGTTGGAAACCACTTGACATCCATACTGAGAGAGATGCAATGGATGAACAATCGGATCAAGAAATTAGACATTTCTTAGCTGAATTTTCTGAAATATATGATGAATTAACCGATATGAAGTTAAGAAGAGATCCCAAACAAAACCGTACAGAGATTAACGGCAAAGTAATCTTCCCAGAACCAGCAGATTGTGAAATTATGGCGATATGTCGAAACTTAGCATCTCAATCTTTAGAAGGATTAGGCAGTATTTTGGTAGCAACTAGAGACGGAGATTTTACTTTGACAGCAAGAGCCTTTGAAGAAAGGTTTGGCTATGGAATAATTAAGAATAGTAAAATGCTAAACTCTTGGTTAAACTAGAACTAGTTTCTCCATGCTGCATAATATCTTGTAACATCTTTCGATTCTTGGTATGAAAATTGAGTAAAGCCGTGTAGTTTTAGATTACCAAATGAGGCTTTTAACCAATCTTCTTTCAGCGGCCAAGGAGGCGATTGTATCATTTGCTCACCATTATCCAAGCGTCCGATACACAATAAAAAACCGCCTTTATCGAGTAATTTCGGTAAATTTTTAGCCGCTAGTTCCCTTATTCCGCCATCTGGTATTGCTTGCAAAATATGAATCTCAACAACCAAGTCAAATTGTTCAAACCATTGCTTTGGGGGCTCAAGGATATCAGCAACTTGCCAATCTACTGAGGACTCGGGAAATCTTTCTCTACACCAATTAATGCATTGCTGTGAAATATCAAATGCGGTTACTTGGAAACCAAGTTCTTCTAAACCGACAGCATCATCGCCAAGTCCACAACCAACAATTAACGCTTTACCTCCAGAGTGATTTCCTTTTACCCAATCCATCATTATCGGATTAGGAGACATTCTTGCCCAAGGAATCATTGATGAATCTCTGTTAGCTAAATCATATAATTCATCAAACCAAGCAATAGGGTCATCATTTATTGCGGCCTTTGCTGTAGAAATTAATTTTTCACGTTCAATTTCGGTCATATCGCCCATAATCATCACATGTATGAGATAATTGCATCACCAAATTCGCTACACTTTAGCAACTTTGCATCGTCCATTAATCTTTCAAAGTCATAGGTGACTGTCTTAGCCGAAATTGCGCCCTCCATTCCCTTAACAATGAGGTCCGCAGCAGCAGACCAACCCATATGTCTTAGCATCATTTCAGCACTCAATATTACGCTTCCAGGATTTACTTTATCTTGTCCAGCATATTTTGGTGCAGTTCCGTGAGTTGCTTCAAAAATAGCAATTCCTGTATCATAATTGATATTAGCACCAGGAGCGATACCAATTCCACCAACTTGAGCAGCCAGTGCATCCGAAATGTAATCGCCGTTAAGATTCATTGTAGCCAGTACAGAATACTCTGCTGGCCTTAGGATGATCTGTTGTAACATTGCATCAGCAATCACATCTTTAATGATAATCTCATTACCAGTATGTGGGTTTTTCATTGTACACCAAGGCCCGCCATCCAGTTCAGTAGCGCCAAATTCTTGCTTTGCTAATTCATAGCCCCAATCTCTAAACCCACCTTCAGTGAATTTCATGATATTTCCTTTGTGTACTAGAGTTACAGTATCCTTATCATTTTCAACAGCATATTTTAGCGCTGCACGGACGATTCTTGCAGTTCCTTCTTGTGAGATCGGTTTGATTCCTATCCCTGAGGTATTGGGGAATCTAATCTTATCAACGCCCATCTCATTTTGCAAGAAATCAATTACCTTAGCAACTCCTTCAGTACCTGCTTCCCATTCAATTCCAGCATAAACATCCTCACTGTTTTCACGGAAAATAATCATGTCAACATCTTGTGGAGCTTTAACTGGAGAAGGAGTTCCGTCATACCACCTGACCGGTCTTACACAAGCGAATAAATCCAACTTTTGTCGCAACGCAACGTTAAGTGAACGGATTCCTCCACCAACAGGTGTTGTCAGTGGTCCTTTGATTGAAACCAATCCCGACCTCATAGCGTCTAGTGTTTCTTCAGGTAACCACTGACCAGTTTGGTTGAATGCCTTTTCTCCAGCAAGCACCTCACTCCAATGAATTTGCTTTTCGCCAGAATATGCTTTACTTACCGCAGCATCGACGACTTTTATCATCACAGGACTGATATCAACGCCAATTCCATCACCTTCAATAAAGTGTATAGTAGGGTTATTAGGTACATTTAGCAAGCCGTTGTTAAGGGTAATAGTCTCTCCAGCCATTCCAATCAATACACCCGAGAGGCATTTCCTTCAAGAATGAACCGCCCATAGGCGTGTCATGTTCGGCCGCGTTGAGTGGAAAGGTGAGAGTAAAGTCGATTGTTTTAATGAAGCTGGAGATTGCATAGAAATCGACTGGGATAATGGGCCTACGCCAGTGCAAATAGTGCTGCAGATGATCGGTGCATGTTCCTTGGCAGATATTCAAATCGGATTGAAAGGCCGCGAGATATCACGAATTTATATTGAACTATCAGGGCAAAGAAAAACCGAAGCGCCAAAAGTTTTCACCGCCATAGAAATGAATTATTTCATTGAAGGTGATGCACCAAAACGACTTGCTAGAAAACTAGTTGAAAAGAGTCATGAAAAATACTGTACAGTATCAAATATGTTCAAATCTACGGTAGATATTTCTTCAAAAGTTTTTGTTAATGGTGAAACTTGTTGAAGAAAGTGCCTGCATAGCCTTTGCTAGCATGTCACGTAGTGCCTCATATAGCGGAATCCAACTACTTGGGATGGTTTTAGGCGCTGGCTCTATTAGTAGTGAGTTGTTTTCACTGCGGACCTTAGCGAATGGTCTTAATGGTCCAGAACCGTCAACTTCGATTATTACAGACAGTTCATATTCCTCATCACTCTTGCTTACTTTGGCAGTCTCTAAATTGAATTTGGCCTTGGTGGGGATTTTACTGATGATTGAATCTTGGTCTAGTGAGTGTAACTCTTTCTTCACTAGCACTTCCAACAATTCGGTGATTGTTTCATCTGAAATAGTTGCCATTTGAGTTTCAACTACAGCCTCATTTTGTACAGCATTGATTTGCTGGACTTCTTCTTGGTGTTCTACTTCATTGTCATCTGACAACAAGATGGCTAGATTCTCATTTTGGAAATCTTGGCCAGATTTTGCTGCTACAGGTCGGTTGTTTACAACGCCTAATTCAGCAAAAATATCTATGTCATCTTCCTCAAATGAGTTGGGTAAAACAAAAGCATCTTCTTCGAACATTATGTGCAACTCTGATTTCATTATACTTAAGATAATGTTCTTGCCTGTCGCGTTTTGCATCACGATACTTTTACCTTGTAAGAGTATGATAAATGTCAAAGGTGGTGACATTTTGGACAAAGCGTGGCTACTAGATTGCCAAGGGTAATTGCGATAATTTTCTTGTTCGCTATGTTAATTCTATTACCAGCCCATAATGTGGACGGATTCCCCAATGGAGTTGGAGATATTGGCGAGCAAGGATGTTTTTGTCATGGGGCCGAAAATGACTTAACTTCTGTTGAAATAGTGGGGCTGCCAGAAAAGTTTGAATCAAACACAACCTATTTTCTGCAATTAATTGTTGACAATCCTGCAATTGATGCTAATACAAGTGCTGCTCAAGGAGGCTTTAGGTTCGTTGTATCATCTGGGGCCATTACCTTCAATGAAACAAATAAGAGCCAAACAATTGGTGATGGCTGGACGCATACAGAGGTTGGAAACCAGCAAAGGGTTTGGAATCTTACCTGGCAATCACCTGTAGATAATACGTCATTAACTGCTCTAACTCTATATGGTAACGCTGTTAATGGCAATGGAGAATTTACTGGAGACGGCTGGAATAAAATAAAAATATACGTTCCGGGGGTTGAAAACTACAATACATTTGAGCAACCTAACGCCAATCACGAACTTGATGTATTTGACAAAGTAATGTTGGGGTTAGGGTTACTAGTCTTGCTTTACATATTGGTTAAGGTAGTCAAGGATTAGTTAACAAATTCAATACTTTTGTTTCTAAGGGCTCTTAGTTGACGGTTTTCACTTGATCCATGTATTTGTTCACTCTTAACTCCAGTCAGAACCAGCATTACTCTAATCTCGTCACCTAGGTCTTCATCAACAGCCGCACCCCAAATTATCTTGGCATGTGGTGATATTTGTTCTTGAATTATTTGAGCACACTTTTCTGCTTCACCTAGTGTCAGATTAGGCCCACCAACTACATTGATTAGAGCACCACGAGCATCAGTAGTGTCAAGCTCGAGTAGCGGAGAATGTAATGCTTCGAGAGTGGCCTCTTCAGCCCTATTTGTCGCTGAAGAAGCGCCAAGACCAATCATGGCAACACCGCTACCAGATTTGATAACAGCCTTCAAATCTTCAAAGTCAAGGTTAACCATGCCATCAGTGGTTAGAAGTTCAGTTACTCCGGTAATTGACCGAACAAGTAACTCATCACCAACTCTAAACGCGCTAGCAATCGGTAAATCCTTGACACCATCAATTTCCAGCAGGCGTTCATTTGGAATTACCAAAATTGTATCACAATGCTCTCTAAGTCTTTCCAAGCCCCATTCAGCATTTTGTTTCCTAAGAGATCCTTCTGACTTAAACGGATAAGTAACTACGGCAATTGTCATTGCACCTTGTTGCTTTGCCAATCTAGCAATATGTCCAGCAGCGCCAGTACCAGAGCCACCGCCCATACCAGCAGTAATGATTGCAAGTTGGGTATCATTGGTAATTCTTCTAAGAACCATTTCAGATTCTAAGGCAGCAGCTTCACCTTTACTTGGATCGCCTCCAGCACCTCTTCCTCGAGCAGTTCTACCAATCAACACCTTTTCTTCCAAGGGAGACATCAAAAGAGCTTGAGCATCAGTATTAATCGCATAGCCAGTGACGTAACTGCTCTCGAATAGACCTTCTTCTGCTAATCTACTAACCGCGTTACAACCAGCACCGCCGGCACCATAAACTCGAATACGTGGTTGCAGTGATTCTAGCAATGCTTTCAGTTCATCTTCATTACCTTGGCCAGGAGGCACCTCACTTGGAGATACTCTAACTTGCTCTTCTTCACTTAACTCTAAAACGCGGTCAATTAAATGGCGCATGATAGTAAGATTGTCCAAGCATCTTTGAAGGTGCCGACTGATTTTCCACTAAAATAGCCTATTTGTCTACCTTAGAGAATTTGCCAAATCAATCTTTGAGTCCTTCTTCAGTTACCTGGTAGACGCACTCGCCGTCTGGTAAGTTTGGTGAATCTACTAATCTGGCAATTCTTCTGCCACCCTTGGCTTTTCTCAAATATAGTCTAAATGTACTTGCGTGTGCAAGAACGTGACCACCAATTGGTTTTGTTGGATCTCCCCACATAGCATCAGGTTTTGAGTGAACTTGATTTGTCACCAATACCAAAGCATTGTTAATATCAGCAAGTTGTTTTAGTTCCTTCAAGTGCTTGTTTAATTTTTGTTGTCTGTTAGCTAGCATACCACGGCCAATGAACTCAGCTCTAAAGTGGCTGGTTAACGAATCAACAATAATCATCTTGACATTCAAGCCCTTACTCATTCTTTTGATTTCATCTACTAGCAACATTTGGTGAGCCGAGTTGTAGGCTCTAGCCACATGAATTCTAGCAAGTACTTGGTCAGGATCTAGGCCTTGCCCTCTAGCCATCTGAGTAATTCTCTCAGGCCTAAAAGTATCTTCAGTATCAATGTAGAATACATCACCATCAAATCCACCTTCGCTGACAGGCAAGGTGCAATTTACTGCTAATTGGTGACCAATCTGAGTTTTTCCACTGCCAAATGCTCCATAAACTTCCACCAGTGCTTGAGTTTCAAATCCTCCACCGAGTAAATCATCGATGGATTGTACCTTTGCAGATAATTTTTGAACTTCTTTTCGTCGTTCTAATAGATCTCCACCAGATACGAAACCGCCAATATTTGCCATCTTTTTAGCTGCAGCAATAATTTTACCAGCTACTGCCTCACCAATTTCTGCTTGTTCAGCTAGGTCAGCAGGAGACATAACTGCTAGTGATAGTAAGTCATCAAATCCAGCCTCACGCAGTTTCTCTGCAGTTGCCGGTCCTACGCCTGGTAACTCGTCAATTTTGACTTCAGGTGCATCATCGTCTATCGCCATCATTAACACCGTGTCCTCTTGAGGGTCTTCATTCTTTTCAATTTCAATCTTCGTTTTTTTCTTCGCTTTGGTCGCCATCCTTTCACTTCCAACCCTTACCATCGGGCTGGGGTATATGAATAGATTAAACACTCATGATTTCCTAAAATCCTATTTTACCTACACTTAATCGTTACATTGGAGCCAATATTTCAGTTTAACTTTCAGTTTCACAGAGGCTGAAACTGAAATTAAAGGGCGTTATTGTTCTTGAGTAGGTAGAGGATTAGGGTTACTTTCTTCGCCATCATAGGTTATAGTTACATCATGGTCAATGTTAACTTGTTCGTCATTTCCGCTAAGTTCTACATCTAATGACCAACTTTGCTTACCTGGATTAAATTCATCATGAAGCCACTGGGCATTTTGTCCATCAGCAATTTGTTCTTGGCCAGAATCTCTCTCAACACCTTCTCCGCTTAGTAACCAATTAACTGAAACAGGGCTGCCCCCAAAACCTATTGGGTTCTGCGGGTTTTCAACAGTCGAGTCAATGGCGATTTTACTAGGTGCATCACATTCACAATCTGGAACAGTATCAATTATCATGACATCTGGATCCTCAGTGTTGGATTGTCCCCATAAAGTATGTTTATCGATTCGAATTGTTATGCTTTTATTTGCCTCATTACCTGCATCATCAGTTGCGCCTAGAACTGCGGTAAATAGACCGTGAGTGGCATAATTGTAGGTGATTTCACCAGTATCATTGGCCTGTGCAGTAATTCTAGAACTGCCATCTCCGGCTTCAAAATAATAACTCTCTATATTACCATCTTCAGAGTTAGTATAGGCATAATCGAAGGTTAATTCAACCCCGCTAAACGATACTTGTTGTCCATTTTGAATATTTTCCTGAATCATTCCAGATGTAGCATCGTAGTAGATAACCAAGTCAATTGCCGAATCGTTGTCTGATGAATCCTCATCACTGGTACACCCTGCCAAACAGGCAGAAGCAATGAGTAAACTCAGTAAAACCGCTCGTTTAGCCACATTCCCCATGTATGCTACATGAGGGGTCTGAGTAGATAAGTCAATGCCAACCATTGGCATATTGTGGTAGATTTGCCAGTAAATCGGTTTGTTTCACCAAGCGGTGGTTTGAAAATGGGGAATGCTGGCGCTTTGTATAACGAGGTGGGGTAGTCTGGATATCCCGTCGGGCTCATAACCCGGAGATCGATGGTTCAAATCCATCCCTCGTTACCATCAACTATATTCGTAATAGTCATGTTTTGGCTTTAGTGAATCAAGCGCACTTTGCAACTTTGCATTGGCCGCCATCTCTCCTTTTTCGATCATTTCGATTTGTTGTGATATTCTATTTGCTTGTTCTAATGCTTGCGGGTTATTGTCAAATTGTGAGCCACTTAGCAAAGATAGAATTTCGCTAGTATCTACTGGAGTTAAATTGCTGGGTGCTAGTAAAAATTGTTGTCCACTTTTTGTCACAGGGCCAGAATTCTGTAACGCGGTGATAAATGTAGTAATCATTTTCTTATCACCTGTAACAAATCTGACTCCATCTGAGGCTGCGGCAACACAACCATTGGAGGACTTGTTTGCTTTAGTAAAATATGCCTTTGCTTTGCGCCTTTTTCCAGCCAGTGCTAGGCTTTTAGCGCAGCGATGTAAGTCAGTGTGAATCAAGCCGAGGTTTGAACTTCCTTGAGTAACTTTTTTTCTCTCCCTTAACAAAGTTTTAGCGGCGGCAACAGCAAGTGAATATTTTTGGCGTAAGGTTAACACATCGCACAATATTTGTAAACCTCTTACCAGCATTAATTGTTCTTGATGAGTTCTTTTTTTATTGCTTAGGAACATTTCAGTGAACTGTGTTGCCATCACTTCTGACATCTCAAACCGGCCATCTTTGATATAACTTTCAAGTTGCATCAAAGTTTGTGCGGGGTCACTCATTCCAAACATGGTGATGTTAATCCTATACCCTTCTATCATTTGATGACTTTGTAATTACAATATTGATGCCCAAAGTAGTTGTAGCAATACACATTCGGTTACTTTGAGCACTATGCCAATAATTGCGATTACCGGAACCCCGGCAGTTGGAAAAACTACAGTTGTGGAGTTTTTCACCGATGCTAATTTCACAATTGTATCGGTAAAAGACCTAGCCAAACAATATGGCTGCGAGGGCGACTTTGATGAAGCGACGCAAAGCATAGATATTGACATCCATCGCTTAGCAGAGCAATTTGAAGCAGATTCACTGGGCGACACAATTGTTGATGGCCATCTGTCACATTTTCTAGAGGTAGACGCGATTGTTATTTTGAGATGCAATCCCTCTACATTACAGGAAAGATTAGCCAAGAGAGGATATAGTGAGCAAAAAATTACGGCTAATGTGGAATGGGAAATGGTTGCTGGCACCTGGTCTGAGATAATTGAATTTGAACTTGACCAACCAATCTTAGAATTAGATACGACAAATTGCGACCCCATTGAAATTTATGAGAAAATTAATCAATGGATAAATGATGGTTACAGCCAAGATTTGATACAAACTAGAATCGATTGGCTAGCAGAGTAAAATTATACTACATATTGTAATCTTTCAGCCGTAACAATCAACCCCCTAATTGAACTGGAACGGTTTGGTAAGAGGTATGGCTTTAGAGAAATTACGTAAGTTTTGGGAGCGAACATTGGCTCCTATCGTAGATGCAATGTCTTGGATGAGTCCAGCTGCAATCACCTGGATTGCCCTGCCAATCGGCATACTTGGAGGCTTGTCTGTTTACTTAGCATCTGCTGATAATTTCGGGGCATCAATGCTTTTTGGCGGTGGAACGTTAATCACTCTAGCGATGGCATTAGACGGCTTGGACGGGCCGGTTGCAAGAGCTACTGGAAGAGTCACTCGGTGGGGAGATTATCTTGATCACACCTTCGATCGTTTGCTTGATGCTGTCTGGATTATCTGTATTTCCGCCTCTATTTTTGTTGATGATATTGTCTTGGGGCTAGCGGCTGCTTGGTTCACTCTGCTTGGCTCATACATGGGTACTCAAGCACAGGCAGTTGCAGGCACTCGAAACTATCGTGGTTTTTCTCGTGCCGACAGAACAATTTTGAGTATTGTTGCGATATTTGTGATGGGCATATTAGTTTACTACGATAATTATGACTGGGGCAATTATCCAGGTTTGTTTGACCATATTCAAATTAATCCGCTGAGTATTGTAGTATTCATTTCTGCAATAGGTGGAATTTGGACATTCTTGATACGATTTATTCAAGCCCGCCAGCAAATCACTCAAATTGACTTAGAAGACCCACTTCCTCAACCTGAAATGGGCGATGAAGAATGATTTGAAGGTTTCAGGTTTTCCTTAAAATCAGTATTATTTATTGTAAAAATAGCGGTATGCTCTTAACGGTTGCATGCTAGAAAGGTGTGATGAGGGGCAGGTCCAAGGCTTATAATGGGAGAGCCATTGCTACGCTATTGATATTATTGATGGGGTTTTCTACCTTACCGATAACTAATGTAAGCGCCGAAGATACCGGCGACCTGTACCACTTACAAGCCCAGGATATAGACGCAACTTTTGATAGTGCTACTGAGTTAACCACAATTACCTGGCGCAACATCGATAGCTTAGACCAGCCAGACGCACTTGACGATTTCTTCAATGCGGTTTACAAGGTATATCGACATTCTGAAATTATTGATTCCCAGAACGTAGCTAATGCTACTTTAGTTGCCGAAGTTGATGCTTGTGACAGTGAGACTTACTCGGTAAAGTACCTCTGTCTAGGAGGGGCTAATGGCTCTCACCCAGGTCACAGTTTCTCATACCTAGTTGCTCCTGGTACCAATGACTCATTCTATTACGGAATTACCACCTCAATTACCGCACAAGATGGCACTGTGTTCACTTATGATAGTCTTATCAGCAATGAATCTTCAACTTATGATGCAACCATTGAATCAACCACGCCAATAAGATCGCCGTATAATTTGCAAGCCAATTTTAATCCAACAACAAGTACTACTACACTTTCATGGATTAACTATAATGATATTTTCTTTATTTTGCCTGAAACCGGTGAAAATGCATACCAGACCAGAATTTGGCAATCGTTCTCACCGATTAACCGTAATACGAGTCAAACAGTGCTCGCTAGTGAAACTCCTGTAGCAGAGTTGTCTCCAGGCATCTCAACATATCAACTTCAAGTACCGTTGAATACGGATCGCGAAGTGTATTACGCGATAACTTATGTTCTGCCAAACTACTTACAAGAAGGGCAAGTTTACGAAGATATTCGGTTCTTGTCTAATAATGCACTACTAGGTCCATTTGTCGAAGATAATATGCCCCCAAGCCCCGTTTCTTCAGTAAATACAAACTTCATATCAAACCCATCTACGGGCGACGGAATTACAACAGTTACTTGGCAAGACTTGTCTAATGAAGATGGTGAAAATTATGCCATTTATAGCTCAGGTGAAGTAATCAATCGCACAGATCAATTTGGCGTTGAGCAAATTGGACTAGTTGGAGAAGGGATTGGCGAATTTGACTTCACACTCCCAGTAGGACGTCTGGGGATGTCACATTATTGCGTAGTGGCTGTTGATAAGAACGGAATTTATGACCGTGACATTTCGCCACAATCCTGCTCATCCACTTTTGAAGATGCCTTCTACGATTGGATAGCAGAACCCACACAAGTCACAGCAACCTTCCTTGGGGACTCCCAAACTCTAATCACATGGAATGACCAATTAGGGGCTGAGGGAGAAAAGTACCATATTTGGCGTTCAAATTATCTAGTTGCCGGCAGTCAATTTGTGGAAAATGTAACAGTTGAATATCAAGGGACAGTTACCGATGGAATCCAACAATTTATGGTTGATTTGCCCAGTGAACAAGATAGAACATCATTTTATTTCGTCACCAGCGAGGCTCTTTACCAACATAATGCCGGGCCTTATCACTACACATCTCTAATCCAAAATTGGGACGGCCCAGTGTATGAATATACTCAGACGCCAAATCCAGCCAGAATTAATGAATTACAAGTCGACGGAGAAATAAAATTGTTGACAATCGAATGGCTTAATGATCCACAATTGGATTTTGAAACATATTCTATTTGGCGACATACTGGAAATCCATTTGGAGAAAATGAGGACCAAGTATCTATCACTAACATAGAAAATGGTTGGGAGGTCTTTGACCCGACAATAATTGACACAGGCTCTTCAATTACCGAGTTTAAATTCACTAGAACGTACAATCTCCCTGCTGACGTTGAGATGTCTGTATGGTATGCCATTGTTGTTGAGGATGAAGCAGGTAATGTAAATTTAGAATCTTTCCCAGGCTCGGGAGGTAATGCCCTAAAGGTGAAAGAAGATACTGTTCCTCCAACTGCCAGTTATACACTCTATGATGATAATGGCGAAATATACACTAGTAGTTCATTAACTTCTGGAAGTTATTCAATTCACTTGTTAAGCGATGAATATCTCTTATCGGCTCCAACAATTAGTTTAGTAACTTCAACTGGTGGAGACATAACTAATTCTGCTAGACAAATGTTACTTTATGCTGACAATTACCTAAACCCAGACATTGGGCCAGAATACTATCTAACATTCGATGTACAAAATTCAGTGTCTGCTGGAATGATTACCATTGAAACAGCTTTAGTAGACGAAAGCTACAACAGCAATACTATTCAGTGGAATGATAGAAGTTTAGACGCTCAAAACCCGGTGTTATCTGTTTATTCTCCATCATCAATGCAAGATGGCTCAAAGTACCTTTACGGCAATAAAATTACCATTAATTCTGGTGCTAGCGATGATGTAGAGGTTTCAACAGTACAATACAAATTCACGTACAATTACGCGACCGGGGAGTCTTCAACAACTCCGTGGACATTCCCGACAAATCTCCAATCATTAGACGGAGATAACAAAACAGTTGTTTTCTCTGAAGAAATAAGCGCGGGAAATTTTGAACCAGGGACTCACGCAGTATCAATTAGAGCAATAGATTCTGCTGGCAATGAAGTAGTGGAACAGATAATATTCATCGTTGATTATTGTCGAAACAGAATCGATGGAACCACAGTGTGCAACTATGAAGAATCACTCAAGCCAGAGCCAGAGCCAATAGTAGTCGAGCCGTCATATAGCGACCCGCCATATGTCTTCGTTTGGGTGACCTCGAGTATTGCTTTCTTGGCCATTATATTGATGCTGTTAGTAATTAGCTCTGGAATGCGAGGACCAAAGAAGAAAAAGTCTGATGATGAATATGATGATGATGACTGGATGTCTGAATTTATTGGAACTAGTCAAGATGTCGATATGGACTCAATAACTAATACTAGTAAAAGCGTCCCGGTAGAAGAAGAAGAAAAAGCTCCTGATGTTGAAGAGCCAGACGTCGAAGAAGAAGATCCATTTGCCGTTAATGTTGTCAACAGGAAATCTCGAAGAACCAAGGCCAAGTCGGAACCTGAACCAGAAGATGATGACGATCCATTCTTTGGTTTGGATGATGAGGATTTTGATGACGACGAGGTCGAAGAGAAGCCTAAGCCAAGGCGTAAGGTAGGCCGCAGAGCCGCGCCCAAGAATGCTCCAAAGCGTAGACCTACTCGAAGGAAAAAGTCGGACGATTAAGTGTAATTGTATAGATACCTCAATTAGTGTATTTTCAATCACAATGTCATGGCAGAGTCAGGTTTAGAGGCAGTCGCTGAGGAAATAGTCGATGAAGTCGAACACGCAATGGATACATTACTAGATGCCTTTAGCCCGTTCAAGAACAAATTAAATTGGTTATTAATCGCATTGCCATTAGCGATTTATTTTAATTATGACCATAACCTGACTATGGCATTTCTGTTCTCAATGATCTCTATTATGCCCTTAGCGTTTCTCATGGGTAAAGGGACCGAAGAAATCGCTTTGCGCACAGGTGAGGCAATCGGCGGGTTTCTTAACGCAACGTTTGGTAATGCTGCAGAATTAATAATTGTTGGACTTGCTATCTATGCGGCGTCACAGGATGCGGAAATAGTTGACACAATGGTAACGGTAACTCAAGCATCTCTAATTGGTTCTATTCTCGGCAATATGCTACTTGTTTTGGGCTTGGCATTAGTTTGGGGTGGATTAAAGCATAAGGAACAAACTTTCAACAGTGATGCAATTCAAATGAATGGCACACTATTGTTATTGGCTGTTGTTGCTTTCATAATTCCAAGTGCATTACATCATTCAGGGGGAACATCAACAGATGTCGAAGTCATATCACGCTATGCAGCTATAGTTTTGTTAGTTATTTACGGTCTGGCTTTACTGTTCCAACTTAAAACCCATGCTCATGTATTTGCGACAGAACCAGGACATGGCCATCATGAAGACCCTACAATGACCAACAAAGATGCTTGGACATTGCTTATCGCTGCAACTGTATTAGTAGCTTGGATGGCTCATATCTTAGTGCATAGTCTAGAGGCTGCAGTAACAGAATGGGGATTGCCTGAACTGTTTATTGGAGTAATTTTGCTTCCATTCTTTGGTAATGCTGCTGAACATTTTACCGCAGTAATTGTTGCTGGTAAAGATAAGATGGATTTGTCGATCGCAATTGCTATTGGCAGCAGTGTCCAGATTGCTTTGTTCGCAGCACCTGCAATGATATTGTTTGCTTGGGCAGTGGGTGTGCCTCTGACATTAGAATTTGGTATGCTTGAAACGGCGGCTACCTTTGTTGCAGTACTAGTAGTGAATTCAATTTTAGCCGATGGCAAATCAAATTGGCTAGAAGGTGCAATGCTACTTGGCAGTTATGTGATACTTGCTCTAGCATTTTTACAATTGTAGGTGAGTTATTTGCACAGAAATGCGAAAATTGGTACCGGCTTGATTGCCTTGTCAGTGATCGTCTGCTTGCTTGGAACTATTGGTTTTACCACTGAAGAAAGTGTTGAAGGTGTACCAACACCAAATGTTCCCAATTCAGTATTTTTTGCTGATGAACCAATACAATCTAATCCTCTGGCATTATTTGTCACAGCCAATGCAGAAGTCACTTGGGACCGTAATGATGTGTTTTTGGTAGTTGCAGACGCGGATAAGAAAGCACAGTGTGATGGATTGACCTTGATAGAACAAATGGGCAACAATGAACTTTGTACTTCAGGGGACAATGAATTTGAAGCAATTGGTGACGATAATCAAGCCGGAGTTTCGTGGAATGTAAAGTCTGGCGAATATTTCGTTGGCATTGGAACTATGACGGAAGTTCCAGATGATTTCGAGTTAAATATTGATTATACAGTAGACATTTCATTATCTGCTACAGGATATTTTGTTGGATTTATCTTTATCATAATTGGTTATAGTTTAACCAGATATGAATGATTATTCTACACCTTCATAATATGATTGAATTGAAACCTCGAGGTCATCCATAGCTTTTCTTTCATCAATAGTATTGGTGTTGCCATTTTGCCGTACTGCTTGACCATCAACCCACATGTCTAGGCAGTTAGTACCATTGAATACTAAATTAGCCAAATGACGGTTACCCGACCTGCCGCGAGGGTACATTCGTATGTCATCTAAATCCCAAGCAACCCAATCTTGGCTGCCTTTAGTTGCCATTTGGAATATTTCCATAGCTGGTAAAAGTGTGGCATCCCAATGGTCATGCCGTTGGACTAGCGATGCAGTACGTGCTTCAGACAAGACATTCAATCCATTGCCCGAGGATGCTGCCCCGTCAGTACCGAGTCTTACATCGACTCCCACTTCTTGATAAGCGGGCAATGAAAGAGTGCCGCCACAAGCTAATTTCATGTTTGAGGAAGGGCAATGTACGGCAGTAACCTCGTGTCTTTTTAGAATCCGGATTTCATTTTTCTTGACCCAACTAGCATGTGCGCATACAGTGCCTGGCTTGAAGAAATCAATGCTGTCGAGATATTCAACAGGATATTTCCCCGTTTTTTCAAAGCAATCAGCAACTTCCTTTCTTGTCTCACTGATATGAATGTGTAATCTTCCTTGTCGTCGTTCTGCTAAATCAGACGCCCTAACGAGCGTTTCTTCGCTACACAGGTAGACAGAATGGGTAGCAATTGCATATTGGATACGATCACCAATTGATTGTGTTTGAAGCAATTTATCAATTTCATCTAGTGCAGATTTCGCATCAGGGTGTGAAGGCAATGCGAAATCACTGACAGGGCCACCAACAAGGCCTCTGACACCTGCATCATCGAGGACTTTGCCAGTTATTGCTGGATAAAAGTACATGTCAGCCGCGAAACTACAACCAGTAGCGATCATTTCACTTGCTGCTGCCGTAGCACCAACTCGTACATATTCGGGGTTTAGTCTTGCTTCAGTAGGAAATATCGCTTCATTCAACCACCTAGTTAAACAATATCCGTCACTAAAGTCTCTCGCATTTAATTGCATAGCAAGGTGAGTATGCCAGTTTTGTAAGGAGCGAGTCAAAAGCCTAGAACTGCCGTCGATAACTTGTCTAACATCTTCGTCACCATTAGACTTTGACCAAGACCCATCATCGTGGATTAATACATCGCCAACAAACTTGTTAGCACTGCTGTCATACAGAACAGTATCTGTATATCTTGCAGCGTATTCCTCCGACATTTGGCATCAATCCTTGTAGATGGGTGATGGCTGTGTTATTTAATTGTCAGTTATAGACTGAGAGATTGTCAGTTGATATTTCCGTGCACTATACTCAAGGCTTGCAATGCCTGGCAGAATCTTGCCGGCCAAATAATTCAAACAAGCTCCTCCACCGGTTGATAAGTGGCCCATTTTGCCAGATAGCCCCCGATTCATGATTAAGGTAGCAGTATGCCCTCCACCCACAACAACATAGCCACTTGATTCCGCACAAGCGTTCAACATCTCAACGGTACCTAGAGCAAAATCAGTAAGTTCGAAAACACCTGCAGGCCCGTTTAGAATTATCGTTCCTGCAGATTTAATGGCGGCTGAAAGGGTCATTGTTGTGTTGATTCCAATATCAAAAATCGGTGCTGCAACAGGTAAATCCGCTAGTGACAAATCCACTCGGTTATCTTCAATATTTGCTGCAAGGTCTGTTGGCAATTTTATTTTGTCAGCAAAATCATTCAGCATTGATTTAGCAGTCTCCACTGTAGAATGATAAGAATCACCTAGCTCTTTAACCAAAAAATTATGATTCAATTCACCGATATCAATTCCTGAATATTCAATCAATAAATTTGCCACGCCTCCAGTAGCCCATACCTCATCAGCAATACCTTTTCTCAGCATATTATCAGCAACAGATATTGAATCCTCAACTTTAATTCCGCCAACCACTGCAATACACGGTCTACGTGGAGATTCTAGAGCAGCCTCAAGACCATCAATTTCTTTTTTCATTAATTCTCCAGCTACACATGGTAGTGTATGGGTAAAGCCAACAATAGAGGGTGAGTTTCTGTGAGAACAGGCGAATGCATCATTAACAAATACGTCGACAACGCTAGATAGTCTTTGGATTATTTTTGTCTCAGACATTACCAAGAAGTCACCTTTGGTTGACACTTCTTCAAGATCCATTCTTACATTATTGAGCATCAAGATTTCTCCATCCGCTAGGCTTTCAATCGCCTGCATTGCTTTTTCGCCATGGATATCTTCGACCCATTTGACATTGCGCCCCAATATTCTGCCCAGTTCTCTAGAGTGGCCAAGAGTGTTGGTGAAGTCTTTTTTGCCAGGTCTAGATTGGTGGGCTAACAAAACTACTTTTGCTTTAGTAAGCAGATTTAATGTCGGTACAATCGCCTTTATTCGCGTATCATCAAGAAACTCTTGACTTTTGGGTTGTAAGGGACTATTGATGTCAACTCTTACCAGCACAGTCTTGCCTTCGACATTGATGTCGCGCAAGTTTAACACTTGTGCCATGCTACTCCCAACAGCAGACAGTTTTTGATTTATCGTCTGTTGATTTCATGATAATGGAGGATAATTTCATGGAAAACTCAGACATCATCGGTTAGAGTTTTCAACATCTAGTACGACCCACAACCATGTCGTCATGGTCGCCCGAGGATTTGCTGGGACCTGAGGGCCAAGATTGGCGAGTGCCAGTTAGTGAACTTGAACAACGGATTAGTAAACTAGCAAATCTATTGCAAGAAAACAATCTTCCAGGTGCATTAATCCAAAGCCCAGTTGACTTGTATTACTACGCTGGAGGACGACAAAATGGAGCATTGTTTATTCCTGCCACAGGTTCCAAAGCCAGCATAGATTCTGGAGGCGATGGTAGTACTTTCTTTGTCAGACGTTCAATTAAGCGAGCAGAATATGAGGCTGGAGGCACGGACAGCCCAATTAACATAGAAAAATTTCCTAGTTTGCGGATACTGGCTGAGACGCTTTCTAACATGGGGGCAGAAGCCAGTCCAGCATTACAAAAAGGTGAGATTCCAGCCGATTTTCATACGAAATTCAATTCAGTATTGGCTCCTTTGGGTACACCTGCTGACTGCACTCAATTAATTCATTCACAAAGAGAAGTAAAATCCTCTTGGGAATTATCCATGATGCGGGAGGGGGCTTTAGTGCAACAAGCAATGTTTGACTCAGTTAGGACTCAAATTGCTGCAGGTAAAACCGAATTGGAACTGGTTGCCGCCGCTGAAGCAATTAGTAGAGAGAGCGGATTTGGCGGCAATATCCAAATGCGCCGCTTTCCATTACAATGTGACAGAGCTGTAATAGTTTCAGGCAGGTCAGGAGGGATTCCGTCGTTCTTTGATTCAGCAATAGGTGGCACTGGTGCCCATCCATTAGCTGGAATGGGTTCAGGATTCAATAAGGTTCGAGAAAACCAACCTATCTTGGTTGACCTTGTTCATGCTCACAGAGGTTATGTTGTTGATGCTACTAGGATGTTTAGCGTTGGTAAATTAGACGATATTTGGTTGCAGAGACTAGATGATATGGTTGAAGTCAGTGACAAGGTAGTGAATTCACTTGGTCGTGGAGATGATTGTTCAAAAGCATGGGAGGTTGGCTCGCAGTTAGCCATCAATATGGGTCATGGCGGACATTTGATGGGCATGAATCCAGATCAAAGCAAGTTCTTAGGTCACTCAGTTGGTTTACAATTAGATGAATCTCCAGTTGTTGCAAAAGGCTTTGACAGACCATTGCCAGATAATGGAGTCATGGCAATTGAGCCAAAACTGGTCTTTACAGATGGCAGCATTGGTATTGAAGATACCTGGCTAAAGACGGAAAACGGATTGCAACGCCTAACATTAACCAGTAATAATGAATGGTTAACTAATTGCTAATAATGAAAAGCATCCAATGTAAGGCCCTCATATGCCGGCTAAACCGTATTCCTCTGGTCACATCGGAGCAGTTGCTTCCAATTTCACGCAAATGCGTTTATCTGGTGCGGTAAAACAACAACTAGTCGAATTATTGTGTGAAGAATTAGACCGCCTAGTTCCAACTATGGAATCAGAAACTCTAGCCCAAGACCCAGAAAGAAAAACGTTGGACGACCCTAACCGAACACGATTAAATTATAATCGAACTAGGGAGTTGATGATTGATAGAATCAGTAGCATTGATTCTGTTGGTTCTGCAGCAGTCCAAGCAGGAATTGAACACGTTGAAACTCATTTGGCTAAGATTTTGAAACACGCAGAGGCAGCAGCAGAAAAAGACCGAGTTGGCACAATTAAGCCGAGGCACCTGGAAATTGCTGTGTCAGGGATGGGTCTTGATTCTGATGGCGAGGGAGAAGAGGTTGACACGATCGAAGAATCTGAAACGTTGGTAGTTGGCCAAGGAGGCGGAGTATTAACCCGCTCTTCCTTGCTTTCTCTGGCTAGGACACATGCTAAAATGCCAGTTACAGATGATGCAATTGAAGAATTAATAGACACTTATTACATGGTAGTTGAAAAATTAGAATCAGATATCAGAAGTCACGCACAACTTGGCGGCAATCCCGTTCAGTTCATCGAATCAATCAACCGGATGAAGACTTTAATGTCACTTGGCTGGATGCGCTCAATGCTAATCAAAGCAGCCACTAATGCTCGTGAACGAGGCTACAAACGCATTGATATTGAACAAATAGTTCATCTAGACCCTTATTGATAGTCCGTGCATTTGTTAAAATACTTCTTTCATGACGTTGACAGCAAGAGGTTTTACCATGATAGGAGAAGCAGCACCAGAATTTACTTTGAAAAACACATCAAAAGAAGCAGTCTCATTAGCAGACTACCGAGGAAAAACAGTCGTAATCGCATTTTATCCAGGCGCATTTACTGGCGTTTGTGATAAGGAAATGTGTGCTTTTCAAGATAACCTTGCTAAGCTTAACGGTTCATCGGCTACCGTTATTGGTATCAGTGTTGACTCACCGTGGGCTAATGCAGAATTTGCTAGAAAGTACAACTTAGAGTTCGAATTATTATCTGATTTAGACCGCGAAGTGGTCGAGGCCTACGATGCCAAGTTTGTTGGCCTAGGTGGG
>MDTC01251811.1_pt1 | contig 30392 bp, 28 predicted proteins | sample 811181 | NCBI WGS metagenome assembly MDTC01 (sample SAMN05326644, study PRJNA326480) | marine metagenome | isolation source: seawater | place: Pacific Ocean: North | collected 2011 | reverse complement strand
TTATTACTATCACCAACTGCGCCTATTTTCTCAGAGCTGCCAGAAAACATATGCGCTGGCAGCATTTCTGGAAACATTACATTTAGACCTGTTGGTTGTCTACCAAATATTTTTGTTGTTGCATCGTTAAAAGCTTTAGATGCCTCAGGTACTATTAATGGGTTTGCAGATACAGGATATGAATCTTGAGCGTCGAGGATTTGTTGTGTTCTTTTAGGGGCGCGACTATTAAAGCCAGATTTATGAAAGTTTGTAGATAGGTGCGATCTAGCAATAAAATCCATTTGTTGCGTTGATAAAACACCGTCTATTACAGCTACCTCTGCTATTGAGACGCCGCTCACAAAGTCAGATAGTTGATATGCTACATTAACTCCACCAGTATTTTCACCGTATCCTATATACAAATGTGGGTTTGTAAGACTTATCGCGGCACCTGACGCTGTCGAATCTAGAGAAGTCTTATCTCCTAATAAAGCACCGGTATCAACTGCGTATATCGCTGAACGATTCAAGGTTGGTACGTTACCGGCCCCTAATTGAGGAGTTGCAAATATAGTTATCCATTTATCGACATAAGAACCAGGGACGGTTAAGGCTTGCTGCGATGTCCCAGTCGCGCTGGGGACACTTATCTTAATCGAGTTAGAAGAGTCTAGACCAATACAAAAGCTACTAGAGCTTGAAATAGGGTCACCAACTTGTAGCAGTGCCTTATTAGTATACGACGCGCCTAACTTTATTTTAAGAATGAATGTTAAGCCTGCACCACCTACAGCTGATGGGTTTATATCACCAGCATTTCTTCTAACTAAAAACTTGCGTACTCCTGATTCAAGAGGAAGATTAAAGCCAGCCTGGCGATAAGGGACACGATGCTGGATTCCATGGAGACTAACATCGCTAAAGACAGTCTGACCATAAATTTCAAAATCAGATAATCTTGCAGTTGTAGATTCAAATCTGCCGGCAGCGTTAGCGATACCTTTTACTACTTCTAGATTGTTCTCACTTTTTCTATCATCTATAAGCGAACCTAAGTCTTGTAAGCTGGCGCCTGCAGAATCAGTGAAGTTGTTCATTCTGATGTATGATAATGTAGGTACCTCAATAGATCCTGACATCGTCTGCACACTTGCACCAGACTTTGAAAGATCTGATACTACAGGTGCTTTTCTATTATCTTTCACTTTAGCTCACCAATCATAAATGAATCCCCAAATGTAATTGAACCCGCATCTTCGCCAAAGTAAAATCCTCTAGATGATCTTTTTACATTAGGATCAGCTATTGTGTTACATGATGAACTGTTTAGTAATCGCAAAGCATTTGTCATATCGCTACCATTATGAGCAGTTACAGTGATAAACACTTCTTTATGATGATCTTTTTCTTCAAAGCCATCATCTACAGGTTTTTCGATATTTTGATAACCTTGTACGCTTATATCATTAAGGGCTTTTTCGTGAGGAGAAACCTCTTTTTTATCCCTTGCCATTACTAAAGGCGCATCTAAAAATGCGAAACCATAGCTTTCATTAACTTTCCAGCTGTCATGTATTTCTATGCTGCCCCAAGGCCTATTAGAAAATGACCCAACAACTGCGCCTCTTATGGACCTGCCTAAATGCCTCGTGTCTAGACCAAGAATTTCAGTTCGAATATCAAATGGTTCTATTACCCCATCGAATTCGTGCTTGCTAAGAGACCCTATGTTCCATAAGTTAACCGGCCACATAAACGAATCATTATCGTTTAGATATGTTACAGGATCAAAGTCTAATATGTCAGCGTAAGGCTCGACCATTGGCATTTCTGTTGGTTGACCAAAGCTTCTTTTTTCATACGAAAATGATATTCTTTCCTCATACGAATCTTCATTTTCACCGCCCATATCGCTAAGCTCGTTGTTGATCGTAATTGCATCATCAAAAATTGACGTTGATATTTTTTCGTTGTTTTTATAAAGCTGCGTTCTATCTCCAGAACCAACGCGAGGAATAAGACTTCCAAGATATGATGTAAATGATGAAGCGTTCACACCTTGATAAAAATACTGGACAGATCCTGATAAAGTTGCAGTTGAGCCCTTTGTTAGACTACCGCTTAAAACTCTTTGACTTTCCGCCATTATATTTTCCTCACATCAGCCAAAAGTTGTCTTAAGAAGATTGCACCTTTAAGATTTCTTCTGTCATTTTCACCTAAATATATGTCGCCTGAACCATACGGCACCCTGCTTCTTTCGAGGGTATGACCTTCGATTATCATATTAAAGCCTAAATAATTCGTCTTTTTAGGTATAAGATTTTCAACTATTACGTCGAATGATTCGTCTAGCCATCGAAAGAATTCAAAGAAGCTAGTGTAATTAACATTATCAACAAGTCTATTGAAATAAACTTCTCTTAGCTGGCGAAGGTCATGATATTCATCTGAAAACATTGCGTTAGGTGACCCTATGGCATCGTCTAAAGCTTGCATAGTTGCAAATAGCTTCATAATATCCTCGTTTAGAGCTTGAGCAGTTGAGAACTCTATCCCAAACCTAACGTCGTCATTTGGGGTTGAAGCTATAGGTATCTCATATTGAGGTGCCAAAAGAGTATCAAATGTTGCTACATTAGTACCCTCTGTCATACCAGCGATCCTTACTTTGTTTTCACTGGAAGGCTCATCAATAAGGTACGATATTGCGCTAAAGTCGAATCTTTCTGGCTTTATAATCTGCTTTGATTGCTCAAACCCTCTAGCATATGATATACCTGCCACACTTCCAGACTTAAATTGCTGCGAGAAGTCAGTTAAGTCAAGTTTACCAGATGAATCAGCGCTTAGTGCGGGCTGGTCTGTGGATATATCCAAACGAAGCTTTTCAAAAGAGCCTGTAACTTCATGAGAAAAGCCAAAATTCTTTAAAGGGTTTTCAACACCAAGAGAAGAAAAGTTTCTAGCATGCTCTTTTGCTTCGTTTTGAGTAAGCGCCTTTGACCAAAACCTTATATGACCAGCTTGGCCGGAAAATGCGGTTGATCTTGCTGCCCCTGTAACGGATGCTGCGTTTAGATGAGTTGAGGTAGTCCCTATACTCTGGCCGCCAATAACAATAAATGAGCCAGAAGAATTTAGTCCGGAAACATTTTCCTTCTTTTGAAAAGCGTTTTCGCCTCTTTGACTTGAGTCAAGGAAGTACGAAGAGGTTGTGTAATACTCTGATATTTCACCGTTTTCTTGTCTAGAAACATTCATGAAGTAGCTAGAGGAAATGTGGCTGCTTATTTCATCATTTCGCTGTCTACCGACTGACACGTACCATTTGCCGCCGTCAAATATATTTGCATTTTTTATCTGTAATGAAAGAACATCATCACCAGTTGAAAAACCCGGGCGACAATATAGGGTTATCGTTGGATCGTCAGCAACTCCGTCTATGTTAGGGTCAGCAACAACGTTTAATAAGACATTATTATGAGCAGTTGCAGTTCCTGTGGTGTGTAACCTAAACAGCGATTGCGGAGTAAAGTATTGGTATTTTTGAGGAAACTTAAAGCGTCCCTCAACGGTCCAGCTTCCTGATGTTAAAAGTCCATCATTTTCAGAATTAGATATACCATGAGGAGGATAAGCAGCTTTATTAACAAATGAACCAGATATCGTTGGATACCCAACCTCAATTCTAGAAGCCGTTAGATACGAAGATATTAGATTAGGTGTTGCGCTATTAAAGCCTTGTGCGTCTAAAGTAGACGTTGGATTATAGGATACACTACCTGAGAAATCTAGAAGGGTGGATATTTCGGTTATCTTTTTTCTTGATTCCCCTAACCGCAACTCTTTTTTGCTACCATACTCTGCAAATCTAAACATTCTGTCAGGATCAATTCCTGATGACCGAAACAAAGATTTTATTGCATGCATCGTACCTTTTGATGAAACGATTTCCGGTAAATTAACTAAAATTCTTCTCCATATCTCATTTTGTAAATTTTGTAGCGATAATGTTCTGTCCTCTACAACACCTTCACCTGAAAAGAATTGGTCATAATCTGCATTTCTAAACATATTCGGTAAACTAAAACCGTAATACTCCGATAAGAATGGTAAGAATTGATTTGCTATTCCTTGAGAAGAGTCATAGTCTATATGAACTAACTCAGAAGCATGATCAATCATTGCCTTCATTTCATCAAACATTCTTGCCCACATAAACAAGAGGGCGGAGATAATTTCAGGTTGATCTATTTCTGCAGAACCGGGTACAGAGTATTTGTCTGAATTTTGCTCTAAACCATAAATTAAGTCAGGATTAGCAACTGATTTTAGATTATTGTTTAGCTTAGATATTTGAAGATAGTGATCAGGTATTAGATTTGTTATAAGATTCGGATTGTTTTCATCATACAGCGAAGCGGATGTAAGTAGCAGCTCGTTTAGCGCAATGACATCAGGCTGGTTTGGGAAAAGAGTTGGGTGAAAAATAGAACTCTCAAATTTGCACAAAGAAGTATATGGCTTTTCGCTTCTTACATCAGTTGTGTATCCAGTTATTTTAGAATGCAAGCTTTGACCAGAGTGGTCAAGAACTACATCAGAGTTCTGGTACGACCCTGTCGCTTCGTTAAATCTTAAGTTTAATCTAACATTTGATTCTAAAGATGGAAAAAATGTTCTATTCGTGTATCTTTCTATTTCAGCGTTTGTTCTAATTTTGTGGAAAACGCGAAAGTTGTTTATTGAACCAGATAAAGTGTTTGCCGGAACGAAGGAAGACAGCGAAGATCCAGTCCCTATTAATAAGGATGCCCCGGCAGTATCGATAATCCCAAAGTTAAACCGAGCAGCTGTTGACAGCACTGTGGTCCCGCTTAATATTTTTGCTAACTTTGAGTCAGGACTTGAATCGTAGTAAAAGCTTAGATGATTAAACGAACCCTTGTCTACTTCTGCGGATGTTGATACGCTGTCTGAGCCACTTACAACAGAGAACCCAACGTTAACCTTTGACGTTGAAGATGAATCGTAAAAATAGGCAGCGTAGCCTACACCGCTATTAGATATTTGATGAAATATGTATTGCTTATTTGATGCCGCAGGAGGAAGTGCAACATCTAACTCAATAAAGAATGGATTGTTTTTTGGGTTAAGAACAGTTTCTGCATTATTTTTTCTTGATATGGAAGGAAATACAACACCAGCCTTATCAATAACCTCAACTTTCTCGTTGTTACCATGTAGCGTGATGTACCCAGTATACGAAGGATAGCTTTCTAACACAAACTTTTCGAAGCCTGTTAATTGATCCAACCAAGTTTCATATTCATCTTTCCCACCATCGAAAGGAAACTTATTTATAATTTTTTCATATGCCAAGTTTACATTTGTTATGGCAGAACTAAAAAACGTATGATTCTCGAACTTAGAGAAATCTAAAGGAAGCTGTTGAGATGACTTAAGCGGTGAGCCTGGAGTATCAAAACGAAATGAACCTGTAGAGCTAGGGTCGACTCTTTGAGAGCCAGACATGCTACCTAACGTTTGGTTTCTTAAGATACCAGAAGAATTTGTAAAACGTCTAATGACGCTTGGCGCGAACAGCTTCTGATTTTGAAATACGCTTTTCTTTCTAGACATTTGTTAAACCACCATAAACGAAATGTCGCTTAATCGTATTAGTCTTTCGATACCACGATCATTAGCTAAAACATCTATTGTGTATGATCGACCTTTAGCTAGTCCAGATGATAAAAATGATATGTACATTCCGTCTGAATCTGTGGACAATTTAGTCGAATTTCTTTCCTTGTCAAAAGGAACAACAATAGAGTTTGTTTCTTTATCCACTATTCTATAATGAGCAGAATCAAGAACTATGCTCTTCTTAGTTATTGGAAGCTTATATGCACTTTCTTTATCATCGGCATCTATATCTCTAATAAACATACGAATAGTTACCTTTGTCTCGTCCTTATATTCAGGCTGCGCATTTATTGGCGTTATATCAATCCTTCTAGTGGAAAACCCAGAGGTTGATCTAGTTGTTTTTCTTATTTTAATAGAACCAGTATAAAACCCTGTTGATAAGTCATTTGTCGACCAAATTTCTTTTAGCTCAATATCATTTCTTTTCTTTGGAGTTTTTCCAAAAAACGTTGTGTTAAATTCACTTAAGTTAAACGTTCCAGAATATATCCCTGTCATTCCAGTATTTGTTGTTGATCCAGTGTGTTGAGAAGCTTGGACTGTGAAAGTTGTTTCATTTGCAGTTCCAGAGCCTGAAACAAACCTTAAAGTAATACAGTCTGGTCCTTGCAGCTGTGTTAGCGAATCGTCTGATATAAGATTAGCAGGCCGCCCAGACTCAAAGTTCGTCAAAAACAATGAGGAAGAAACGTTAAACTGTAAATCTAAATGTCTGTCATGTATGCTATCATCCCAAGTCAAAAGTAAACGAGGTACGATGAGTTTATTTTTTGAGTGTCTAGATGCAAACCTTTTGACAAACCTTGTCTTTGTATCTGATTCATCAGTACCAGAAAACGCTAATCTAAAACCATGATTAACAACATCATTTGCAAGAGCAGAAGACACGACTGTCGTGACATCTAAAAGAATATCACCTGGCCCATCTTCAAAATATTGTGTGGAACCAAAATCAAATTCTGCGCCACCGATTGATCCACTTGTTATATAGTCTATGCCAGAAGACCCTAGATAGCCTCCCTGTCCTGAACCGGTAACATTCCATAGTGTAGGTGAACCAGATGTTATAGATGCAGTTACAAAGTTAGCTGCGCCTACGTCTGCAAAGGTTGACGTGCTTTTTCCTGAGCCTTCATCGAACTTAACAGCCAGAGGATAACCTACAACACTAAAGTTTCTTGGTACAGGAGCGCCTGTTTCAACCTCTGATAACCTTAACATAGCTTTAAAAGAATTGTTATTTATGTCTAAACTACTAGACGTTAAAGGTACGATGTTAGAGTAATCGAACTTTAAAAGAAGTCTTGTTAGTTCGCTTACAGAAGACGTTACCCTTGTAGAGCTTTCTATAAAGCTTGATTCATCATATAGCTTAAAAAGATCAAGCGTTCCGGCTCTTCCAACGTTAGCATCTGTAGCACGAAACTTATTTGATATAATTTTGTTGGTTATGTATGAGTCTGCGCTTGCTGTTACAATATAAAACATTAATCCTACCTTACTGTCACAGTGATATCTTTTGCTGGATACTTTAACTCGAATATAGAACCAGGAGGTCCTACTACCATCTGCTGTATTGTATTCGAGGTAACGTTAAAAGAGTTGCTGCTATACTCTCTATCTTCAATAGTACCGGTAATACTTACAATGCTAAAGTCGACCAAAGATATTACGCCGTCCGTATTTATAATTGAGTTCATTACATCTGACATCGCTATAGGTTGATCGATTTGAGTGTTTCTAGTCTCAAATAACGATGTTAGGTTTGATATTACCTTTTGCGCAACTTGAGATTTGTTAACATCAGGATGAGCAACAACGTCAGCGTTTAATCCGATGTTAATTACTCTTGCATCAAGTATATCGTATGCATCGCTAACAGCTCTAAACTCGTTTAGATACATTCTAAGATTCTTTTTAAGAGTGTCAGAAGACATTTTTAACTTTCCTAAACGGTCTCTAGAAACGATAAAAATTTGAGAAGCCAAAGAATTAATTGGGTTTGGTCTAATTCCTACCCTATACACTCTGCCAAACTCATTTGGCAATGTATAAATTCTAGCTATAAGGTCAGGCTTTGTAATTATTCTTGATTGACTGTTTCTAGATGCAGGTATTTGTGATCTTAAGTCTTCTATTGTAGGTGCTCTATCACCATCCATAGCTGGTAATGGGTTCGAAACATCAATACTAGATCTTACCGCTGTTGCCTCAGACGATGATGCCTTTGCAGAAAACTTTATAAAAAGCTTAGACACAGTTCTTATCATGTCTTGCCCAACATTATGCTTAAGACCACCTCCTGCCCTATAAGAAACAGTTATTACCGTATTCCTTGGAGACATGCCAAGCGTTTGCGTTTGCATTAGTTTGTTAGGATCTATTGTAAATCTAGAAAACGTTTTTTTACCGTATAAAGGTAGAGCTAGCTCTGACGGATCTGGTAACAAATCATTGTCTGTTGACAAAGCGTCTCCAGAACCAAACTGAACTGATGTTAATTTTGTATCATAATCATAAGAAGTTATAAATCTCCTGGGAGCAGGCACGACTTCGAGATTGTATTCTACATCATCTGAATCTTCTGATATATTAGTGATTCTCTTAAACACTGTGTCTTGTGCCAGCGATTCAACCTCGTAATATTCATTTCCATCACTATCTTTAACGCTAACAATTGACGTTACATTTTCATCTGGTAAAATTAAGCTGCGAAATGGAGCAGAAACATTTGGTATTGGAAATTTTTCTTCTTTTCTTACACCTGATATCGCTAGTCCTGTTCTTACAACTACAAAAGAGGTAGGGGTTGAAAAGTCATCTGTCTCTACAACCACAGCTTCGTACAAATAATTTCCTAACCTATCTTTTTCTGCAAAATTTATATCTTCCATAAGCGAAAAAGGTATGGCATCATTAGACACAAACGTTGTCAAAGCTTGTACTGTCGGTAGTAAGGCTTCTTTTGGGGCGGTAACTCCGTTTATCGTCTCTGCTGGAATTTCAAAATATACCTTCACCATAACGACAGAAGGGTTTGCTCCTCTAGCTTTAACACCTGCATTTCTTAGATGGCGTTTTATGTTTCTATTTTCTACTGCAGTTGACCAGTTTAGTTCATTAAATTGATGATCAAGATAAAATGACATGGTGTCACCGACATAGGAAGCCATATCAAGTAATAAGCCTCCTAATCCGGGCTCTGTAAAGTCTTGTATTTTGTCTGAGAAAAACAGCTTAGCATGCTGAAACAACTCATTACGAAATGACTGAAAGTCTTTCGCTAAGTAATTTCTTTTTGCTGCGCTTTTAAGTTGTCTTTTTTGATTTATCGCCATCTTTTATATTACCCTGCAGAATATAGAATGACTTCTATATTTCTTGTTTTTGTATGTAACTTCGGTATACTGTAGCCGATTATAAGACCGATCTTAGCAACTTCTTTATTTTCAAAATTTTCTACAATCGGTGAAAATGTTTCAAGAGAAATATAGGGCATCCATTTTCTAACAGCAGCGCTGACTCTTGACATGGCTTCGGATTGTGTATCTTCATTTTGCATTTCAAACGTTAGTTCAGCTAAATTAGCACCAAATGTAGGTAATCCCAGTCTTTCTCCATGGTTTGTCAAAATTAAGTTTAAAAAGTTATCATGCAGCTGATCAGGAAAGTTTGTATGCATTTCTAAAAAGCTTTTTCCTGTGGTCGAAAGAGACACGGGTGTCTTTATACCTACTGGCGGCAACTCAGGAGTAAAGCGAGCGAGCTTCTTTGCATGCTCAGACGTTTTTCCTACAGATTTAAAGCTGTAAACTTTTCTATTTGATACTCTTGTTACTGACATAATATTATACCCACCAGCCATAAATATCTAACGCGCAAAAAATAGTGACGTATATTAATAAGCTGGTGGTTATAATAAGACACCAGAGCCGACGCCTATTCCTGTACCAACCACAGGTCCTGTTGGACTAGCGCCGATAACGGCGGTATTCACCAAGTTTACTTGAACGACTGCTGATGTTGTATATGAGTGAATAGCTGATGCTATTCTAGCTCCTAAATCTGCAATTAAGCCTTCAGGGTTTGCGCCGTCTTCTTTTCCAGCGTTACGCATGTCAGTAAATGCTGATATTATTTCAGCCTCTAGTAGTGCTTGTGATGTTGATAATGGCATTTTGCCTCCTGTTTTGTCATTCGCCAAATATCCTTTCAGACATTATTGTCGGTATTTGAGCTATTCTTGCATCCATTGCCGCAGTTAGTTCTGTAGCGGCTTGATTTAGTTGAATAGATGGCGCGCCGTATCCGGGAGTTGTGTGAGTTAATACCTTATCACAAAATTCCTTTACATTCGTCATAGTTTCAGTCAACAGATCTAACAGCTGCTGATACTTTACATACGGTTGAGATTCTCCTTCACCTGGTCCTGTACCTACGCCTCCATCGGCAGGATTTCTACCGATCACTATTTTCGAGCCGCTTATTTGTATAGTGCCGTCAGGTAGCATCAGGATGGTGGCTAGATCATCATCTGGTTCACCTTCTTTAATAAGTCTTATAGAACCATTAATTTCGGGTGCAGAGTCAACTGGTTCATGAGCCTGCACTTTTCTGGCGATGATTCTTATTTCATCAGACTTCATAGCAACTGAAGATGGATTATTTTCTTCATTAACAATTTCAAGCTGCCCATACGTTTCGCCTATTGGAGTGGGTAGTGTTACTCCAGGCTCTGATATATTAAAATTTGTATCAACATTCGATGAGTGCGCTATTACTATTCTTGAAGCGTCTGCAAAAAAATCTGGATCACCTTCAGTGGGATTGTCTTTTCTATTTTTTTCTGCGTTATCTGACGCTTGTGGATTTTTGTTAACCTCTACGTAAGCCTCACGTCCGGACTCCGGGTGGACTGACGTCATTACTACTCTTGGGGCAGTTGGAAAAGGATCTTCGCTAATGTCTGTATAGATTGTTTTTTGCTTTAGTACTCTATAGTCATACCGGCCGCGACCTGCAACAAGATCAATTGAACCCCAAACATTTTCTTTTCTATCATTTACCTTCGCATCTGACTCAGTGGCATTAGAGGTTTCGCTTGTTGATGGCTCATCATCTTTTTTCCACCCTCTTTCTTCACCTAAGCATATTAGCGTATTATTTGATCCTTGCAAAACAAGATCGCCGGGTCTCTTAGTAAACCTTGGAACAGCTTGAGGCCTAAACTGCTTATAGGCCTCAGATATGTTAACAATATCTTCGTAAGCTAATTCTTCCTTTAGAGTAAACCCATCAGGCTCTCCTGTACCATTTGGGAACCCAAATATTCTGTCATCGAAAGCGTCAAGATTTAAATCAAACGGAACTGAATCGTCAGGTGCTTGTCCGGTGTCATCAGGAAAGTTTGGATCATCTGGATCCATTTGCTCGCTTAGTAGCTGCTGCTCAGACGCAGAAGCCGCATCTGCTTTTTCTTTAGATGTTTTATCAGCTGTTGAGCCAGAAAACTTACGATCACCGTGAGTGTAGTTAATATCATCAATATGATCAGGCTCTGTTATTCTGCACATCCAGTACATTACTTTTGACGGAATATCTGACGAATCTGTTATCAGCCATACTTGCTCACCTGGCTTAAGTGGCATACAAAGATGTGGAGGGAAAAATGGGTAAGCCAATACACCAACTTCTCCAACTTTTTCTTTTTCAGGAATTGTCTCTTGATTCTCTTTAGCTTTTTCTGCCTCATCATCTGATATTGCTTCTTTTGCATCAGGAGCTTTTTTATCAGCGCCCCCTGTTACGACTCTAGCAATAATTGAATTTCTTGGTGCAGACTCAAGCATGTCAGGAGCGTCGATTAACGTCTTCATCTCCTCTATATCTTCGTCAGGAAATACAGCTAAGTCATAAAGGACATCAACAACGACAGCACGTAAAAGTATTTGATTAGGATTGGCGGTATCTTGTGCGGCGACCGTATCCGCTACAGATGACTTAGTATTTAACGACTCCGCTATAGCATCTTTGCCTGCATTTTTCGCCATGATTTATTCCTGTATTTGTGAAAACAACTCGTCAGCGTTTATTTGACTATGATCGTTTTCTGACTTACTCATAAGATCTGCTAACTTTAGTAGTTGTTCATTTGCCTTGTTCATTCTTTCTAGATACTTTGTTAAAGTTGCTCCAATGACTGCATGCTCTGTCGTGCCTTGGCTCATTGTAGTATAGGCCTCAACAAAAAGCACGTGTGCGTTTTGACGATCAACGTTTGCGTTTTCGTAAATTTCTTTCCAGAGTATTTTCTTTTTGGCATCAGCGTGCTCGATTTTTTGTAATAGCTCAGAAAAACTTTTTACCTTTTTTTCAACTTCTCCAAAGTCCTGTAATGCATTTGATACTTTCTCTATCGACATATACTTTCTCCTACAACAGGTCTATTAGCTTATCATCATGCACTATGGTTTTATAGTGTTTTCTTATTTTTGACATAGCTACAGATAATTGCTTCGAGTTAAGACCTGATATTTCTCTAATGTAGACATAAATAGCTCTCTTATTTAAAAAATCAAGATTGTCAACATTATTAAAGACTGTTTTTATTGCGTCGACACACAAAACCTCATTTTGCTTTTTAACTCTAGTCTCTAGTTCAGCTATTACTTTAAACATCTCATTTCTAAAGTTTTTCTTTTCTAAAATTTCGTCAGGACCGGGAACAACCTGGTAGTTTGCTATTGTGCTCTTATCTGCTGCACTTAAATGTGCCATTTCAGACATAGAGACATGCCTGTGATATTGCTTTTTCGCATTTCTACATCTTATGATTAACCAGTTTTTTGCTACTACGTTAAAATAAGAAAATGCCTTAGTTCCTCTTGCAGGATCCCATTTATGAATTGTTTCGTATAAAAATGCAACACAATCAACTTTCATACTAAGAACTGTTTCATAAGGAGAATTAAATCCGTATACGTAAATTAAGCTTTCGGCTAACTGCTCAAATGCTTTTGCAATTTTTTCCTTATAAATAACTTCTCTTGCCGAGCGGTCTGGCTCTTGCTGGTATTCTTCTATTGCTGCCTGTGTATCTTTCGTAAAATACATGTTACGCTTTTGTCCAGGCTTTCTTCTAATAATCTTTTTCTTTTTCATTGTGTCTCCAAAGAGTCTTTTTCGCCAACATTTTTTGAGAGAGAATTGGCCACATCTAAAACTGCATCTCTGCATTCTAGCATATCATTTTGAAGACGCTTTATTTCCGGGCTATCTGAAAACAAAGGTATCGCCAAAATAGACTCGATTGAGTCAATTCTTGCATCAATAACTTCAAGGCTTTCCTCTAGTGTATCTTGCACATTTAGTACGATCATACCTGTATTGTATAAAAGTCTAAATGCCACGGCCGCGAGGCATGCTAACACCAAGCAAAGCACTATCAAAATTATTTCTAAGCTAGTCAATTAATTCCCCAATTTGAGCATCATAGTGCTTTAGTATAGAAGGTAGACTAAACATTTCATTTATTTTATCCTTAGATTCCTCAAACCATTCAGTGGGTATATCAGGGCTATTTTTAAACTTTTTGATTCTTGACTTAAAGTGCTTTTCGTCTGGCTGGGCCCAACGCGCACCGGTAACCCATATTCTTTCGTCTACTAGACTATCGGGTATTTTTTCCAGCTTATAACGTACATCAAGATATTTTGTATACCTTAGGAAATCAACATGACCAGAGTAACCCGTGGCTATTACTGGTAGACCACATGAAGCGGCGTCTAACAAAGGAAGACCCCACCCTTCTCCTCTAGTTGGAGCGCATAAGGCCTTTACTTTCTTATGTCTATATAGCGCGCCAATTTCATCCGTATCCATCAGCCCGTGAACAACATAAACTCTAGGGTAGTCCCCTTTTCTAACTTGAGACAACGCTGAGGAAACCATATTTTCAGTGTGACGTCTATCTTCACAATGTAGTCTACCCATGTTTGTTTTTATTACGATTCCTACGTCTTTATTGTTGGAAAATTCTTCACACATCCACTTTAGACAGTTAAACGTATTTTTTCTATCTGCATCTGCATTTCCAGATGTTATTTGACCAAACATTAGAAAATTAAAATCTGTAGGTAGCATGTCTAACATGTTATTTAGCGCTTTAGTACCTTTATTTTCTTTTGATCCGCAAGTAATAGCTTCAGGAACGTTGACAATTAAGCTAGGGTCTACCCCACCGTTTATAAAGGAAAGTTTAGAGTACTCGCTTGGTACAATCACTTTGTCCATTTTAGCACAAGCAGATATCCATGATGGGTTGCATCTATCTGCTTCTATTCCAGCAGTTATACCGACGTTCTTTTTTGCTAAATTTGGATCCCACTCATCAGGAAGTTGAACCTGTAATGAAAGATCGGCATTGTTTGGTAGCGGTGATGTTCTGCTCATTATATCACCAATAAGTCCATCTTCAATAGCTGGATTTATATTGTACGTACAGTTACCCCAAGGTGTAATGCTAGCGTAAACTTCCCAACCCTTTTTTGAGCGGGCCCATTGCCATACTTGCCTTGTGTGGACCCCGTAACCTGTGACACTTAGTAGCGGTCCTCTTATAATGACAATCATATTTTATAACTCCGTTATCTTGTATCTTGGAACAACACGGTTTCCTTTTCGCCAATCTTCAACAAGGTTTGTGAGCGAATTATGCCACGCGTCGACAGTACCTTTCATAGAAAACTCAGACTGGACATACTCTCTAGCCTTGCTTCCTAACTTATTACGTTCCTCTTTAGGCATTGAATAAAGCTGAAAAATTGCGTTTGCTGCGTCGTCTGTAGAGCAATAGTCTTCGTATATGTACGGAACATTTTGAGACCCGACCAAAGTTTTAAGGTGTACATCTAAGGCAACACCGTTCTCTGAACCGTCACGATGATCCACAACTTGTCTAGTTAGACCGCCTGTCTTCGTAGCTATAATTGGTTTTCCTACCTTCATAGCTTCTAAAGTAGCTAAACCAAAACCTTCTGCAAACGCTATGTTTATACATGCATCCGAAATGTTATGAAGTAAATTCATCTTTGGAAAGTCTACTCTATCATTTGAAAATCTAATTGTGTCAAGAACTCCGAGCATTTTTGCAACTTCAATTAAGTTTGGCCCTTCTTGGTCATTAGGATCTGTGTGCATTATTAGTGTTACATTGTCACGTTCAGCAATTGGAATCTTGTCTATAAACTTTTTCCATGAAACCACAACATCGCTTGGGCGCTTTCTTTTTGCATTTCTATTGACCCAAAACAAGACAAAGTTATCTTTATTTTCATGCCCTAACATTTGTTGTCTTGCTTTTTGTACAACATCCTTTTCAATAGGGTGAAACAATTCATCAGGTAATGCGTGAGGAATAAAGTTTGTTCTTTCAGGAAAGTTCTCTTTTACCATGTTGTAAGTTAAATGAGAGTGGCAGTTTATTAAATCTGTGGACGCGTAGAAGTCTTGATTGAATTCAGGGATCGGGTAATTATCCCACACATGCCAGTATGCAATCGGGCAAATTTGGTGAATTTCATCTTCCATAGCCCATAGCCACGTAAAAAATCTAGGGTCTGTAAATATCATAAGAACGTCTGGTTTTTCTGATGCTAGCGCGACTCGCAGCATGTCAGGATTTCCAAACCCATCTATTGGCTTTATTATAAAGTCAGGATGAGGAGCAGATACTTCATAATCTGCGTGCTTTAAAGCAGCTCCAAACTGCCTTACAGTCCAGGACCCTTTTTCTATCAAGCCATTCATCAAAAATCTTGATTGGCAACCAACTCCAGATGTGCTCATTGCATGATCTGAGAGCAATAATATTTTCATTTTCTTTTTAAGCATATGATGTTATCCCACATTACAAAAACATGTCTTATGTGTGTTAATCATATTAAATGATTTCAAGAAGTATATTTATATGATACATTAGCCAGGACACTGGGGAGTATTCTTAAACTCACAAAATAAGCAAGAGTTTCTATTTTTCAAATAAATGCCTCTCCTGACTGTCTTAACCATACTTCTCATTATAGACAAGGCGTTTTCTTCCGCCTTAGGTCCAACTGACACCTTTACTAACTCGCATGTAGAACCCTTCTTACCTGCACGTTTTAGCAGCACAAACCCACACTTGACTTGTTTCGTATCTAAATTGTTTTTTCTCATCCAAAAAGACTTATAAAGAGCTATTTGAGCCCACGTTAAAATGTCTCTTCGTTTTGATGCGTACCAACCTTTGTCACCCGCTGTTTTCCAGTCGATAACGTAATAAAATTCTTTACCTTTTATTTTTACTTTAAGAAGTGCATCTATAAATCCTTTGAAAAATATGTCGTAACCGTCTACAAACTCGTACAGTTGCTCTTCCGCCGACACTGTTTCCCACTCGTCAAATTCGCTATCTAGAAATGTAGGCAACTCTTCAAGAGAGTTTGTGGCCCATTCTAGCCATGAAGGAAGATAGTCATGAGATTTTGGTTTCCATCCTTGAGATTTTCGAAAATCAGCTTGTGACTTTATCCACTCTTCAGAGTCAAACCCTTTTTCTTCCCATTCTTTTGTTATCTTATCCAAGACGGCCTGGACATTCATGGTTTTAGTTTTTAGGAAATTTTCTATACCATCATGTAGCGCAGTACCGTAAGAAAGGTAAGGACTTGGCTCATCTTTTGCCAGCTTATCTATATAGACTAGCTTATGGCGATAAGGACACTCTTTCCATGTGCGCACTTCAGAATATGATATGTGCGGCTTATTGGTTGGAAATATTACTTCGTTTATTCTTTTGTCTTCTGTCATGTAAAACCTCAATTTTATTATAATCTTCTTGGTATTGAAGTACATGATCTGTGCAAATACCATCGCACATCATAAGAGAATTCATTTTGGCGCCAGCTACTTCTGGCATAACTGCTATTCCGCCTTTTATTTGTTTTGAAGAAGGATGTACCCACACATCACCTTCAGAAGTTATGGTACATTCATCACTATCATGAAAAAACATGTGAAGATCTATTGGACTTCCAGACCCTTCTAGCATATGCTCAATAGAATCCATATCCTTTATATGAACGTACAACATCTCCTTTCTACGGGCTAGCCAGTCAGCTGTTACCTCATATTGAGGCTCATCATGGCCAAGGAAATATTTGCCTTTTACAACCCTTAGATCAATTTCTACGTAATATCCTAAGCTTATAGCATCGTCGATGTAGCTTGGCTCGTTTTCTTTTTCAAGATTAGGGCCAGAAATATTTCCTCTATGAGCTATAAACTTCATGGCTTTTTACTGAAGTTTTTTAAGAAGTGTTCCAGGTCATTAGGTGTTCCAAGGCCCCACATCTTATCTGCCTTAAATACTCTAACCTCTTTTTTATCTTCTATAGCTTGATTAAATACAGGACAAACATAAAACTCATTGTTAACCCTTATATTTTTTTCTATCATTTGCTCGGCATACTTTACAAAGTCAGATCCTTTTTTCCAGTAATAGTAGCCAACTGTAGCCTGATTTGATATAGGGTTCTTTTCCGCGACCTCAGTAACGATACCAGCATCGTCTACTTTTGCAAATGACCACTTTGGGTGAATAGATTCAAAAACGACTATGCCACCATCTGAACTAGTTTCCTGCATTTTATACATGAACTCGCAAGAATCCCACTCTACAAATTGATCTGAGTTTGCAAAAAACAAAGGTTCATCATTATTTATAAGATCCTTAGCCAATAAAGCGGTGCAAGCTGCACCTTCCGTCATTTTATCTACTTCTATAATACTACATTTTTTTGCTATCATCTTTAAAAGAGTATCAAGGTTATATTTTTCTCTATGCTCTTTTTGTACTACAAAAATGTAGTTTGCATCTACCCCTATATTTTCAACAACGACCTGGATCATTGGCTTACCATGAACTTCGATTAAAGGCTTAGGAAAAGTGTAACCAGCCTGTGCAAATCTTGAGCCGGCGCCGGCCATGGGTATTAGTACATTCATTTTTTTATTACTCCACTTTGGCTTTAATTCATCAAGCCTATCGTCTTGTTTGTTTGCAGACTTAATTCTGTTTACAGTTACCTCTGAAGGACTTTTTACTCTTAGTACTGTTGCACCACTACGATGAGCAGCAAGTATACCTACAGGTGAATCCTCTATAATAATTGTTTCTCTTGGTACAACACCGAGAGTCGACATGGCTGACCAATACATTTCTGGATGAGGCTTTGAATTTCTTACGTCTTCATTAGACACAACTAGATCCATAAAGCCAAATAACTTTAGATTATTTAATACAGTGTATACTGTCTTTCTTATCGAGTTAGAACAGCAAGCTATTAGAAAGTTTTCTGCCTTAAGATATTCCATTACCTCTGTAAGGTTTTGTTTTTCAGAGACATTTTTTAAACTTTCAACAGTTATTTCTTGCTTTCTTCTCCATATTTCTTTATGGTGCTTTTGCTCTAGACCTTTTCTTACAGTTAACTTACTTAGTTTATGAGTAGTTTTTAAGCCATCATATTCCGCTAAGTGCTCTTTCCACTCTATACAAAAAGACTTGCTACCTGTTACTTCCTCTATAGCCAAATTAAGGGAATCATAGTGCGTTTTTTTTGCTTCTACAAGTACACCGTCTAAATCAAATATAGCTAATCTCATATTAATATACTTGTTTTTTTACAGCTTCCAAATCAGCTTCATACATCATCTTAGCTAGTTCAGCAAATTTTACTGATGGCTCCCATCCAAGTTTTTCTTTTGCCTTTGATGGGTCACCAAGCAGTAGTGGAACTTCATGAGGTCTAAATAGCCTCTTATCAATCTCGACAAATTCATCTACGTTTAATCCTGCATGATTAAACACTTCTTGCAAAAATTCTTTTACAGTATGTGTTTCGCCGGTGGCAACTACAAAGTCGTCAGGTTTTTCTTGTTGCGTCATTAACCACATAGCCTCAACATAATCACCTGCAAAACCCCAATCTCTTTTTGCATCTAAATTACCTAAATAAAGCTTATCTTGAAGACCCATCTTTATTCTTGCAGCTGCTCTTGTTATTTTTCTTGTAACAAAGGTTTCTCCTCTACGAGGAGATTCGTGATTAAATAATATTCCGCTAGAAATATGTATGCCATAAGACTCTCTATAATTTCTGCATAACTGATGAGCAAAAGTTTTAGCACAAGCATACGGGCTTGCCGGCATTAACACTGTAGACTCACTCTGAGGTGTCTCAGGGTTATCACCAAACATCTCAGAAGAAGAAGCTTGGTATACCTTTGTTTCAGGACAAACAAACCTTATAGCCTCTAGTATCCTTAGCGTTCCCATAGCTATAGTATCAACAGTTTCAACCGGTACAGAAAAAGAAACCTTAACGTGAGACTGTGCACCAAGATTATAAAACTCTTGAGGTTGATATTCTTTTAGTAAGCCGTAAAGTGTAGTAGGGTCATGAAGTGAATAATACTCCAAGCTAAACATTGGATTATCATAAACCTTATCTATTCTTTCTGTAGATAAAACACTAGTTCGCCTTTTAAGACCAACAACCCTATATCCTTTACTTAACAGCAACTCTGCTAGATATGAGCCATCTTGTCCTGTTACACCTGTTATCATAGCTGTCTTCATTTTTTACCCCAGTCAGAATTATCTAAATACCATTTAATAGTTTTTTCTAAGCCGTCGCTTAAAGTTACGTTTTGGCTCCATCCCATCTTACTTAGTTTTTCACCAGATACCGCATATCGAAAGTCGTTTCCTGGCCTGTCAGATTCAGGATACTTCATTTCATATTTTAACTCTTTACCCATCAATTGTGCAATTGTTTTTGCTAGCGTTAGGTTGTCAGTCTCTTTATCAGCACATACATTATACTTTTCACCGGCTTTGCCATTGAACATTAAAAATCTTACAGCTTCAGCGACATCTTTTGAAAACAAATATCTTCGACTTGAGGATTTCTTTCCAGCCTTATCGGAGTGTATTGTTACCAGCTCATCATTTTGCAGTTTTCTTATTAGCAGTGGTATAAACTTTTCTAAATGCTGTCGAGGGCCATAGGCATTCATGGTATGGGTAACCACTATTGGAAGGCTGTAGGTATTTGCGTACGCGTTACAGAGCTCTTCTGCAGCTGCTTTTGAGGCAGAGTAAGGGTTTTTAGCGTTATATTTGTCATCTTCGTTAAAAACAATACCTTCTGGAGCTGGGCCGAACACTTCATCTGTGCTAAAATACAAAAACATCTCTAAGGCTTTTGCATTATTTCTAGCGTACTCTAAGAGGTTACATGTACCAACGACATTATCCATTACAAACTGAAGTGGAAACTGAATACTTCTATTAACATGAGATGATGCCGCCAAATGTAGGATGTAGTTTATATCCCCAAGCTCTGCTTTTACATGATCGCTTAAAGGAGCCTTAAGATCATGCCAAACCACACGTAATCTGGAACGCCATTCGTTGTTCTTTTCTAAAACGTCGTTAATTCTGCTTAATGATCCAGATATATCCAGGCGATCAAGAGAAACAATGTCAAAGTCAGTTGTCTCTAATAGATGTTCAATCAGTGCATGACCGATAAACCCTGCCCCTCCTGTTACTAGTACTTTTTTTCTTGAAGGCTTCATTAGTTAATTCCTCTAATATTTGGATAATTTTCTATAAACCATTCGCAAGTTTTTTCTATTCCATCTCCAAGAGTAGTATAGGAACTATTGTCCCACCCTAACTCAGAAAGAACTTTGTTACTGCTTGGTTTTCTAAACTGTCCTGTTGGCTTAGAAGTATCCCATGATACTTCACCAGTATAATCAAGACATCTGCAGACAATGTCTACCACACTTTTAATACTACATTCATTTGTTAGCCCTATGTTAATTGGCATAGCGCCATTATAGCTTTCTAACATAAAGAGCAATATTTCAGCAATGTCCTTTGAGTATGTAAACTCCCTAAGCGCAGATCCGTCGCCCCAGAAAGTAGGAATTTTGCCGTAAGTTTTTGCTTCCCAAACTTTCCTTATAATTGCTGGTATCACATGTCCGGTTTCTAAACTAAAGTTATCTCTTGGACCATATAGATTGTTTGGTATTGCGCAGATGAAGTTTTTGTCATATTGTTTTCTTAGCGCCCTTGATTGAATATCAAGCATTCTTTTAGCGTACGCATAGCCAAAATTACTTTCATGAGGTGGGCCCATGTGCATTTGATCTTCTGTTAAAGGGTACCTTGCGTTATCCGGATATACACACGTAGATAAAAGAGACAAGACTTTCGACACACCATGATTATGAGCGGCGTCTAGAATATTAGAGTTCATCCTGATATTTTCAGAGTAAAAATCAGCAACAAAATCGCTGTTACCTTTTACTCCTCCCACGCGGGCAGCTAGATGAATAATTGCGTCTGGATTATTTTTTGATAGCATGTCTCTTGTTGATTCATAGCTTGTTAAGTCACAATCTTTAGAGCCTACAAGGATAATATCATGATCACACTCAAGATCTTTAAAGGTTGATCCTACCATACCAGTACCGCCTGTAACTAATATCTTCATTATGTAATCCTACTTGCTTTTGATTACGCTGTTGATTATATTACAAACAAACTTAATAGATTCTTCTGAAAGGTTTGGATGATTTGGAATATACATCCCAAACTTATCAACAATGTCTGCATTATCAAGTACACACTTACCGTACTCTTTTACATAAAATGGCTGCACTCCCATTGATCTACAAATCATTGGGCGAACCTCAACATCGTTAGCAATTAGCTGCTTAACAATTTCGTTTCTTTTAGGATGTATTATAGGATATGCAAAATTTGAAACGTAAGTATCATTACGATACACTGGCTTCCAGTAATCATTTTCAATATTTTCTTGATAAATTCTAAAATTTCTTTCCCTAACTTTGTTTACATCATCAGCTTTGTCTAGCTGACCTAAGCCTATAAACGCCTGCAAGTCTGTAGATCTAACATTAAAGCCATGCATATAAAATGTGTAAAGCGAGTCAAACTCGCTAACACCCCACTTTTCTCTAAGCTCCTTCTTTTTATCTTCAGAAAAATCTCGATCCCAACCGTGGTTTCTTATGCATCTTGCAGCTGAAGCTATTTCATGATCATTGGTACAAATAATACCACCTTCTATTGTGGATAAATGATGTCCAAAGTATGTAGAAAATGTCGACATTAAGCCGAATGTGCCAACCTTGCTATCCTTAAATTTAGATCCAAAAGATTCGCACGTATCTTCTAATAGAATTACGTTATTTTGTTCACATATACTAAGCAATCTAGTAATGTCAGGGACTAAGCCAAGAACTGACACGAACATTACAGCAGATATGTCATGTACTCTGCACAGCTTCTCAAAATGCTCTAAATCCAAGGATAGGTCTTCAAGGTTACAATCACAAAGTACAGGGTTAAGCCCAAGCTGAACAACTGGAGATAAATCTGTTGCCCATGCTAAGGCTGGTACTACTACATTTGAGCCTTTTTTAATCCTGCCTGTTTCTAAAAGAACCTGTAACATAACTAAGTTTGCAGAAGAACCAGAGTTTACGAATATCGCTTCCTTTGTCCCAAAATATGATGCCCACTTTTTTTCAAACTCGATTGTTAGTGGACCTTTAGTTAATCTTGGGTATGTCTTAAGCCAGTCTATTAAGCTGTCAATGTCACTATTGTCTATTGTATCTTCTACTAAGTTTATCATTATAGGATCTCACACAATGTTTCGTCAAAATTAGCATCATCTTTGTAATACTCTTTAATCATATCAACCATTTCATGATTATACATAGATTTTGCAGTAGGCTTATTTTTTCCTTTAAAAAAAGCAGGTTCATTTAGTGATAGGAAAGCGCGATTCTTATAAGGCTTGTTACAGTAAGTAAGAGAATGAGGAGTTCTAGTTGCCAATATTTCATCTGATATATCTTTAGGAACATTTATATCGTCTAAAAATGATTGATAATTTTCTACTCTGTGAACTTTAACGTTATATTTTTCTTTTAATTCGTCTATAGACATAATACCACACTTCGAGTGTAAGCGTGAATATGACTCTATGTGACTATCTTTTCCACAAAACATAGGGTTGTTAGATATGATTTGATCTTCACAACCCGTCGTGGTTTCCACAAACCCCTCAAAGTGACTTAAACCATGGCTTGTCCATAATTTTATAAGTCTGTGTACCGGATCGTTCGTAAAGTTTTCGCATACCTTATCAAAATATGTGCTTAATATTCTGTTAAGATGATTTCTGCAAACAATATGAATGCTATCTACAGCGTTAAATCGCTGTGTTGCGTCGATGTAATCTTTAACTTTTTCGTAATCTGAGCGTACTAAGATTTCCCTTGTTTTGTTCGAGTTACATTTTGGGTAAAAAATAATTGCGTTTTTATCTTTCTTCCAAACTTCAAGATAATTCTTTGTTTTCCAGTTGGGTTGATTAATCAATTATTTCCCTTTATTATCTTTGCTAGCACTAAAAACAGGAATAGGTAACATTTTATGACTATTTTGCAAATTATGTTTAGTGTATATCTTAAAAACTTCTCTTTGTCTATCTGTAGGCTCGCTAGATAGCCCGTACTTCATTACATGCTCTAGCTCTTGGTACGACGCGCCTATTTGATCCTCATCAGTTCTACCATCGTCCCAAAGTCCGTCAGTTGGAGGTGCATCTATTATTTCTTTTGGTACGTCTAGATATTTTGCAAGGTCCCAAACTTCTGTCTTATAAAGGTTGGCTATCGGGGAAATGTCCACGCCACCATCGCCGTACTTTGTATAAAAACCAATTCCAAAATCCTCGACCTTGTTTCCGGTCCCTACAACTAACCCATTACATGTAGACGCAATCTGGTATAACGCAGTCATCCGAATTCTTGATCTTGTATTTGCCAAACTAAGTTGCGATTTTTCACCGTCTTTTAAGCATTCAACAAATGAATCAAAAACTTTTGAAAGATCTAAGTCTCTAAAAGCAACGTTATCGTATTTTTCTAATAGCTTATTTGCATGAAGTTTTGAGAGGACATCTTGTCCTTCCAATTGATGTATTGGCATGCTAACAACTACTACATCCAGACCGGTATTTGCGCATAATGTAGAAACAACTGATGAATCTACACCTCCAGATATTCCAATGACTAAAGAGCTTTTGTTACATGACTCAGCGTAGTTTTTAATCCACCTGACAATATCTTTTGCTACTTCTTGCATTTTATCATTAGATTCCAACCGATTTCCTCGCACATTCCTTTAAACTGATCGTCAGTCATATTTATGAAGCAATCCCTTACCACATAATTTCCTTTAATGTATTCAGGGATGTCGTACTTGAATATAAAATCTTTTTCCATAGATGTAATCGTAAAGTCTTTTAAGAGTTCTCTAGCTTCATTGAGGGTATATGTAAAAGTTCTTGGGCACCCTAATTGAGCCTCTGAATAGTGCTGGATTACTTCATCGGCCTTGGAAAAATCTTCTTCGCCGGCGACCTTCATAAAGTCAAAAAGCTTAAAGCTGTACTTGGCGTAAATCATTAATCTAAAATCGCCACCAGGCTTAAGCAATTCATAGGCACCAGCGACAATTTTTTCAGGATTCTCTGTGTGGTGAACTACACCAAAAGAATACACTAAGTCAAACTTCTTACCCTTAGCAAGAGAAGCGACATCTTCTGCATTACCTTGGATAAATGTAGCGCTTAAGCCCATAACTTCAAATCTTTTCTTACATACTTCAAGACTCTTCGAAGAAAGCTCTACTATCGTTAAGTTAGCACCTGCTCTGGCAAAACTAATACTATCGGTTCCTATTCCGCAACCAATCTCTAGAACGTCTTTACCTTTCCATTTTTCAAACTCTGCAAAAGGCGGGATGTGAGGTTCAACAAAGTACTTTTTTTTCTCTACTTCATCGAAATATTCTTTTGTCCCAACATCTTTTTTTGAATGCTTTATGTTGCAAGGTCGTCTGTCCCAGTACTCTTGTATCTCTTTAATCATTGTTTTATTTCCTTAACTCATAAGTGAAAAGATCACCGTATTTTTCTCGAAGTACCTTAATGACTTCTTTACCTTCTATAATCTTAACATTCTTACCTGCTTTTGCAATCCCTACTGCGAAAGCAAGTTGTTGAGACTCTTCTAAGATATCTGTTTCGGGCTTGTAGGTTACCGTATCAAAAACTACGTTATCATCCTTACAGTTTTTAAGAAAGTTCTTAATTTGAAACTGTAAATGATTTTTGTTAACGTCATCAGTTGCATAACTTAGCAAAGCGTCATACCCTACATCTTTTGCATGTATTGCAAGGGCTCTGTTATCCCTTGGAAAGCACGGGCCGCCGTAGCCATAACCATACCCAAGATATTTGTGACCAACCTTGTCGCTGCTCCCTATGGCATCTAGAATAGCATGCGGCGAAAGACCGGAGGTTACCGCAATATCTCCTACCATGTTAGCAAAAGATATTTTTGATGTCAAGAAACAATTGTAGGCTATTTTGGTAATTTCAGCCTCCATTCTTTTCATTCTAAAGACATTTGGGTTAGACTCTGTAGCCTTCATATACACATCCTCAAGTATGTCTCCGATCTCTTTATTTGCCTCACCAATTAAGACAAACTCTGGATTCACTTGATCTCTAAAGATAGTTCCTTGAGCTATGAATTCAGGATTATAACTAAGTGTATAATTTAAGTCTTTTGCTTTATCAACTATACTGTCACAATAACCCGGCATTGTTGTGCATGCCACAACCAAGTGCTTCTTACTTTTCGATGGCCCTAATTGCTTTAAGCTTTCTAAAACAGACTCTATTTGAGAGTGATCGTATCTTCCGTTTTCCAAAGATGGAGTTGCAACAAGCAAAAATATAACATCTGAATGATTTACCGCATCACTAAGGTTAGTTGTTGCAAGAAAGTTTTTTGAGTTTCTTAAAAGCTCATCCACGCTGTCTTCAGGAGTAGAAAACGTCTTATCGTTTAAAGATCTAACATAGTCTTCAGACATATCGACACCCAGAACGTTATATCCTGCTCTCTCTAAAAACAAGCAGAAGCATAACCCCAGCCTTCCTACACCCACAACAGATAGATTTTTATTCATAATAACTCACATTTAGATTTCATTAGTCGTACCCATAAGAAAATATATCTCTTAATAAGTGTCGTATATAGTAACAATAGCCGTACCAATTAACTTTGTCGTGGTAGTTGGTGGGCACACATTAATATATTGTTTTTCGCAAATTAGTTCATCGCCGAGAGGACCTAAAGTTGATCGAATCATGTCATCTGTCAACATCCATGGGTGACCATCATGAGGTGGCTCCCAACCCCAGTCAATGATTCTAACTCTCTTAGCTATTTTTGCCATATTTCTTAAAATAACATGTGGGTCTAAGACGTGTTGTAAAACGCCACATGTCCAAGCTTCATCTAGCTTTTCTTCAAGTCCTAAAAACTCTAAGTCGACTAGCTCAGCAGGTTGTCGAATAACGGTTACGTTATTTTCGGAGTACTGCTTTATTACCTTTTGTTCTCTTTCTTCGTCTTGAAATGACAAAGGCTCTACGTTGTAGCCCTTTTTTAGACCTTTACAGTACAGCGACAATCCGTGAGGACCACCTCCAACTTCCAGCACGGTCTTATTTTCAAAACCTACAATTTCATCATCTTCCCAAGAAAGATTAACAAGAGTTGACAGGTACTTCGTATTTTTTATTGCGTGATCGCGGGTGATCCAACGATCATTCTCCCAGCCGGTCAGCTCGTACTCTTGAGCTTTTTCCCATTCTTCCCATGAAACAGGGAATATCTTTGACCTGTCTATTTTAGAGCTTTTCATAATATCCCCCAATTTTATAATCTTTGCCCATCGTTAGCGATTTATTTTTTGAGTGAGTGTCGTAGTCTTCTATTCTCATAACTCGAAAATCAAAACTAACCCTTGTGACACCAGTCTTGTTTGGAATGTTGCCATGCATACATTCGTTTCCATTAAATCTAACGTATTCACCTGGCACACACTCTATTTGGTGAAAATCTCTTTTTCCAGGCTCTGATTCTGCGATAGTTGCATTACTTTCAAACATAGGTGTCATCGGAACTATAAAGTTGATCTCATTCGGAGGGTGGTTATATTCACCATCAGTGTGCCACCCACCTACTGCAACATTATTAGGAAGATTAAATCTAAATGTTGGCCATTTTTGGTATATCAACCCTTTTTTTGTCTGGATGCTTGGAGCAACTTCATTTTCGATAAACGATTTATAGGAGTCTAAGAATTCAGGCCAACCTGAACGAAGCTTATCGTATATAGCTTTATGGAACTCTGTCTCGGAATCTTTTAAGGGGTCATCAAAAAGCTTATACTCAACGCCAGATTTTTTATGCACTTGCTGTAAATCTTCGCAGTTTAGCACATCACGAAATAGCTCTATAAACTTGTATTTTCTTATATCGTAGAGAAACTTTTTTTCTTCTTTATAATTCATAAACCCGCTACCTTATATAAGACTTTGAGCATGTTGCTTGTCTCTTAAAGGCATACCATTTGGGCCCTCAATAATAAACTCACATCTCTCTTTGTAGACTTCTAAAAGCGCTTTCCAATATCGTCTTACGTTATCAGTATGTAAGTATTCCTTAGCGAACTTAAGTCCTTCTTCTGAAAGCTTGCTAGCTTCTTTTAGATTGGATTCAAAATATGATATTTTTTCTACAAGCTTGTCTGTATTTTCACAATACTGTATTAAGCCTTTAGACTCAGGTGAATGTTGCCACCACTCGTTTCGAGGCTTACCATCAGTAACGTAAAAAACAATACCTCCTGTTGCCAGCATATACTTGGCTCTGCATGTACCTGAAAGCCTTATTTTATCGTCTCCAGGAGCGCCGTTTGTTACAAGTTGATATCGATACTTAGATAAGTTTTTCATCGGGTTTTGATACTGTGTATTACCTTCAGCTGCAACCCGGTGACCTCTTTCATGAACAAGAAACTCCGACACTGTACATATCTTGTGTCTTAATTCTTCTATTATTTTTTTTCTATGAGGGTACAAGCCAACCTGCCCTTTAAAGATAAGACAATTTTCTTTATTTAAAAAAGACATCGATTCATTACTGGCAAAAGAAGTTATACTATTCATTTGATCTTGATAAGAAATAAACGGGCTGTTATTCATAAACAGTCCTGAATTTTGTCCATTAAACCAGCATGAAGGTGCTAAAATTCTTTTAGATAAATTTCCAAAAACTTCATCATCCCAAAAGGCAAAAGCAGGGCCGTCTATGCTAGTGTCTTGTAGCGTAACAGTATCCATAGTATAGTACTTAAATTCCACGTTAGGAAGAACATAACCAGTGTCTTTTAAGTCCATTAACTGCGCTACAATATCAAAGTGACGAGGTTCACCTTTCATACCATTTAACAAGTATACCGTGTTGTTAAATAGCCTTAAGTGCAAAACTTGTCTAAAGTTTCTTTGATGCACAATTTCTTCGTATTTTATGCTATGTGGAACAAGCTTTCTGGCTAGCTCTAGTACATCACTCATTTTATTTCCATACTGTTCTGTGGGGAGCTTCGCTTACTCCATTAGGTGGATCGACGCTATAATAATATAATGAAAGAGACCTTCTTTGTACACCACTGGATACCTCGCTTACCCCATGAGGGGTGCTATTGTTCGTCGGAAATATAACCAGTCTGTTAGACACTGGAGCTATATCAAGTGATTCTTTAAGATCTGGTGACCATAATTGAAGACATCCGCCGTGGGATGTATCCCACTCTTTATTCAGGTATAACAACAAATTAAGACATCGGTACGCCTTAATATCATCATTAAAATTAAAGTCGGTATGAGCTTTTAGCGCTGCGGCTTTCCCATAAACATTCATTCCAGCGCCGAATAAACTATACTTCTCTATTTTTATACCGGAAAGTTTTGACATTTTTTTTAAAAACTCATCAGCTGTACAAATAGAATAAAAATCCTGTATAGATTCAGGCATCTTTTCCAAATCATACATTTGTAACTTTTGTGAGTTTTCATTGTAGAATGGGGCACCATAGGCTGCCCACCTTGTATCGCTGATATCCCAAAACTGACTATTTATACGAGTGATCAAATCATCAGATAAAAAATCATCCAAAACCAGATGCTCGAATGGAGCGCTGCAGTTATACTTTTCTAACATCTTGATCCTTAACATGCTCTTCGGCTGTATGGCGTCCAACGCTGTCTTCTCCAGCTTTAGGATACTTTTCTCTGTATTCATGTACTAATGGGTGGTGGCTAGTTTTCCAACCAGGGTTTCTGTTACATTCAGTCACTTCAGGATTATGTTCTTGCTTGTAACCAGCAGCCCCTAATAGAATTGGGATCCAGACATCATCTGCTATACCAGGGCGAAGGTCTGAAAGTAATATCTTTCTTAAGACATCATCATTTTCGTTAACGAAAGAATACATTTTTGAAAAAGCCTCGCTCGAAAAGATTATTGGCCAGCTCCAGCCGACTGTCAGATTTGCACCTTCCACTTCTCTTAAAACGTCCACCCAACCAGCAGAATAATCGATGTTAGGCTGTGGGACTACACCTAAAAGATGCGAGTCAGGTGGTATCGTTAGCTCACCTCTTACAAGCACGTCTGGCTCCATGAATAGCATGTGCTTTTTGTCGCAATAATCGACAGCTGACTTTATTCTTTCTAACATAACACGATGGGTGGCTCGAAATCTTTCGTGAATTTCAGGAACCTTAAATTGAAAAACAATATCGCTACAGCCGCCTGGAGATAACATCCAGCCACGATTATCATCTCCCTGAATAGCTTTAAGGGTAGGGTATTTTTCTTCTAGATAAGAATAATCATTTCCTCCATCTGAAACAAGATATACAGGACACTTTGGATAAAAAGAAAATAGACTTTCCAGTGAGTGCTCGATAGCTTTTGTTTCTTTAAAGCATTTGTAGAATACGCCGAAGTCTGACATTTTTTAACTCCCTATAATGTTTATTAGCTCATAGTTACGGTGACCCATATGAGTGCCTTGATTTACAAAAACAGCGAATAGGTTTCCGTGCTTTTTAACTAGATATCCTAAAGCAATTTGCTCGTTGTTTATAAGGCCATTAGCAACCATATCATTCGCTATTATATCTTCTGTCAATTCATCAATTTTTTCTATCGCAGATTTGTTACCAGCGAACATACCACCCATTACGTAAGACCTATTGTCCCAAAAATATTCTTTACTAATCTCTTCAGCCGAAAATAAATCAGGATAGCTGTTACAGAAAAGTTGGGATATTATTTTCCCTTTTTGCTGCATCATTAAACTAGCGCCGTTAGGACCAGGATACTTCGCTGTAATGTTTAAATCGTCAAAAAATCTTGATAACCCTGCATCCATCCAAATAAAGTGATTGTTCTCATACATCGAAGCAGCTTTTTTCATCCACTTAAACTTAGAGTATTGAATACATGTATACAAACTAGATGAACACTCTATCCTATGCGAATCGTTCATCTTCTTATTGTACTCGGCGTCCTTTACGATGTCTGCTATTTTTGGACTTAGA
>MDTC01247172.1_pt1 | contig 30400 bp, 21 predicted proteins | sample 811181 | NCBI WGS metagenome assembly MDTC01 (sample SAMN05326644, study PRJNA326480) | marine metagenome | isolation source: seawater | place: Pacific Ocean: North | collected 2011 | reverse complement strand
TTTTCAAGATATCCGTTACCGTCTCTTCTTGCAAGTCTGCAACTCGGGAATGTATTGTGCTTCAAGTTTGTATATGATCCACCTGTAATTGCACTTTCGAGTGTTTGATCAAACCAATATCCTTCTCCTAGTTTGAAGGCAGTATCAACATAACTAGAACTTAGATCTTTCTCTTTTGATATATTCTGATCATATAACGGTCCCCATGAACTTCCTCTGTTTCCCCAGAAGAATTCTGAAGTTGCACCGTAATGATCATCAAGACTTACAACTTCTCTGTCTCCTGTGATACCAATAGGAGAAAGTGCTGCAATTATATAATACGAATCTGGTTTGTTTAGTGTGTCCGCAGCAGATAGACTGTTGTGATACAAACAACCAGAATCTGATGTGAAACCGTAACCATGATAATCATATCGTGTTCTATATGATCTGGGACGCAATGCAACTGTATCAGATAGAGATCCAGTTCCACCATGTGTCATATCAGGACCACTGAGTCCACCAGAAAACGTATCGGAACCAATTACATAAGTTCCCTTTGGACTGTATAAACCAACAACAATTCCTCCGCCATATAGATCGCCTGGATTTAAGTTAAGTCCGGCAACAGATTCATCACACTTGGTTTTCTTCTTTTTATAACATTGTACTTCTGGACATGTGGTATTATTACCTGCATAGATTCCGTTTGCTTCTATACACACAGGTCCGCTTGTACTGTCAATACATCCCGTGCTATAACAACAAGCACCAGTTCCACCCGAACATATATCAACATTGTTGATATCATCAAAGCATGGAATACCTTCTCCGTGGAAGAATCCTTCAGTCTTCTTGCACTCACCCCGTGTCGTTTCATGACATTTGCCATTACCATCACAACAAGCACCTTTTCGATCTATTGCAATTAAACAATTTACACTAGAGCAAGAACTTCCTGTTCCTCCGAAAGTAGTGTGAATACTATTGGATTGGATTCCCATATCGTGACACTGATCAACGGTAACTTCATCATAGCATATACTTTGATTCGTGTCTTGGTAATAAACACAGCAAGCACCCAGTGTACGACATATGTCTCCGGTTATTCCTGAGGATGCGGCACATGTACTACCTGCACCAAAGAAATATCCGTTACACATAAACTCAGGAAGTTCAGCACAGTTTCCAGCACCCTGACAACAAGCACCAGTAGAACCAGTAGAACCGAATCGTCTATATGACGTTCCTGAGTAGTCGGTGTTGTTTCCTAGAAGTTCTTCATTACTGTTACACCAAAATGGTTGATTCGGATCAATAGAATCAGACGCACCCATTTCATATCCCTGAGAGTTCCACTGAACGAGGTTACCGTACCACGCGAACCCATCGGGACAATATGTTTCATCACCAACATCTCGGGGTTCGCATGGTAACCAGAAGAAGTTGAAAATGTCTGTTCCACCAGAGAAGCAAGGTTCCTTGTCAAGAGGCCATACGGTATTGCTAAATCTATAATCTGCGTTTCCGTTGGTTGCACCCTTAACAACTAGTGTGAATGCCTTACCAAGTTTTTCTTCGTCTGTTCCTGTAGGTCGGTTTCCTGTGTAACCAAATGTTGCAGGACCAATATTTACCTGTACAGGACCAGTCGGTCCTGCACTCACTTGTGCCATATCTAAAATATAAAGTTTAGTAGAACCATCACCTGTGTCTTTGGATACTGAATATCCGGATGGGTTTTGAACTCGATACAACGGAGGATCATCTTGTATTTTATAAAAATCTGCATTGTTGTCGGATTCAGAAACACTTAGATATTTTGCCTTTTCTCTGTAGTTCATTATTGCAGTATCAACTGCATTGTACTCAAAGTTATAGGTTACTCCAGGCGCGCCGGTGTAATCTGCTTGAGGTGAAGTGTTGTCGGAACCGACAATCTGATCTGATGCTGCATCGGGGACATCAAAGTAACCACCCGTTCGGGTGTAATCAATGTTGATGAAACCACCATCAACATTTTGTGTCAAAGTTATGTCATCACCAGTGACTTCAATAGCCTTTATGGTGATTATATTTTCGTCATCATCATTTTCTTTAAATATAGTTGCGCCGGGTTTATCACTGTTATAAGTGTTTCCACCCTTAACAACAACGTATGATGCACCAGTTGGTCCTCTAACAGAAGTTGTGGTTGTATATCCTGACGTACTTCCATCTGCAAAACTAAAGATAGTATGGAGTTTATCTGTATCGATAAGATACATGTTGGTGATACTACCACCAGTCGGACCTGTATTACCGATTATACCGTTTCCGATAGCACCAGTTGGACCAGTGGGACCGACAGGACCACCGGGGCCTGTCGCACTATTTGCGCCCAGTGGTCTGTAGTTACTGCTTCCTTGTACTGCTGCTACCATAGTATCTCTCTATACATTATTACTTGGATGTGAATTTAGAAGAAAGACCAGCGGAAGAGGTCTCACCCTCACCATACACCGACTTGTTCAATGCACTTACTTGATCTTTCATTGCGTTGAGTGTGTCAGCAACATCTGCAATCTCTAGGGCAGCATTCCCCGCCTTGAGTGCAGTATTGATCGTTAGTTCGTCAATCGTTACTTTCTGGGGAATACTTACTGCCGTTTTTCCCTGATCCGGACACTGGGTGATGATTGTTTGCTTTTCTTGTTTATATGTCTTGCTTGTAAGAGGATCTGTAACAGTAACAAACGAGTTCGTTCCAATTTTTGGTAGGAAGAATCCAACTACGGAAGATGATGATATTGTAAATCCAACATCTCCGATATAAAGTAAGTTACTATTTAATTGACTGTCGTTACTCTTGACATAAACAATCTTTGTGTTGTTAGTTTCGTGAGAACTAGCACGATACATTGACGTACCTTTGAACTGTGTAGTACCTGAAGATTTCAGTTGAGATACACGTTTATTTGATGACTGATTGTCAGTAACAGCACTAGTAAGTTCAATTCTATGAACATATCCATACACGCTTTTATTCGTGGACAGTCGGTTGTATGCATTTAGATATGTTCGTCCATCAATATTATGATATCCCTGACTATATGATACATCGATTGGTAATATCTGTCCGTTCGCAACGTGACGACATGGATCATTAGTAACGTCATCTCCAAAGTTTACAAGTGTTTCTGTAAACGCACCATCGTCTCCTGAGTCATTGGATGCGATTATTTCACCACCAATTTGATATCCAATGTAGTTTGCAACAATTGCATTGAAGTCTGGAGCATTTGGATCTGATGCCATTTGAAGAACAGGTTTTGCGACATAGGTAGGTGTTGACGGTGCTAAGTTCTGTAGATATCCGGCAGTCGTTCCACTCAGGAAGTAGATATCATTACCACCAGCAGATCCGGTAGCACCCGAAGCAGCATCAACATGTTCCGCGTCGAATAGTCTGTGTGTTGGGTATTTAACTTGTCCATATATTACTATATTTGCAACTTCATCTACGACATTAATGTCTTCGACAACACCGACAACCTCAGAAGTCCCTGCACTATTTGCGTTTGCTTTAACATATTTTCCACCTGTTGGTTCTGTTGATGCATCATACGTAATCGCATTATATCGAAGAACATCTCCAGCAGTAACACCGCCGATCTGAAACGGATATGCACTTGCTCCAGTAGTGATATATTGATTTCCCTCAAGACCTCCAGAAATACCACTGAGCGGTATTGTCATCACCAACCTAGCACCACCAGCAGCGCCTTCGCCGGCACTGACCGTGGTGATGTTTACGTTTCCGTATAAGTTTGAACTGTTACTACATGAATTTCCCATTTATATTCCTCTATAAGTTAGAATCTAATTCTGCGTCGGCGACATAATGGAAAGATACTTGATCCCACAATACTGTACCAACAGGGACGAAGACATACATTCCATTCTTATCTAGAGAATCGGCAGTAATAGTTGTTGCTCCTGCTGGTGCATATCTCGGTTGTTTGTTATATCCGAACGTACCGGATGTATATCTTAGATCTTTCTTTGCGGTTCTGTTATATGCATCACCAGTAGATCCTTGCGGGGAATAGAAAGTTACGGACGGCGTATCTCTCATTACCTGCGGGAATCTATAGTAGAAATCTTGCATGGGAGTAGATGTTAAGTCTACGACAGTAGTGCTTGGTGTATCACCATCAAACATTGTTGTGCTGTGTGTCGCCTGATCAACCCCATAACTTCTCTGATAGTATCGATTACACTTGATAAGTTCTTCCGACACACTTGATTTTCCGTTTGTTGTTGCTACTAATCCTCTTTCGAGTTTTACCTTGGCAAAATCAAAAGTAGTGTTTAGTCGAGTAACATCAAATCCAACACCAAGATAATTTTTTCCTGTTGGGGTAGAACTGTATGAAGGAACAAGGAACGACACTTCATACTTACCCCAGAGGGTTCCTAGTTGTGCAGTCCCGACATCAGTAGTTGTTGTGGTGGATCCATCATATTGATTCACCACAAGTCCCATAGTTGCACCAGTGACTCCACATTTAGCGTAGAACGATAATGTAACATCTTCTCCGTTGAGAACACGAACATCTTCTATTCTGTTTTCAATGTGAATATAATCACCAGTTACCCCACCTTGTGGATGTAGGTTATTCTGACCAGAAACATAATATGATGGTTGTCCTTTGACATCTACCTGATTAGTTGAGAACGTAGATTGCTGAATATTCCATGTACCAAATGTAGCACCAGTGCCACCTATTCCACTTCTTCTTGTCCATCTGTCTGCAAAATATAGGTTTCCTGTTCCACCAATAGGACCAGCACCTCGTTGCCAGATATCAAATCCACCATTGATTAGTAGGTTATCATTGATTGCACTACCGAAAGTAGCACCACCAGCAGACGTACTTCTGAACGCCCAATTATCCCCACCACCGAGGCTACCACTACCATTAGCACTGCCACTTCTGAATGTGCTATTTTGTCCACCAGCAAAGTGTCTCTGGTTTATGATAACACCACTTATAACACCCGCATCATTTTGAGAAACAATAGCAAACGGTTTTGCACTACCCGATGGTATGTCGTTGGTAAGAGAACCGTCAACACCAATATAATTTAGTCCAGTATTTGCTGCTGGGAATTCGTGAACAACACCTGTCGCTGCAATTTCAATATAATCAACAGAATCTATTGTGAATTTCTGAAGAACAATACCTGCTGCATCTTCGATATCGGGATCGTTGCTGTTTGTTGTTTGCCATCCGCTTGCAGTAGTATACTTGACTACCTTTCCACGTTCAATATCACCTGCGACAATAAATTTATTGTTATCAATACCACCAGTTCCACCAGTTCCACCACCCTGTAGATATTGTCCTCTGTATGGGAGGAGCAATCCAGTATCAAAGGTCAAACCAAGAATGACTGGTTTAGATACTTGTCCTGCTACTACAGGTTCGGTTGGGGTCAGTCCACCACTTACGCCAGTGCTTAGGAAGTAAACACACCCCGCAGATAGTCCTTGTAGTTTTCCACCGACAACATCTGTATTTACTTGACTAAAGTCACCTTGTACTTTACCTGCGGTGGCAATTTCAATATATGTGTTACTAGGTGTATATGGACTCTGAGGAGTTCCACTAGAAGATGGCCAAGTTGTACCTTTAACAACACCAACTATTTCTGCATAATCTTTACTGTCTGCTCTTGCTAGGAAATAGTCTCCAGTTTCTCCTGAGTGTCCTATTCTAACAGGCGCACCAAAACTAAACCCCTTCGCTGCTGAATACCCACCAAAAGGAAACACCCTGAAACTTGTATTACTTATTGCAGAATTACCTAAATCATAATTAAGGTTTCCACCAATAGTAACATCACCAGAAAAAGTTATACCTTTAGGAATAACATCAGCAATCGAGCAACGAATAACACCAGCAGCAAGATCTCCACCAGCAGTTGCACCACCAACGGGATCGTTTGAAGCAGTGGTTCCTAATGTGAATACAATACCATCACCAGAAACCCCTTCATAAACTTTAAGCCTATTTAACTTGTTCACAACATATGTGTTGTAAGAGTTCGCCCAGTCTAGAAATGTGCTATCTGCTTTTAGAAAAGGTATTTGAAATTCGTTGTCGTCGATATTTGCCATAGGTAGATTCTCTTTTTAATTATATTTATAATGATCGATTAGGACCACTTATACAATAATAGATTATTCATGTATCTTACTGTTTTCTCCTGCGGATTTACCTTACAGAATAAACTGAGTTTTTGTTTTTCTTGTTCTGAACCAACAGCAGAAAGATTTACAGAATCAACTCCTGTTGCATAGACACCAAATCTACCAGCACCGCAAGAGACAGGATCTCCGTTCGGGACTGCTGAGTTATCTCCTAGATTGGGATCACATGGTAGTTCTGGAGTTCCGTCTGCTTCTGGACAACAACTGTAATAATCGGTTCCTACATTCAATCCAATTACAATATCATCTGCTTGTTGATCTGCAACATTTATAGTTTGTTGCCATTGTGGTAGTCCGTCCTGCACAGTATCAAGAAATACCCAGTGCTTTAGTCCAGAAACACCAGTAAGATCTGGAGGATTACTCTCTAACTGATCTGTGTATCTTGGTTCCATTAGCCACCAACCAGAGTGTACTGATATTGTTATATTTTGTCCTGCTTGTGTAACACTAACCATTCTTCCGTTAGGTCCACCATTCAATCCAGAATTAGAATATGGTCCACCAAAAGGATACAGTGGACAGGATCCCATCCAACCAGGCGCACTTACCGCATACTGTGGAGTATGAATTGCAGCGCCATCTGGGTTAGTCTGATCAATACCACCACCCAGTCCAATTCCCGATTGAGGAGAGTCGATACTGTTCCATTGTGTTCCACCTTCATATCCGGCAGAACCAGCATCGTGTCCAGACCAGATAGGACCCGGACCAGATGTAATCCAATTGTGCATCATTGTAGTATGTAATGTCATCTGAAGCATCATATGCTCCTGAATTTCATTTAGTTCTGATGCCTGTAGAGGAAACCCAGGTCGGAAAGCAACCATCTGATAATTTTTTGGTGCAGCACCCACAAGTTCAGCATTGTTGTCGTCGGACCATCCGAGTTCCTGTGACTCTACTCTACTGTTATATGGTGTAGCACCGAGTGCAAATGCATTCCCTACTTGGTGACTATGAAAAAATGGTTGTACTGATCTTGTTGGCATTAGTTTATCCTATAAGTGTTTGTACTGTAAGTGTAAATGATTTTTCTATAAAATCTGTAGTCATCGTCGAAAAATCAATTTCATTTGGTAGTTTCGATGTTACGATACTTTCGACACCAATGCCTCTAGTTACAATAGTCTCATCGTTGTATGTTGGTTTGACTACATTTGTCGAAGTAACATCGACACCGGAAAGTGTAAAACTATTTGAAGCGTATGAGGCAGGACTTACGGTGTCAACTGCTACTTCAAGTGTGCTTAGGTTTCCGGGTGTCTTAAACGCAATAGTAGATATTGTGTCTTTTGTTTTCGATTTAATGCTAGTTGGGGTAGGCGGGGGTGGAGCGGGTATCGGAGTACCATCACTAGAATCATCACCAGTCGGATTGCTGCCAAATCCGGGATCCTCACTGAATGATGGTTGCTCCCCAGCGATTGTTGTGGTTCCTCCTAGAATATCAGCACTAAAATCGGAACCGTCAGTTTTCTGTACATCGACTAGTGTTTGTAGACTTACTCTTCCAGATTCCCCGGACTCTAGATCACCAAATACTTTTGTTCCTTTTTCGGTGACGAGAGTTCCAAGAGTTGCTCTATTCAATTTCAGTTTATCTAATTTCACACCTGCGTTCTTTAACTCAAGTCCAGTAATCTGTTTTGTGACTCTTACCTGTGGTTTAAACATTGTAGATTCTTCTACACTTCCAAAGAACCCGACAAAAGGAGTTACGTGTATTGTAAATGCAGAAACAGGAATATTAGGGCAAATATTTTTCCAATTATCAGAATCAACTTCACCATCAATATAACCAAATCCTTCTTGGACGAGAGTCAAACCTCTACAGTATAGTTTACCGTTGGATCCTCTATATGTACTAACGTGATATATTGCTTCTGTTCCTGCTGGAGTTGATGCAGAAATCGGAAGTTGGGGAGTCTCTCCGAATTTAGAACCGTTTACTTGATACTCAACATCAAGGACACGGGATTCTTCATCAATATCAGTAAGATCCATCCACACAGCAATAAACCCGGCGTGTGCTTTATTGTTCTTCTCTATTAAAGCATTTCTTCTGTCACTGTTTTCGGTGGAGATATTTTTATCATCGAGGATTCTATCGATAACATCAGGCGTTTCAATTCTACATGCACAAGGACCACAATCATTTGGAAAATCTGCCATGCACTGACAACTAGGACCAGTTCCCCCGGTGATAGAACCAGCAACAGCAGTGTGTGCATTGAAGACATATCTCATGTCTAATTTTCTTGACATTTCAACACACTTGTGACACTGTGTACATACACAATCATAAAAATCACCGGCGGCGTATGTTATACCACTCACATTATCTTTAGTTGTATTAGGATAGTACAGACAACAATTACCTATTCTAGTTTCGTTGCCTGGACCACATATATTTGTTGCGGTTATTTTCTTAGAAACAGCAGTTGAATTTTTATCATACTTGTCCGTTAGATCTTGTCTGGTGGTCAGTGAATATCTAGAACCGGAGTTTGCACCAAAAAGTGTAGGGAGAACATTAACACACTGATAATAAATTCCTTCGGAAGTCTTCGCAATCTTTCCGGTAATATCAGAAAACCCAATAACGGGTTTTGTGTTTCCGTCAAATTCGTCAGATCTCCATCCATCAGACCCTAACACAACAAACATAGCATTGTCATAAACCCAGAGAGGACTATTAGATCCTGCCAAGTCAGCACTGTTTTGTCTGTATCTACCAAGAACAGAGTTCCTCAATTTCATGGGTTGAGGAACATTTGTTGTGAGTTTGATATCTGTTGGATTTATTTTTGTTGCATATTGAAAACCAGCAATCGCTGCATTTGCCGATTGTGTCGTATTTGATTCTTCTTTTGCATTATCAGAATATCCGAGAATAACAGATAATGTTCTATTACTCAGATCTCGTTGAACTGATGCTGCTAGTGGTTGTGGTTTAACTGACATCAACATGCTCCTCCGTTTGTATCACCCTGTGCTGTGCAACCAGTAAGTCCAAAGTTTGGACTATCTTCCAACGGACATAGGGTGGTAAAAGCACTAATATATATGTCTCTGAAAAATGGTGCCTGATCTACATCGTTTGTGATTCCAGACGACCAGTTGGGGAATGCATATGTTGGCATATCATAGGTAGTGCCTATTGATCCATCACCAACAGTTGCCCAACAATCGCCCGTGGTACATCCAGTAAGTCCCCCGTATAGGTTTGTATTTATTCCAAATGCTTGTGCAGTGGGACCATCAAACGTATAACCACTACCAGTATCACCACCACACCCAAAACAAAGTGCTATGCTATCGCCACTTGTTAATCTGTATGGAAAATAGTTTCCTATAACTGGTTTCTCACAAACACCAAACCCACCCTCATTGTCTCCGGGCGGGATATAATCCGCCGCAACCATTTCATAATATCCCTTCATTCCCGCAGGATGAAGAACTTCTTGCAGAGTATCGTAATATATTGGTAGTCCTGTTCCGGGATCTACATCTTCTATGTCTGTTTTAAGCACATATGAATAATCCTGAAACCAATGACCGTCTCGAATAACATGACTATTGAGAACACTACCACCCATATTTCCGTAGATAAACTCACCGGAAAATTCTGTAGTATCAAAATAGTTATAACCGTAATCCTGAGAGTCAGGATCTGTTGATGTGATATAAGAATTCCACCCAGCAAACCTACCAGCGTTCAATCTCAATATGTCTGTTTTTGGATAATAAAATATAACTTCGGTTTCCGAACCGAATAATGTCTGGAAGAAATAATTATATGCTTCTTCTGTACTCTTCTTTTGATAAAGACCTAATCTGATGTTCTTGATAAAGTTACGAACACCATCAGCGTTACCGGAAGAATCATCAATTTGTTCCTCCGGTAATCCAGTCGCATATGTATAGGCAAAATGTTTGAGGTACTCTACAGGTGTTGTATCAATATCAACTAATCGTCTAAGTCCTATGGAATTAAATGTAGTTGTACTTAATTCATACCCCGATTTAGTATAGAGCCAGTCATAATATTTTTGAGTAAACTTTACTAGATGATTACTTGGATTGCCAACCTCACTTCGCTCTAATATCCAAAGAGGAAATAGGTGCTTTACATCAATTACAGACTCAACTTCTTCTGTTAGTTCAGGTAACTCTTGACCCAACAGTATCATTCTATACTGTGGGTTTATTGCTGAGTTTCTTATAATCGAACCGTAAAACATATATTATCCTAATAGTTGATTCTGTATTGTAATATTATGACCAATATTGCATATAATTTCTTGTGTACCATAGAATGTTCTGTTTGCTGCCGTTGCAGTTATTCTAATAGTACCATCAAACAAATCATCTCGTAACTCTAATACTCCACTATTAGCATCAAAACTTCCTACTTCTCCAAGAACAACTTGAGTGGAACCTAATAGGTAGTATGCTGTAACAACACCGGAGTTTTCTCGAATCCGAACAGAAACAGAACTAACATCAATATTATCCGCATCTAATTTTCGTTCAATATATGTACCATACGCTCCGCTATAATTTTCTTCAGAGGAAAGCGTTCCAGATTCCATAGGATTCCGAAAGTAAAATTTTCGCTTAGTAGGAGTATTTCTGGAGTCTATATTCATTGTTGCGTTTAGTTGAAAATCCCCCGATGATGCATTGAACGTACCTTCACCAACCTGACTATTTAATGCATTTATCTGATTTGAAACTTTCGTTCCACTTGTTGAACTTTCATATCTTTTTTCTCCATATTCCTCAATGAATAAACTGGTTATTGCGGTTTCTAGTTGTAGTAATGATAATCCAGTAGATGAGGGGTCGATGGGTGCAATACCAGTCACAGTAAGATCGATGTATGTTGGACCTATAAATTCAGGCAATATACCAATGCATGTTTTTTCCCTGAGAGTGGTGAGTGCTTGATTTCTTAGTTGAGCAGTTTCTGTATTATTAGAACCTTCAGTATTGACGGAGACAAACATTCTTCCATACATGGGAGGATCCATTTGTTCTCCACCCCACACGTTGAATGAAACATAAGGATCTGAAACATCCATACCAAATCCTTGTTGTGATAACACTGCACGGGCATCACTAACAGTAACTGCACGGTCTTGTGCTGCAAACCACTTGGGAGCAAAGAATCTTATTGCTTCTAGGTTAGGTGAATTGCTTCCGTTTTGTCCTAGCGAAAGTGTTTGGTTTGAATCCGCCGTCCAGTCCTGAATTGAAAACGCACCGACTCCGTTTCCATCTGATCCACTACTCTTTATATAACTAACTCTTACTTGATCATTTTGACTTATAGACTTACCAACAAGATCAGACGTTATTGCACCAAGATTCCCACCAAAAACCACAAAGAAGCCTAGTTCAGTTCTCTCTAACCAATATACTTTGCTGGTATCATCCAGTCCAGTAGCAGTATTGCTTTGTTTTTCCCATGCTTCCCATTCTGCTGTTTCATCATTTAGCACCTCAACCCTAATAGTGGAAATATCAACATCAGTTCCTGATATAAAACTCTTCTGTGTAATCGAATCCACTATTATTGGATTTTCTTTTACTAAGGACTTACCTTCTACTATGGTAAATATTGCCTCGCCTGGATCAGCACTATCTGTAATTAAACTTATAGGTTCTATATTGTAGAAATTATAAGATACACCCTGATTGTTTCTACCAACGAATCTAGTGTATCGCGGAAGGAAGTCGCTATAACCAGCATCCTCGTTCCTTGCACCACGAATGAATATAGTTGCCTTTGCAGAGGATCTACCCGGAACAACATAACCTAAAGGCTTTACAAGAGAAATCAGAGATTCCTCTCGTTGGGCAGTATCTAGGAACATTTCGTTCGCAACCATATTTGCATAGTGTCCATAATATAACGTATTATATGCCAAAACTTCTACAAGTGTCTGGATTGCAGATCCTGCATAGTCATAATCCTTGAGAATATCTTGTTCTTGGAGATATGAAATGATCGATGCTTTGATTTCATCAAACTCTAAACTTCCAAGTTGTATATTATTTGGTGCTGCCATATTATCTTACCTTTGATATCTCTATTTTTAGTGATTGTTGTTGGGGTTTAGATTGCGTTCCTTTTCGTATAAAAAAATCAACAGTTATTGATAGTTCATTTGAATCTACATACGAGTCATCCCATATGATCTTATCAAGTTTAACTCTTGGTTCGTGTACTGCAAGTTGTGCTACCACATCTCCAAAAAATGTTGCTTTGTCAAGTGGAGATATGTTTTCAAACAAAAACTTGTGCAATCCGACACCAAACCGCCGATCAAACGGTCTTTCTCCTTGTCTCGTTAGAATTATATTCATAACAGACTGTCTAATCGCATTGTCATTCAATTTAACAGAAACATCACTTGTAAAGGGATTCTTGTTAAAATTTATGTCAAAATCAGTGTATTGTTTTTTAGTAACTGGCATTCGATAGACTTCCTTGTTTTACCATTATGTATAATAGAAAGTATGGAACTAGAGGCCAAATAAACTGGCAAAGAATCCGGGTTCTTCTGTTTGTCCGGGATCGATTACATTACTGTCTCTATGGAGTGTAACTTCCATTCTGTGTTGATTGGGGTTTGTGATAATGTGGTTTATTTCACCTACCAACCACGGACCTGCAAATCTTTTCTGTCGTGCTGAATCTGCTGCTGCCGGGTTGTTGATGTTGATCAGTTCACCGGGACGCAAACTGAGGTCTCCATTGAGTATAACAAGTGCTTGCTGTGAGTTAATGAGAAGCATCTGTGCATCACGATATAATGGTTGTGTGGGTGGAGTGTCCCAGTACGTCGAATATGTTCTGTCGTACTCAAGATATTCTTTGAATTTATCACCTACACATGGACAGTTACAACTGGCGGGGTGATCTGGATCTCTCCATAGACATCCTAGATATTCCTCACCCAAAACATCTTCAATAAGATCACACTCTTTAGTTTTTAGATATTTCTCACGAACCTGTTCGTCTGTGGGTTCTTCTAGGACCTCATCTGAACTAAAAAGACCGAAGAAATATTCTTCCTGTTCTGATGGTTTTAGATCCTGACATGGACAATTACACAACGGATCATCTTCAGGACAATCGGTATTGTCAACCATACCTTCAGGATTAGCACACCCATAATCATCATAAATGGCAGCAGCACCATGATTAATTTTTGTGTTGGGGAAATCTGTTGCTACCCACGTTTTAAGTCTTGTCAGAAATTCTTGTTTTTGCATAACTTTCTCCTATGGTATTTATTCACAATTTTCGCCTATGCAGAAACATTCATCACCAGATACGATACATTTACATCCACGGGAACACTTACTACAACAAGAAGAATTTGTATTTGGTGTGGACACACCCACAGAATTACCCACAGTCGAAATCAACGGCGACGGAGTAGGAGGCGGAGTTTGATTTCCGACCTGATCGCGGAGGAGACCGGGTGGGAACGATGGTGGCGGTCCTTCCGGCGGCGGTGATGGTGACGGTGGTGGACCCGGTGGTGGGCCTGGAGGTGGACCTGGCGGTGGACTCGGTGGTGGACCTGGAGTTGGACCCGGTGGTGGACCTCCCGGTGGTGGACCTCCCGGTGGTGGTGGGGGAGCAGGAGGAAGCGGTGCTGCCGCCTCACACGCATCACAGTCAGTAATTTTTCTACTGGGCCAGTAGTCAGGCCAAGAAGTTTCTCTCTCGTCTTCCCATTCTTGAATATCTGGATACCAAACGGTATTGTACTGATATAGACTAAATATAGGACAGTCGGGACACCACTCTTCACAGTTCAGTCCATCAGTGCATCTGGCAGTTTCAACCCATACTTCGCCATAATTCTTAATGTCTCCCCCGTTGTCTCGGAATGCTTGACAACATTCAACTGATGTCATATCGTCACCTAGACATACGTTTGCAATTTCTTCACGGGAATCTGTTGCACCACAACATGTTCCTTTTCTTGCTTCGGCGCAATTAATGTCAGAACAAGAAGCAGAACATCTTGTCGAGAACTGCCCCCATCCTTGTTCTGCTTGTTCTGGTGTCATATGATGTCTTCCGAGAATCTGGCCACGGGGAGATCCCACAGAAGAACCTAGTGAAAAATAACTACCATGCCATCTACCATACTGTTCCTTACACGACCACGGATCGAGTTCTTCGCATGATCCGTTGGGAAGACAACATGCTGCCTTTAGTCCTTCAAGACATGGATTGTTTGCAGGTTCTTCTGTTTTATTGTCCCAGAACACAGGACCATCTGAATCTGATACTTGATAACCGTTTTCCGATAGGTAATCTTGACATAAAAATGCCCAGAAGTCATTATTACATGCATGTAGTTTCAATTGCTCAGGATTCAGTTCGCATTCCACCTCGTCATATAATGGATCTGTTGGATCATTAACATCAATAATGGTGGTAGGACAGGCATCTTCAAAAAGTTCATTGGGAATCTGAGATGCATGACCTAAAACCGTGCTATCGTATATTACCACAACAGAACCTAGTCCGTTTTCTTTTGCAACAACCAAACACCCCTTATCTCCACCGACAAGTGCTTTACCACCCTGCGAACTATTAGGAACGAGAGTCCTTGCATTTATCCATGAGAATGAGAATGGTATATTGTCACCATTTTCGTCCTCTACTGTAAGCGGTGATCTGGTTCGTTGACATCCTATTTGTAATCGAGCAGCAGTAACACCCTGATATGGACCTCCAGTTGTTCCTGAGATAATACTATAATCTGGATCGTTTTTACCAGCAATCTGTCTAAAGCAGGTTTCTGTATATAAGTTCTCGTCTCCTTTGTCGGATTCAAAACAGTCATCTTGACCATAGAAAACGACATGATCATAAGGAGCAGCATCACCGTCAGGTTGTCCGTCTCGGTTCCTGTCTACAAGAGAATACATGTCCCAACTATCAACTACTTTATCTGCTGCGTCAATTCCCGGCTTATAGAATGCTGCTCCTGTTGTGCCAGGTTCCCCAGCACAGAAATGTGCAAATTGTCTTAGAACCGATTCTATTTGATTAGAGTTTTTGAAGTAATCAGATGTGTTGCCTCCTGGCGGGGTACATTCTTCCAGAAGTGCAATACGATCTTCTGTTGTTATATCATCTGATAACCCCCGTGTTCCCATGCCATGGGCGCAACGTGGAACTGAACTAGGTAATCCATAGGTAGGGGATCCATCGATGGATGATGGTGTTCCTGTAGGAATCCCCTCGAACGACGAATCACATCCATGTTCTGAAGATTTATTTCTTGCCGCTCCTTCTGCACCAAACAATTCTGTGAATGGAGTTGGATTCCACCAGTTGTGGTTAGCAAATAATTGATCTCGCTTAGAAGTCCATAGAACGACTAACTTTCCTCCCTCTCTGACCCATTCTCGTATCCATTCCCAATTTTCATAATTTTCTCCGGGTGGAGGGGGAATTGTAATGGGGGAAGTGGATGCCCATCTCCGTCTCCAACCCTTGACAGGTTCTCCTCTAGGTCTATCCGGTTCGGTTTCGTATGGCGTATCAGAAAAGGCAATATTTGCAACTGTCTGAATACCTTGCGTATCTTCATCATAATCAATCAACTGAAGTTCTTCTGCACTAGCAGTAACACCAAGCGATTCAAAATCTCTACCGAAGATATTGTAGCCACTAGAATATTCAGTATTATATGACCACGTGAGGGTCCCTCCGGGTATTCCGTGAACTAAGCCATTTGCAGCGGCAATGTTTGACCTCCACATATCTTCGGAAGAAAGGTATTCTATAGAACCATCTGGTAGATCATTTCCATATCCGCCTGGATAATCTGGTACATCAAAACGATCTCCCGTATCATTAACCCACGACTCAGCAATTTTACCAACAAAAGCCATTTTATGAGAACGGATATTGTCGGGTGTACACTTCATTGTACAATTCCCCTGCGGATATAACGGCCCATTCCAATTTTCTATCCACTCAGACCATACCTGTGGAGACCAAGGTAATATACCAAAGGGAGATAAGAATTGATAATACCAACGTCCACCAAGAACCATTCCACCACTCGTTGACATTAATGGATAATGACTCGCATATCCAAACCTTGCTCCCTCGGTTCTGTAATAATCAAGATCCCCTCCCCGCAACACACCTGTTAGGTCAAGGTAGTCACCTCTTCCTATTCCGTTTCCCGGAGCAATACCCGTGTCGGCGAGTCCCCACCAACCAAGCGTATCTACGATCAAATCATCTGGAACATCACGAAGATCAAATTGAAGGTCATAATTAAAAGTTGGGGGGGAATAAGGATTAACATCACCACCCCATTCAGTGTCCTTAACATCCTGTATACTGGGACGAGGATACCAAGCCATTGTGTTGCAGTAATTCAAACAAGTAGATTCGTATTCTGGTAAAACATCTTGATCTAATTCATTGGGAAACAGATAAAGAGGATGGTTTCCAGCAATAAAATCATCAGTCCATCTTGGATCGTCGAGATCATAGCAACACCTACCGTCATTATGGAACAGACTAAACTGCTCAGGCACACTTCCCGGTGGAGATGCTATATCAGAATAACCAATATTGAGGTTTGATGGATTTAATAAATTTTCATAACATCGGCCGGTCCAGTAATCTGATTGAACTACAGGATCACCACATGTAGTCCAGTTTGTTTGATATCCCAGAAACAACTTGTTTGTAGATTTACACGGATGGGCACACCCCCACGGTTTTATTGGTTCCTCATATCCAACCTGATACCAGTAATCATCAGAATCAATTTCATATTGCCATGGTTCGTCCCGACTCGACGACCTACCTACAGAATCAAATAAAGCCAACTGAATCCAAGGAGTGGAATCAAAAGATTTATCAACATACCAACTATCAAACTCTGTATGTTCGTCAGGAGAATTTGGATCTGCTAGGGGAGCAAAATGTGTACTGAGAGATTGTTCGTGAAACCATCTGGTTGATCTAAACCGCTCACCCGTGTCTTGATCAAATTCCCAGAGACCATAATCCGGTCGAGTGCTTGGACGAAGATTGTTTTTATCTGGTCCATAACTTGCTACATCAATAAAAGGATCTCCACCAGAAAAGTGGAGACTACTCGGTAAGGCAGACTGACTGGTATGGTAACCATCTGTCCATGATGTCAATCCAAAAGCACAGACAGGACATCGTATTGATGAAGTGTCTTCATATTGTTCTGTTAGTTTGCAGGGTCTGTTTCCACACCCACAACAACATGTTCGGACTGCTCTCATAATTTAATCCTATCGACAGCCACATAAACCATCATGTGCATTGGGTACATCAAAGAAGTAAAATTCATCAGGTACACTAGTATCTTCATTACCATCTTCATCAAATCGAGGAGTGATTTCCGCTCCTCCACTCAACACCTTTCCAGGCATTCTATACATTTGAACGATATGTCTATGATAGTAAACATCAGCGGGATCTTCTAGGGTGCATGGATCTACATCTACTTTGAAATATCCACCAACTGGCATCATACGATATGATTCTGGGTAGTCGTTGTACTCGTCATCAGCAACATTTATTCCTGGTCCTGCATATATGTTGTTCTCTTCGTCTTCACTGTTGAACAACTCATTAATATTATAAGCAGGACTCGTCCACTCTTCCTGCTCCTCTTCCATTACCTCACCAGAACCGCCACCCTTAACTACAACAATTGCAATAGGCGAATCTTCCTCAGAAAGAACTTCGATTTCGTCATCATCCAGATTCTCTACAAACTTCTTAGGCCATATTTCGACTTCTTTCCAACTGTATTCAAATATTCCTGCTCTGTCATTTTCCTGTACCTGTCTTGCGTTTTCAATGACAGCAAGAAACTGATAAGGAACATTAGTCTTCTTATCACAACACACAGTGTTTCTATAGACATTCCACTTTGTCTTCAAGTTTAGCATCTGTACATACTCTTCGTATGGAGAAAGACCATCACCAATAAGACTATCGACGGCAGTACCTATTGGATTGATTACCGATTCAAGAAGAGATGCACTCTCCGGTGATCGTAGCGGCAGTTTGATTTGTTCTTGAATTTTCTTTAACGTCTCTGCACTCAGGTTGGACTGATCAAACATCGCCTGCCAAACCATGTCGTTTGTCTTTCCATACTTTCCGTTTGTATTTCTAGAACCGAGATAATCGAGAGGTGTTTGCTGCGGGTTATTGTAGAGAGATGAAAAATATCCCCACATACCACTCTCGTCATATTTTCTTACTGCTCTTCTACCCTTACCCTTGTGTAGATTCTCAACATCAATTGATGTGTCGATGTCTTCGGACAACAGTTTAAACTCTGCGACCTTAGGCCATTCAGCAGCATCTCGATGATAATCATAAGTAATAATTTCTCGTTTACCCCAGAACATCTCTTCGTCCTCATCACCGTCTTGATTTAGTTTCGACTTTTGATGTCTACTGACAGAATCCATATATTCAAAGTAAGGATCTTCATAGTTCGGTTTAACCAATTCGTAGTATGATGAATATGCACCTTCTTGCCACATTTGCATGTGGTTATATTCATTCGTCACTATCATTTTCTGTATAATTCGGTCATTAGTATCCTGTGCTGTTGGATCATCAACATCACTAATTGTATATTGTCGTTTGTTATCTGTTTCGATCAATCCAAAAAGCCAGTCTGTTGTACTTTCGTCTATCAACTTATAGATTGACTTGAAGTGCCATCCGTCAAAGTCCTGATAGAATAGGTAATTCATTCCGATGAGATCTTCGCTGACAGCATTTTCTGCCATATTACTCATTAGGTTCATAAGGTTTGGTGGGTTTATGTCTTTACCCCACGGATACATGTTCTGATTTGACTTTAACCATATCGAATTATGTGTGGGTTCAATGTCCATTTCATTTTGTGCATGACTAAAGGGAGTTACTCCGGGATTGAAATATTTTTCTGCTAGAGTATCAACCATTCCGGGACTGGAACCTATACCGACAAACCCACCATCACTACCTGCAATTTTTCCGATAAAGTCCTCATTCATGTAATCCAACTCTGACCAGTTTAGAAAATAGTTTTCACATGTAACAAAGTCAATAGACCACACAGAACCTACTCTTTGTGCAGGCCCTTTGAGTTCATCAATAGTATCGTCGCCCAGATAATGTAGATCATACACACAGAAGGTCAATGAGTGAGTGGAGTTCTCTATCTCGGGCGTTTTCATATCAATTATAATTTTTTCGTTACCTACTAGGTTAAAGTCTCTACCCAATAGAGCAGGATCTATCAGTTTGAGAGTTCCTCTCATACCACTAGCAAAAATACCTTCGGTAATTGTAAGAGAACCGAATAATCTTTCGACTCCCTCCTCATCATTTCCTTCATCACCGGGTGCAGGAAGAACCTTCAACATAGTTCCGTCAGGTTTTTCTAGTATCAGTGATGAGATTTCAATATCAAGTGGTGTTGATCTTGCCATTATGCAAATCCTATTTTACTAATCGAGTAGTTCCTCGCGGAATATCATTTCCTTGTAGTAGAACTGCAATTTGTCCTACTACTTGTTGTACTATAGTTGGGTGTAATACCTTTATGCTTCTATTATCTATATCTTTTCTATAAATCTCATCAACCGTAGTTACTTTGGTAATATTTGAATTTATGTTTCCATCTGTGATGTAGTTGTAGAGAACAGTGGAAGTAAGTCCGCATATATTATCAAAAGAAAACATATCATTTGTTATTCCCTGAAATTTACCACCACTGTCGTATAACTCAACACCGTATGGACTTATTGTCAATTCGTCTAGTTCAAACTTTTCAACGGCATCTTTTATGTCTGTAACTTTTCTTATGGTGCTAAATGTAATACCTCCTGTGTCACACAGGGGTGCATGTAAAAATCCATTACCAGCATGTCCCGACGTAGGTCCAATCACATCTACACATGATGTTGCACCAACACTTTGCTGAACACATGCGGTATTACCAAATCCACTAATGGGATCATACGTATCTGTTACATTATTACGTCGAAATATATAAAATTCGTCTCCAGTAGCAAATTTACCTTTGCTTCTTTTTACGTCTATTCGTTTTAGTAACTGGTGGTACTTATCGACTATACCAAATGTGTCTAATGATATGGATGCATCTGAATCTAAATCTCTCTTGACAATCACATCACCACTTTGTGTATCCAGTCCCTGTAGAACAAAAACACTATTACCCTTCAGGAATGTATTAAATAACGTATCTAATTCTTTCGTAGATTTTGGCCATTCATTCTGTACGTCGATTATGTTATTTGCAAACAATATAATCCACCACAACTTTGGATCACCGTAAAACTTTGTAGCAACATCTTCTGGTCTCTCTCCGTCTTGTATAAGATATTCCTCAAAGTTTCTAGCATCATCAAAACACTTCTCGGTAAAGGTGAATCTACGAAAAATATCCTGAACTTCAACCTCAAGATTTGAAGGGAAGTCATAATCTATTTTTGACATGTATTTAAAATAATCAGACATTTTAGTTCTTCTCCACTACGATCATAGATCGTTGTCTCTCCCACCAAAGTTTCTTGCTTGTGATCTACTAACCAACTTTGTCATGGTCTCACCGGGACTTTCGACTCGTACCGCCGGTTCTAGTTCTTGGAAAGATAATGATATTGTAGTTGCCGCAGGATAATTGTCCTTGGTTGAATAGACTCCATTGTTAGCAGTTTTTACTGATGCCTTAGTCAATACACAAATATTCGGACCCATGTCCCATTTGTATATTCCCGACTTACCAGCAGCAGTATCCAATATTTGAATATTCCATATTGGTGGGTGAACTATTTTTGCTCCACCCGAAAATGACGAAAGTGACGGATATGCAAAAACCTGAAACGCTTGTGCTATTTTGTTTACCTGATCCGCGTCTTCTTTGTTTTTAGGAACCAACGTCCAACCATAATCAAATTTCCTAAATCCAGCATCCTTGAATGTTGTATCTCGTTCGTCCATGTCCCGTCTACCAAGCAAGACATCAAAAGGCGCACGAATTTTATCAATAATAAATCCACCACCAAATAACCACCCGAGTCCGGACACACTCGGATCAATCATACCACCCTGACGTTCTTCTTCTGTGTAGTTTATATCTGCTTGTGCATTCAGATCATTCGGTGCTGGTAGCCTAATATTAGCGATAGATCCGGTGAATTCACCGGCACGCAGCATCTGCTTGCTCTCGTAGTCATCACATTTCAAGTTCATCCAATATCTAATATCCCTCTGAGAATCATAGGAACCTGATGATGGAAATGTATACGTTGACAATTTGCTTCTCCAAGAATTAGTGATTGAAATATATATTTCAGAAGGACTGTAATGTGGCATATAAAACAAGATACACAATTAAAAACCCTACAAAGTATATAGGTGATCCAACAAACATTATATGTCGTTCTTTGTGGGAAAGACGAGTGTGTAAATATTTGGATGAAAATAAAAGTGTTAGTAGGTGGGGGAGCGAAGAACTAGCAATACCATACTACTCGCCTGTGGACAGAAAAATGCATCGATATTTTCCTGATTTCATTGCAGAAATCATGAACAAAAACGGATCAGTAAAGACTTATATTGTAGAAGTAAAACCAAAGAAACAGACAGAGCCTCCCAAGAAACCAAAAAGAAAAAGAAAATCATACATTCAGGAATCCTTGACATACATCGTTAATACCGAAAAATGGAAGGCAGCAGAAGAATATTGTAAAAAGAACGGATGGGAATTTATTATTTTAACGGAAGATGATATTCTTCCCTAAATAAATATAGAGGAAACCTATGCCAAATAAATCAATAGAAGAATTCAGAAAAGATGTATTGGGAAGATTGGGACTTTCAAGACCAACCAGATATGTGGTTGAAATAAGTCCACCCAATGCATCATCAATTACAATCCATCAACCCGAGACGGTAACACTACCATCTCGTCAGTTCGATACTGTTGAGGATAACATATACGGCCCTATCAGATCCGTGCCTGTAAGAAATAAGTACGACAGTGCTGTAGTCATGACATTTCCCGTCTCGAAGGACTGGAGTGAGCGTGCAATTCTAGAAGAATGGATGGACGCAATAGTAGATCCTTCAGACAACACTTCAACCTACGAAAAAGTTGGCGATGGTGTTCTTAAAATTTCCTGTGAGGATTCTATGGGAACACCTACCGCAATATTCACATTCGACGAAGTATATCCATCGATGATTATGCCTGTCGAACTTGGATATTCAATGGTAAACGACTATACTAAACTTCAAGTTTCTTTCCAGTACAGATCATATAATGTTGAACTACCTGTATCTGGATACAAGACTCCAATATAAACAATAAGGAATAAATTATGAGTTCATTATCATCTCTGTTAAAAAGTAGTGTCCCTCGTTACACCCTAAAACAACCTTCTACCAAGAAGAATATCGAATTTAGACCATTTCTTGTAAAAGAAGAAAAGGTATTATTACAAGCACAAGAAACCGGCGGCGGAGAAACTTCCATGCTGGTTGCGATTAAAGGTGTGATCGAGTCTTGTTTTGACAGCATATCAAACGCAGGACACCTTCCAATTTTTGACATCGAATACATGTTTATCAATTTGCGTGCTAAGTCTGTGGGTGAAGTGGTAAACCCAACCATAGTGTGCCCATATACAGGCGAAGAAGTCACGTTGGTTATAAATCTAAACGATATAAAGGTAAACACGCACAAAAAACATACGAATAAAATAGAACTAAAAGATAATGTCATGGTAACGATGTCGTATCCATCAATAAACATCCTTGCCGACAGAAAAATTGACTATGATGATCCTCTTAGTTTCTATGATCTGATAGTTGATTGTATCACAACGATAGAAACAGATGAAGAAACTATAAAAACAAGCGAATTATCAACAGACGATGTACAGCAATTTGTCGATAATATGACAAAGGATCAATTCGATAAGATTCTAGATTTCTTTCTGACCGCACCTAAACTAGAACACCGGACAGAATATAAAACATCAGACGGAGAAGCGAGAGAGGTGGTGTTGAGCGGTCTCTCGGATTTTTTCGCATAGGACTCTGCCACGTTGGTTTGGTAGAGTATTATAGATTAAATTTCCAACTGATGCAACACCACAAGTATTCCTTGTCTGATCTTGAGTCTATGATTCCGTGGGAAAGAGATATCTACTTGGCACTATTGATAGAATACATAGAAGTAGAGAACGAAAAGATACAGTTGGCAGAGATAGAAAGACAAAGAAGTTCTAAAGGTACACCATTCGGTTAAGTAAGGATCCCATGAAAGATAAAGATAAAAAACTTGATTCAATAAAAAAGAATACACCCAAGTTGAATTATTTTTTAAAGAATGTACAGGTGTCTCCTAACAAAGCAAAAACACAAATTCCCGATGTTATAAAGCCTAAGAATTCCTCATCTGTAGAACCACCCACAGCATCTATTCCTGAGGCAACTATAACAAATAAAGCAGAATATCACCATCCCTCATTCAAGAAGGCATTAGACGATATTAGTCATAAGGTAAACTCACTCTTACTGAGACGAGACGTTTCTCATAAAAACACACAGTTTACAATGATTCCGTCTTCAAGTAAAACTGGAATCGTTGAGAGATTTTTACCTGTCAAGGATAAGTTGAGAACGATAGCAAACAACACCAAAAAGACTATAATAAAATCTACAGAGAAAACAGTACCGGAGACGAAAGTGGTGAATAATGACAACACCACGAACATAATGTCTCAAAACCCAGACGCACAACCCACAAAACACGAAACTTTCATTGTTGACAACAAGAGTGCTAAGGTAGTACCTGAAAAGACTGTAGTTAACAACAAGAGTGCTATAGTTCCCGAAAAGACGGTAGTTAACAACAACAACACTAAGGTAGTGCCTGAAAAGACGGTAATCAACAAGAACAACACTAAGGTAGTGCCTGAAAAGACTGTAGTTAACAACAACAACACTAAGGTAGTGCCTGAAAAGACGGTAGTTAACAATAAAAACGAAAATGTGGTAGTTCGAGACGCAAAAACTCGGATTATACCCGAAAAATCAGAGAATAATCACTCATCAGTCAATAAAATAGAAAACTCTATTAGCAACACACTAAATAGAATCGGAAAAATCAACAAAACTACAAATTCAAACATGAAATTGCACGGAATTGTCGATAATTCGAGTGATAGCATTAAAAATGTGCTTAAAAAGAGTATGTTGATGCATAATCGGGTAAATAAAAACTCTATTAGCAACACAAACTATGAAAATGTGTCTAAAGTCATAAACTCAAAAACTACTAAGTCTATTATTCCAAATATTTCAACCGTATTCAGTAAACAAACTGAAATACCATCACTAGCGTTGGGTGGATTCGTTGAAAAACCAACTGTTGCTCAGATCGGTGACGCAAAATTACCAAGTGGTAAGAGTGAAGGTGAAATGGTAATATCTCCTTCTAAATTACCAGACATTCTTGCTAAAACTAATGTCATAGAAAAGACACAGAAGCAAATACAGAAGGTAGACGAAATAAAAGAAAGTCCAACAAAGGGACTATCCGAGATGGCAAATGAAAGATTGATGATAAATGCCGATAGAAAGACAACTCAGCAAGCAAACACATCCGCACCGCAGGATGCACCCAGTACTGGACCTATAGTGATCAACCAAGCAGGACAGCAAACTTCGTCAGCACCACCCACATCATCACAGGGCGGACAAAAACTTCGGTTCAACGACACTATGAATGTTTCACTTCCTCGTTGGCGATCACAAATGGGGTAAAAGAAAAGGGGAGAGACTTACGCCTCTCCCCCTCTCCTCCAAGAAGTATTACTTATCACTCACTCGCAAGTTTTTCAAAATAACTAAGTGCATCAGTCTCTTCATGGCCATCCGTAGAAACTTCAGGCGTTGATGTAGAGGTGTCTCCATTATCAAAACTAGTAGTTTCTGCGGTAGGTGTATCGGTTGGTGATTCTGCACGAATGTCCCCACCGATTACCTCATTGAGTCGCTTCTTCAGTTCATCATATGACTTGAAGTTGGAAGGATCAGTAAACTCACTTAGAGGATACTCCTTCTTCCAGAGATCTTCAAGTGCAGAATCATCTCCGCCGAGAACGGTAGAAGATCCTTCAAACTCAGACTTATCATAGTTGATAAATCCAGCAACCTTGCGTACTTTCAACTTGAAGTTTGCACCTTTCCAGAAATCAAAGGGATTGATTGCTTCTTCGTCAGCAAACTCAGGTTGCATTGCTTCCTGAATCTTGTCGAAGATCTTCTTTCCGTACTTGTAGAGGAAGACCTTACCTTCGTTCTGTGGGTTAGCAGGATCACTAACAACAAGGATGTTTGAAACATAATGAAGACGACGCTTTCGCTGGCGTGCAATGTCCTTATCTGCTTCGTTTCCACTGTTCCAGAGTTCCGAGTTCATTTCTGAAACTGGATCCTTCTGTCCGAGGGTAGTACGACTATTTTCGATGAACCATCCACCCTTACCCTTGAATCCGTGGGAGTAGTACTTCGACCATGGAAGGTCTTCTCCATCGGTTGCGGGAAGGAACCTAATTACAGCGAATCCATTGCTGGACTTGTCCAATTCAGGACGCCAGAATCGATCATCCTTATAGGAATCCTTGGTGTTCATCTCTTCCATTTTTTTGGTTAGGTCGTTGATGTTGTTCTGCGACCGCTTCTTAAAATCAGCAAATGACATATATGTCTCCTTTATTGCTTACACGGAACTCCCGTGTTCTATACTATGGTAGGAACTCCCTACCTCTCTCTTTATTTATATGTTATTATACAACACCATACATGAATGTCAAGATCAAACAGGTAATTTTGTGGTGTTATTTCGTGGAAGGATGTTGATGTCAATTCCTTCTTCTTTGATCTTCTCTATGATAGGCTTCGTGAGATACTTGGCACCGATTGCAGGTTCAATACCATAAGTATCACACAACGATAGAGTGGCGTCGATGAATGTTCCACCTTTATTTTCGACATATTTTTCTATTTCTCTAATAAATACATTCTGAGTCTCTTTGTCAAACAGCATAAATTCTCCTTTTGTGAAAATGTGTTTATCAAATTATACAACACTCAGATCGCCATGTCAAGTGGTTCTTATATATAGAGTAACAGTTAAAAAAATCTTATCTCTAGGGGATGATTAATGGCAGATACCGACAATAATATCAATATCGACATCAGTGGAAACACAGCGTCAATGGCAACCGATTATGGACACGGCGGACCTGGTGGGTTCACTGCGTCACATGTACCTATTTCAAAACTAGTATGGGGTGATAAAGATGGAAGTAAGAGAGTAACTCTCACTGACCCCTTCCCCGTTCAGATGGCAGGACAAACTGGACCCCTTGAATTTACTGGTAAGATCTCAGGACAAACTAACGCAAACATCGCAATCACAAACTTCATAGGAAAGGTTCCAGGCGGAACCACCTATGGACAAACACACTTCATCGCTGTTGCCGGATCTACCAACGGACTTTCTCCTGTAGGTATTTCTGGGGGTGTTGAGGGTGTTTATGGTGGTGTTCCTGTAACCATAACAGGTGATGTTCGAGTTGCTTTCTCAACCGGACAGGATGCAATCGATCAATTCGAGGCAGACGGCACCGATACCTATACGAATGGTGCATCAGGCGGAATCATGATACAAGGAAAGGGACTTGGGTTTACTGCTTCCGTGGCAGGAGAACAGTTCCCCGGATACGGGTTTGGTATTCCCGTTGCAGTAACTGCTGGACGAAGACTTAGTTCTGGTACAGATAGTGTTACTGTTGTAGGTACGATCAACTCTACTGGTGGTCGTCAACTAACACCATTAACGGACAGTGTTGGTGTTTATGGGTATGATGGACAAAAATCTGTTCATACTATTCTACGTGCAAGTAACGATGGAGTCACCGCAGGTTTCTCTGGTGATGCACTCAAGGTTGCAATCGTAAACGCTGCTGAAGGAATTACCTTCAGTATTGCAGTCAGCACTGTAACAGGAGTTACCAACGCAAGTGAACCCCCACTCAGAGTACAGGGATATGAAAGTGGTGGAGATCCCCTTGTCGTTAAGGGACAGAACGACGGCGCACTAGAGATCGTATCTACTTCTGGATTGAACACTACAGTAACTAATACTGTTGCAATTACTGACACGAACATCGTAAACTCTCTAGAGAGTGCGTCTAAACCTCTCGTCAGCAATCTAGCATCAGTGAAAGCAAACACCAGTCCGATCTCTGCAATTAAGACTGCAATCGAGGGTGGTAAACTTCGTGCCCAAATCACCGGGATTACTAGACCTACGGATCTTCGATCTGGCAGTAAGACTGTAACCTCAAATGCACAACCACTAAACAACAACCTCGAACTTCGAGTTGGTGTTACGGTGAAAGCAGCACCCACAAACACCAATAATGTTCTTGTGGGGAACAGAGGACTGGCGAGCAACACCGATACTGGGTATATACTAGAACCCGGAGAGTCTATATTCCTAGAAATCAACAATGTAAATAAAATCTATGTAAGGACATCATCTACTGATCGTTCAGGGGAAACCCACACCATCAATTACATTGGAAGTTAAAGGTAATAATTCATGTCAGTGAGTCGCCGTAATACAAGACGAGGTCGCAATAAACCTCAAGAAGAAACGTCTTATTCTATAGTAGCATCTATAAAGATGTTAGGTATTTCCTTTGCAAACGACATCTCTGATGTTGTTGATAAAACAGAGGCACTTACACAAAATCCTACGGTAACTTTAAAAGGTACAAAGGCGATATTCGACTATGGTCATATTACCAATCAGGATGATATCGACGCAATAAACTTTTTGTTTCAGAACGTATTGTCTGTCGATGACACTATAACCGTTTCTGATGCTACTCATGTTAATCCGTTGGTAGGAGACACAAAAGAATATGACATTGCAGGAACGTATACGTTCTCTAAGTATGATCCTACCAATAAAATTGCTATACTCAACCAAGTTTCTATAAACAATAAAAGTTCAACGTATGACAAATACGATTATAGATATTTTACAAATTCAGAAACCCTAAAGTTCACAACCGAATCTACGCAAACTACAACAGAAGAGCGAAGAATTATTCTGAACTTACTAGGTGCAGAATCTGAAAACTCATTCTTGCTTGGATTCCGAGAATTGCACATTGGTGACATACTCAGCATTCAGGGTGTAAAAGGCGACTTTACTGTTACTGGATATAGAATCAATAACAAAAACGAAGAAGAGATCGAGGTACAGGAGACTGTCCCAGACACAGATCTTTTCGGTGAATCGACACTGGTGACTCTAAAGAGAAGAGTATCCGAAGATGATAGTTCTATAAAATTATTCTACCCACCAGAAGTTACCGAAGATGAGACACCAGACGAAGAGGAAGTCAGAGAAGTCCCTACTCCTTCCCAACAAACAAGACCATCAAATGAAATAAACACAGAGACAAGACGACCAGTAGAACCAATTTCTGGTTTACCTGTACCCACATCACCTACTTTTAGAAATACTCGTCGGGATGCTGAAGTTTCTAATATGGAAGCAGCCAAAGAAACGTGGTTAAATGGATCAAGAGAAACCATTTATGTTAAGGTAGGAAAACATCCAGATTATCCTAGTAAAAATGTATTTTACATAAAAGGAAAAGTCACTGATCATAAATGGGTGTATCGTATGCCTGTTAAAACAGAAACATATTTTATTCCGGGTGAGACATATAGATTTATCCAAACAGATCGTACCAATAAAGGACATCCGATCCGATTTTCTTTCACAGATGACGGAACACATAATAATGGAAGAGCCTTATCGTCCACCTCTACAAATAAAACACCCGGAAGTTCAAGTTCGTATGTGTATTTCACTGTACCTGAATTAAGAGACGGATATTCTTGGCATATTTACTGCAAAAACCATTCGGGAATGGGGTTCCGCATGGTGAAACAGGATGGTTATCAAAATAGATCCGGTGAAAATAACAACCCAGAAATCACAAACTACGACCTTGGCCTCATGTCGGCCGGCGACAGGGAAACATATCTTCGGTCTCTTGCAGATCCGGGCGATGGACTCGGTAATCAAGACGCACCTGACCGGGAAGTAGTGGAACCTCCAGGCGGCGGTGTCATTGAAGCGTGTGTACTTGATCAAAAGAAAAAGCACGACCGCGATGATCGGCCCGCAGGCTTCGGTGACGACTTCAAAGCCTGGTCAGCACAACAAATGAAATGTTGTAAATGTCTTCTGTTTGCTGAAGCGGGTGGTGAAGCGTACAATTGTAGGCAATGTGCTTTATGGGTAATGTATAACAGACAAAAAGATGACATACCCGGAGGCCCTAGAGCAATACCTGGCAAACGTGAAGCAGATTACTGCAAACAAGCAAGTATGCCGGGTACATGGGAAGGCGGATGTGGGACGAAAAATGGAGAATGGCAATGCAACCCCAGTTACAGAAAATGTTGGTGCGATCAAACCCAAGGTGAAATTAATGACAATAGAATAAAAGAACTAGAGAATGAATGTAAGAAATTAGGAATCGATAACTATAAAAAATTAAAAGACCCAACAGGTGGTGCGAATTACTTATTCAATTGTGACTATTTGGCCAGCAAACCGGATCATTACATGCATTGTAACATCAAGCACGGGCGTTGTAAGAAGGTTCAGGGTGCTTGTGCTGGATGTAAAAACTGCTTCTTTGTGTGTTCGGGAGTGCCTCAAAAATGCGATTACTTTAATAACAAGACAGCACTTATTACAGATCCAACAGATCCATATCTAGAAGACATTCCGAGTATACAAAGTGATCCCGGACCTGCTGGTGGCGGAGCCTACGGTTAACCCGTCCAATTTTCTAATAGAATTCCTAAATCAATACCATCAGTGATTCCATCATCATTGATATCTGTCACACCAACCATTCCCCAGTTGGCAAATATCATTCCTAAATCACTACCATCGATGTCTC
>MDTC01124385.1_pt1 | contig 30402 bp, 38 predicted proteins | sample 811181 | NCBI WGS metagenome assembly MDTC01 (sample SAMN05326644, study PRJNA326480) | marine metagenome | isolation source: seawater | place: Pacific Ocean: North | collected 2011 | reverse complement strand
AGGGATTTACTAGGGTCCCATCATCGTGTTTCTCTTTGCCGTAACGTGCGTATTTCTGGATATTGTATAGGTTGATCATTCCTGGTTCGCCATTATCAATGATTCGTTTTGCGATCTCTGGGATATGGGAAAAGTCTTCATAGTCTTGATCGGCGCGAAGAACGACTGAATTATTGCTCATCCAGCCTATCTCTGAGCGTTCGGGATTTTTGGTATAGTTCTTGAGATCAACGAATTCCTGATCTTCGACATCCCCTAGGCATATTTCTGCGGAGCGACGGACGTTTCCGGCAACGACGCATGCACCGATTGCGTTAAAGATGTCCGCAACAAGACGTGAGTGTCCATATGGCTTGGAAATATCCTTCTCTACTTCTTGCCACGTGCTAGTACCATCACTGTTCTTGACTTCATCATATACTTTGGCAGTTGTTTCCAATCTACCTTTGCAAAATGCATCTAGGTACATTTCGATGCGAGTATGCATTTTTTGGAGTGGATCTGGGCCAGATGCAGTTCCGCCAAATCCCTTGATTGGTTGTCCCTTGGGACGAATAACTGAGTAATCGAACTTGGGGAATTTATTTTTACCATATTTTTCGCTATCTATGTATGCGCACATGAGTTTAATAAGACTTTCAACCCATCCCTCTCGGGAATCTGGAATTACATAGGTTTCATAGTCTTCCTTAATAGGCATAGTTGCGTGTCCCCTCCAGTGAGTGGAAAATCCAACACCGACTCCATTCATGAGGCAGTCCATGGTCCATTCGGCGCTATGGACCAAGTCATTTGTTGTGTCAGTAGCACTGCAATTGTTGAGGGCAGTTGAACCTCGTTGATATGTGAAATCAGTACCCATCATCCATAGACCACGGCCTGGAGGGAGCCATTCCATATGGAATAGGGAGATTGCCATATTATGGGCAAAACTTGACCATTCTGAGTCGTCCCAATGCAGTGAGTTTTTGATATAGTGTTCTTTGTGGATAGACATAACGCCATGCATAACTCTAATTACCACATCAGCCCACGATTCATTATCGCGTGAATAAGTGCGGCGGAATACAACTTCTCCTAATCCATTAAAACCAAAATTGGGTGTAAGGGATTTGATAGTATCAATAGTAGATTTATCAAGATTGAACCTACTGGTTACAGGTTGAATATTTGTATATTTTTGTGTGAACGATGTCATGTTTATATTTAAGAATCCAATTTTTTAAGTTTGTCAATTTTATTTTTTGATAATATCTCAATTAGTAATAAATAATGAACTACACTTATACAAGTATATCGAATTTTGGTCCTAAAGATGTTGATCCAGATAAGAATAATCCACTAACATATTGTGTAAATGGGGGTATTTATCAACAATTTTTACACGGTGCATCATCTGCAAACTTTGGTCAAGATTGCAAAGAATGTCAGATGTTTATGTCTGATTATTGTGCGCAAGGGTGGGATGGTTACTGTGATATTGCTGCTCAAAATGGTAATATATCCCTACCTAATCAGATTGCGGGTTGCAATTTTTCACCCCCTAGTATATACATGACACAAGGTAATATTTTATTGAGAAATACTGCAGCGCGTAAGTATTTATATAGTTCTTCGGGAGTTAAAAAATTCCGTAGATTTGATCCTAATGTACCGTCGTCTCCGTGGATTTATGAAATTGCTCCTAGCAATGATTGTCCCCTAGCTAGTGATTATGTTGTCGACCCTAAGGCTATTGATAATGACGAAGTCATGAACAGAATTTTAGTAAATCCAATTATTGCATTAGATATCCTGATGGGAATCTATACAACCATGAGAAAGATCGGTACGGTTGGACAGTTAGCCAATACAAAACTAGGTGCCTATTATAAATTTTCTGGACTTGAAATTTAATAATTTAAAGAAAAATCTTTAGGAAGATAAACAATATGTCATTTGCAATACAGTCTTCTCATTTTTATGTTCAACCAAATGCTGAAATTGCGAAACAAACACAAGAAGGTCCCCAGGAAAACACAATTCCAACTCAACAACCAAGTATAACAGAGACTTCGGATGAATCTACGGCATTCGCAAGTCTTAAGGCTACTGGGGGTAATATAGCTTTGTGTGTTAAGGAAACAAATACCGCTATGGAGGATTACTATTAAATTTTAATTACCTTAAGGAAATTAAAACTTTCTTTCTATATTATAAAATGATATTTGGTATATTAGTATCGTTATGTTTAATTATAACAACAATAATAACTGTTAATTATAGTCAAGGTGGTAATAAAAAATACTTCAATTGTACGGAAGATGGTTGTGTATTTGTCAAAAATGGACAAGGAAAATTTGGAAATAAGGAAGAATGCCAAAAATCTTGTGTGAACTCTAGTGTGAATTCTCGTAACTCAAATTCTAAACACTTTGATTCCAGATTTCCTGAACCAACACCCAAACCAACACCCAAACCATCACCCAAACCATCACACATGCACTCACCCAAACCATCACCCAAACCGAAAGATTCTAAATTTTTTAATGATTTCCCTAAAGTTAACCAAGAACCACCAACGAAAAAACGCCAACCATTCAATTCAAATTTTCTTAACACCCTAAATGTTGACAACATTAAGGAACAAATCAGGAAAAAGAAACAAAATATACCCTATTATGCAACGACAAAACAAGCTAACCAAGTAGTGACAGATCACGATACATTCCCATACCCCAGATGGTATAGAGGACAAGCACATTCAACAGAGCCTATTATCATGGAACGTGAAGCCGGTTGGAGACCAAGACATGACTTTTCGTATGTTAACAATCTTGAACCTAATTTATCTACGGATTATGCATTTGATGAGGGATGTGAAGATATTCACGATACCAGCAATATAAATGACGGTATGAACACAAGACAAACACATGTCTGTTTTGATGCCAATGGACAAGTCAGAAAATATTTCCAATGTAACGAAAGGGATCCCGATTGTTATGATGATTCACCCACCCGTTGTGGTGGTGCTGACGGTGTTGAAGAAACTCATTATTGTAACAATTTTCCCGTCGGAAGTGTCCATCATACATTTAGATGTATTCCTGAACCTGGACAAGATAACGATTGTTTTGACGATTCACCCACTTATTGTCCACCAGGTGCTAACTTCGAACAGCACGTTTGTAATAATTTTGCTGTCTTGGATCCAAGACACACCTTTTATTGTAATCCAGCTATAAGTCCTTGGTGTGAGGATGATTCACCCACTTATTGCAACCCTGGTGTACAAATGTCCGAATACGTTTGCAGCCCAACTAGTCCAGTACCCGGTCGTAGATACACATGTCCAGCAGGAAGCACTGGTTGTGTACAAGATGATCAAACACCTCTTTTTGACCCGACCCCTGGCGCTGATAACTCATTCCGTTTACCTGAGGGTGCAGTACACTGTAATCCTAGTCCAGAAGCTTCGCAATTGTGCGACCAAAGTCCATCCTGTATTAATCCCTAGCAGAGTTCATAATTATGTAATTTTAGGTCACCTAAACAGGTGACCTAAAAATTTGCCGTGCACGGAATATTTTTAATTTATATATGTTTTTCTGTATCTTCTTTATAAAAATATAATGTCACAATGACGGTTCAAAGTACATATAAAAATAACCATAGGGAGGAAATCAATCATATCGAGTGGCCAATTCGATATGTCAATCTCAACTCTCAAACAATTATTCTCACACCTCCCTTGAAATGTAACTCCAATACCCTTACGATTGTTTCTTATTATATTTGGGTTGTAAAAGTATTGGATTCCTCTATACACTCTCTTTCGAATAGTGTAACCAATGTATAGAGTAGTAACTTATATGTTATTAATATAATAATATTTTGTTTTTAAATAGTTTATATTTCTCCTAATACTTGGAGAGTTGGTTGTTTGTACATCCAAATTGTAAATTTTAGAGAGCCAGCACTTATTGTACTACCAGGATTTATAATAAAAACAAATCTATGACCTGCTGTAACTTGCACACCACCACCAAGAGTAGCACCTCCGGCACCAGGATTTCTACCACCGTATATACCTGTATTGTTAGGTATATTACCAAAACTGAATATACCATTATTCGTATTATCTATTCCACCCTGAACTGTTGAACCACCAGGTGATACAATTTTTTCACTAGTGGTAGCGTCAAAAATAGTTATGGGGAGCACACCATCTTGAGCTGTTGGTGGATTAGTAGTAGAATTATTTGCTTCTACACCATTTGGGTCTACAATGCTAGTAGTTGTGAAAGGAGGTTGTGGATCATGTGTGACCCATGATGGTCTAGTACGACCATCTTCCAAAGTTGCTTTTAATATAATATAAGGACGCTCAGCAAAAAGATGATTATTTGGAACTCTCATAATTCTTCTATCAGTAAGAGGAGATGTTGCTGCAGTTAATCCAGGAGCGTTTAAAAACCAAAAATTTGTTGTAATACCACCGTCTGGAACTTCTGGACTATAACCCACTAATTTAATCATGTTAAAATTTTGTATTCTTTGTAAAAATGGTTGACTTGACGCTAAAGAATTAATAGTTAATGTATTAAAAAGAATAGGAGCGTCTTCGTGGGATTCATCTGTTTCAGTAACTTGTTGATTGTTAGTAATGCATACATTTGAATTTAAATTATCTGCGATATTTCCAGAAAAATTAGAGTGTATAACACTAAAAGTATTACTAGGTCCATTAGGAACGGGAAGAGGATTAGTTGCCATTTACTATATTATAAGAAATATAAAAATTAACACGGGATTATTATTCTTGAGAAAACCAAATAGTTACTTTTATTCCACTACCAATACCAGTGATTGGATCAGAAGTTGTATTTTGGGCAACAATATAATGTTCCGGATCCACGGTAGCTACATTTGGTGCTGAATCTTCTGAAGACAACCCAGACTGTCCAATTCTTGCTTGTGTATCTTCGAAACCAGTTTGTGTTACTATACCAGGTGGAAAATTAAGACTACTAGTACTAAAACCGTTTATAAATTGACCAAAAGCGCCTGGTACGGGCGGCGCCGAGTCATGACCTAAACTTAGTTGTCCTCCTCCTGTTCCTCCTCCTATATCTATTGGTAGTGGACCATTAGGTCCAATGTTATATAAACCATAATTCTCTGCAACCACTTTGATAACTTTTGAATTCGACCCGGATGGAAATCTAACATAACTATTATCATTATAGTTATCACTTCCGTCTTCGTTTAAAGGTAAACTTTTGTTTGGAACATCTAATAAAAATAGTGAACGGTTAGTTAAACCAATAAATTCTATAGGTGTATATCCAACTAATTTTTTCAGGTTACCTGTAGGCTCTGTGATACTACCTAAAAGAGCTTCTTGTGTTGTTTGTAAAAGTACTGGATCAGTATAATGATACGTAGAAAAATCCGATAGGAATGAATAAGCAGTCTCTTTTGGAAATCCTGGAGTTTGGACAGTAGTATTTTTAATATCTGCAGTTGGTTGCAAAGTATTTGGTAAAAGCATCGGTTCACTGGAACGAATCCCGGAAAATCCACTATTTGCGTTTGAAGAATTCATTTTATTCTAACTTGATATTAAAAATTAATAATAATAAAACCAAATTGTGACTCTTAAATCACCCTCGGTTAAGGCTCCGTTAGTGTTATTTTGTACAGTTATAAACTGAGTAGCAGTCTCCGGATCAACATTTAGAGTATCGTTGTGATTCAGACCACCAACTTCACCCAGACCACCAAGCACTGCTCCATCTGCTCCGGTGTCTGGTGAATAATCGCTAACACCCACTTCACTAGAAATTCCTCCAGGAGAGTTAATTCCTATTCTTAGAGCTCGGCTTATAAGCCGAGGTTGAACATTCAAATTGCCCGGAGATGCGTTGTTCGGATTAGAACTAAAACCTATTAAAAACCCATTATTTTCATTAGCTCCATTAGCAATGGTAGTACCGTTGTTATCTATAGTTACTTTTACAACCTTGAATCTACCTCTACGAACACCTGCTAAAGTAGATCCTTCAAACTTAAGTAACCTGGAGTAGTTAACAGGATTGGTGTTGAAGTCGGCAGGCCAGGAACCTACTGCAACTTCTTGAGTAGGAGCAAGTGGACTAACTGCATTTATAAGAGGAATTATTGCAAGATCCGCCAGAGTACCAAAGTTACTTGGTACATATCCAACAATATTTTTTAATCCACCGTCAATAATAATGGGATTATTTAATCCATCCATAGAATTTATCGAGATATTTTTAGGTATATTCATCAACATTGGTCCTCGTTGAGAGGACCTAGTATATTTTGATATGGAATTCTTTTCAATAGTGACTGAGGAGTTTCTTGTATCTGATGACGAGAAATTAGATACTACAGTTGCAAAATTATTGTTAACATCTCGTGGATTAAATCTCATGTCATAATAATTATTTAATTCAGGATTTGACATATTTTATATTATTACAATATAAAATATATATTTTATCTATCTCCAATCGTACCCAACCATAATTTATTAGAACATGGTTCTTTACTTTTTGGATTAAAATGATCGTAATCAATATTCTGTTTTTGACACAACCAACACCATTTTATACCACATGTAGCACAAGTTATCTTATTACAACCAACATCCGTACCTTCTACATTTTTTTCCTTAACAGTTGCAACATGACAAGATGGACAAAATTTAAGTTCACCCTTATTTTTAAGCTCACGCATATATTTTGTATCTTCAGTATTTTCAGTTTGCAAATAATATTCTAAACAAGATAAACCGTGGTGGTACGGTTCTGTTAAACAATCATTACACCATGTCAAATTACATGATGTACAATTTACTATCTGGGAATCATTACCAATCTCTATGACGTTACCACAATTATCATTTATACATATTATTGTGTTTGGTATTCTAAGAACAGTTTGTATACGTACAATGTCAGTATATAGAGGAAAATCATCACCAACCTTAAATGTACTGCCTAGCATGTTACAAGAGTTGATATGGATATTAATATTACATCTATTCCTCATTTTGCCATGGTAAGTTCCTGGACATTTAATAGATAAATTGTTAACATCCATATGATTTTTCCTCCGGATGTTATTTGTCATCATCTTAATGATTGGAGATAAATAGCTTTCTGCACACTCGTAGCATAATTGATGTGTCTGTCTACGGGTTTTATGTATAATCACGCTTTTTTCTAGTTCTTCTGAACAACATATACAAAAATTTTTAGACGCCATTTCTAAATTTAAGTAACTAATTTATTAAATAATCAATTTTAGTTATTATAATAAAATGACAGACAGTAATGATACACCTACTATTTTCTCAAATACAGCACTAGGAGGTGCAGAAACTACAGCCGATAGCAATACAGTTTTACCTTTCATACCAACTAATATATTTGTCATAATTATGATACTAATTATAGTTGTAACTGGATATCTAATATATTATGTTTTCAATAAATTAAATACTGAAAGTTATATAAGTAAATAAAATATTAGTGTAAATTAAATGGATGATTTATCTGATTTACTTGCATCAGTAAGTGATATATCATATGAATTAGATATAGCAGAATTAAGACAATGGGCTCTTGATACGCTAAATATGGACCAAAATGGGGCTTTACTATTTGCTGTTAACGCTGCACAAGAACAACGTAGACTAGATCAAGAAGCGGTTAGAAAGCGTAATCTCAGTTTGTTACTCTTTCGTATTGGTGAACGTAGAAAATTAGTTAAAGCCGTATTATCAGAAAATGAGTTAGCAAATAAAAAAGATGTAAGAGTTGATGTATGCGCTATAACAAAATTACTAGAAAAATTAAATAATGCATTTAATACTAATAAATAAAAATGTAAAACTATTATATTAGTTTTACATTCCCTCTGCTTGTAATTTATTTTTAGCAAATTTGTCAGCCAAAAATATGAATGTATCCATCCATTTCCATATTATATCTTTGTCACGTTTATCTACTTCAGGTGATTTCCACAATCGTTTGAAAAAACTAGGGTCCCACTTAGACTCCCCCAGTGGGAAAACCTCATGTTCTAGGAAAAATTTATCATTCCTCTTTTGTATCATAGTACGACATTCAGAATCATTATAATTTAACATCCACAAAAACTTATTTACCGCATCTTCCAAAGGCATTTGATTCGCTATAAATAGTCTTGCAATTACTATATCTCCCTCTTGAGGAAACTGCCCTATTAATTCGTCAAAAAATGTTAATAATTGAACTTTAAACTGGCCTAGAATCTCTATATCACTCATTTATCTGCTGCTCTTATTTCTTTAAACAATAGAACCAAAGCAGCTGAATCCAGACTTATTATATTGAGAAGCTGTTACCTTAATAGTAATTTGATCACCCTCTGAAATGGTCTTGTCCAATTCTTTATGTTTATATCTATTTAATACATCATTAAAATCATAATCATCTAAATACATTCTAGGTATCAATACCTTCTGTCTATTCAAAATAGAAATAAATACTCCATCCTTATATACCATACAAACATCCCCTGTCAATAAACTATCTGGATCAGGTTTCAAAGTTTCCGCCTCAAACTTTACAGTAAAAATATTGTCAGAATCCATTCTACTAATTTCATGCCTAGTTATTTCTACTATTTTATTTATCCCCAATATGTGTCCGTATGTTTTATTACATTCTTCTTTCGTAAGCATCTGAGTCTTCCTCAACAAATGGTCTTTTATATTATTATCCAAATATCGAGACTCCAATGATATACGTCGTTCTATTATACAGGTATTCATGTTCCTATATATTAACCAAAAAGTATACTTAAAAATCAATTTTAAGTATTCAAGATCTATTAAAAATTAATAGACATATTAACATTGTAATAACAGGCAATATTACTATTATTAGATAATTCACCCTATTTATCTTAACTACCCTATCTTCCACATTTATTTTAAATTCTTGCTTAGGTATTATTGGATTTAGTATACTATCTTCCAAAAAACCACACAATTCATCACAATTATTCTCAAACGGATCGCACTTGTTCAAACAACATTCCCTGATAGATTCCCTATTTTTACTAATACAATCAACCGATGGTAACATATTTATCATATTCTCACAACCCAATTCATTAGCACATTTCACATAATCATTGTTCAACGCATGCATCCCCTCTGATATCGATCTACACTTATTTGTACATAACTTATTATTCAACACATAACATGTATGATAACATCTCTTAATCTTATATTCATCACCAGGATTATTCTTGTCACCATACAAATTCTCATACTCTATACACTTCTCTTTACATACATTGTTTAAATCCCCACACTGTTCTAAACAACAATTTACAGTTTCCCCTTCTGTGGCCTTAACAAATTTATTACTTTTGGAGTCAAATTTCTGAGAACACCTAGAAAGAAGACCTTGATTATCTTCGTAGTTACTCATTTATTAATATACTTCTTTATAAAATCTTCAATTTTTATTATCGGCTTACCCAACTGTATCGCTTTTTTAACCTTATTCATATCCCTATCATAATTAGACGGAACCACCACCATTGTAGTATTTTTAGACGGGGCACTTTCCACAACCTTACCTCCTCGAGCTTCTATTTGTTCTTGCAATTCAGCATTTCTAACTTGTGTAAAAACAATCGTCCACCCTTCCATAGTCTTTTTCACATTAGCAGGTTTATTATCAACTTTAATATACTTATTTAATGCCTTTATAAATTTATCGGCCCACTCTATATTATCAACTATACTCAAAGTTGTTATATCAGAAAATCCATCTATCTCCAATACCCTTGTGTACAATTCTTTCCTACTCATTTTCTTGTATTCAGTCAATATATTAGGCATCGCACTAAATAAGGCAGTGATACGTTTTCGACCCATACCCATACCAAATATACCTGAGGATCCCAATATCATCGGTACAGAAACCTTTTGCAACCTAGTTTCTATATTATTATGTATTTTTTCAGCCCCCTTCTTTTGGAATCCAGGCACCGCCTCCAATCTTTCCTCAGAAGCAGCTATTATTTTTAATAATGTATCCAAACCATCATCATACAATTGCTTCACACGGGATTCACCAATCTGTTTAATACCCAACTTATTGAAAAAACCCGCTATAAGCTTTATACACATATCTGTACCAAAATCTTCCATAACTATATCTACCGACGATTTGTTCCATTTATACGAAATATCCGGCATCTGCGGTTCTTCCGCTTCTGAAATAATATCAACTATATGCGGTATTACATCCCCAGACCTAATTATAGCAATTACCGCCCCCGGACCTATATTGTTTTCGTCAATATATTTAGCATTAAAACCAGTCACATATCGTACAGTTACTCCTCCCAATTTTACAGGCTCTATTTCTATTCTGGGTTTCAATAATCCCCACTTACTAACGTTCCACAATACTTCCGTCACAACCGTTTCTACAGCCACAGCTTGTACCTTAAATGCAAACGCATAGTCCGGATTACCATCCGTATTACGAACATAATTTTTATTCCCCTGTACAATTATCCCATCTATTTCATACGGTGTATTTCCCTTGAATTTAGCCAAAATACTAATCAAACTTTCTTCCGTTATTTTCATAAGTATTTCATATCTAACAGTCTGAAAACCCAATCTACTCAATTCTCGTAACTGTTCCGTCGGTTTTGGCATTAGGGTTTCTCCCACAATCTCATACGCAACAAAATCTATAAACTGTAGGCCGTCCCTAATCGTTTTAGCATTAATTAATCCCGAAACCATATTACGTGGATTAGCATATTCTTCTGAATATTTCTTATCGAAAACTTCTACTGGTATTATTAACTCCCCCCTAACACTAATTTTCTTTGATACATTATTCTTAGGAATATTCTTAAAGTATGGAGCTAAATACGATATGTCAGCTCCAATAATACCATCACCACGTGTATACAAGGAAATGTCCATACCATCCATAATCAATAAACACGAAACACCATCTAATTTATCCTCTATTACATACTCACTTGACTTATTCTTACTTAACCACCGCTCCAACTTATCTTTGTTTCCTGGCTTAAACTTGTTCATAGAACCCAACCAAAAAGGTAATTCTACTCGATTTTCACCCTTTCTCAACTGTGCACCAACCGTAGGTTTATATTCTGGATTCCTTTCTATAATCGCATCTTTCAACATATCATACTGATCATCGTTAAGGGGACTCGATTTCAAGTCTGCGTTATAATACAAGTCGTCTGCATAGTCTTTTAATTCATATAATCTATCTAAATCTTCCGTAGCCAAATATTTCTTAAATTCTTTATCTGTATATTTTGATATTTTTTCTAACTTAGTATCCATTGTGTAACTTCGTTTATTTACATCTATAATATTAATTATTAATTCAAGTTTAAATTTATATTCCTATATTTAAAGAAAGATAATTAATACTAATAATGGAACACCAAAGACCTGACAGTATACCAGGTTATAGTCATCCACAAAGTAGCAACACATTCACAGGTGGTGTGTATAAGACTTTTTCAGAGAAAAAACCAAGAGGTTCTAAAGAAGAATCATTTGGGAGTACAAATATATCATCAAGATACGCTTCACACCAAGGTAACAATAATACCGAAGACAATTGTCCAATATGTTCCGATGTAGCACACAAAGTATGTAATTGCATTTATAATGATAAAACATGCTCAAATGGTCACACCTGGTACACAGCTAGAGACGGTCAAGTAAAGCAGGGAAATCCTCATCACACAGTAAAATAAATTGTTCATTTATTATAATTTATATAATAAATCATGAATTGCCATGACAGTTCTATCGTTAAATTTATATATGCTATATTATTCCAAGTCGTACTAATCTTCATGTTTCTAACTCTATTTTTCTTCTTCTATGTAGTAAAGATTGAAAGGGAAGATTACTCTAGACAAATTAAATTAATTGTAGATGATATATTCGACAAAGAAGGTATCGGTGAAACCCTAAATACTGAGATTAATGAACTAACAGAGAATAATACTATAAATAAATCTATGATACGAGCCGCAATAGATACGTCCCTTACCAACTCTAAAACAGAATCAACAGATGAGATGAAAGATCAAATACAAAAAACAACAGAAAGAAATAAACAAGTCAGAAATACAGGTATCATAGGTGTTACTATTGGTGTTGCCGGTCTATTATTAATTACTGTTTTAGGTATTCTATCAAACTTTTGTATACCTCTAGCTAAACAATTCAAGGAAACCTTGATTATAGTATTATTTGTTGGTATTACAGAATTCACATTCCTCACATTTGTAGCATCCCGTTATATCAGCGCAGACTCATACAAAGTACAAAGGGAATTTGGTGATGCAATAGTAGCCTATGCAACAAGCAAACAGACCCCTTCAACCTAAGTGTATATTATTAAGTTTTACTTAATAATATATAACTAATATAATTGTTTATGCAGTAACTTTGCGTACCGTCTTCTTTACCTTGCGAACAGCAGCAACAGGTTCCGCCGGGGCGACAACCTCCTCTTTGCTATCATCACCCACCTCGTCTTCGATCAAACTTCCAGAATCAGACGCATTATCGTCAAGAACTGCTGGCATACCTGGTGCATTCTTATGCTCCAAAACCATAGAATGTGCCTTGGGCCTAGCCAATAAACGCTTCATACCATTACCCGTGGGCTCAATAACAGCCTCATACAACTTTACTTGTAAGGAAATTCTGCTACCAATAAATATAGACTCAATCTTAATGGCTGCATTAGTATAACAGTACTTACCCATTAAATCCAAAGCATTCAATGGCTCATCGCTCATATCAAAAAATTGAGACAAAAACTTGTTATGTTTCTTGGAAAAAATCAACTTAGTATATAAAGTTGGACCAGACCCAGGAACAACTCGCAACTCAGTCTTACCCTTAGCATTGGTATACTTCTCCTTCTTCCAATACAAGGGATTCAATCCACCCTTAGACTTTGTCAAATCCGCCCTAGTTAAATCAAACATTTCAATCTCTTCCTTGTTGTCAACCAAATGTTCCACACATCGATCAACTACTTTATCAAATAAATCAGTCCACGCCTTTTCTTCAGCCGAGGGAGTTTCCCGATTCCATAAACAGATTGGAAACGTATAACCGTTCACTTTACCAGTTTCTTGACTCATATTCTCGCTCACACCGAACGAAAATAAACGTCCAGTAGGTAATATTAGATCCCCCATTGTACCATCCTCATTTCTTGTTGAAATATTAATACGTTTAAACTCAATCTTAGGTTTACTGTCAGGAATAGCTCCCGAAATTGGATCCGAAAATACTATTCTAGATATATCATATCCCGATACCGGGGTAATTTGTGTGTTTTCACTTGACATGGTTTTATTATCCCCATCATTTCCTTAGATTGTATTTCAATTTTATTTTTGAATTTAATACTTTTAGTATTAAATATCATCCTTAATCTTTCTTGGGAAAATGCTGCTTCAAATGTGTCTGCAAACTGTAGTATCTTAACGGTTGCACATCATCACCTTCCGTGTAACCCAATAGCTTTTGTAACTTATCATCAGGCTTAATCTGACGACGATCCGCGGGATCTTGCAAATTATGCTCCTTGATATAATCACAAATATACTTAGTTACCTCAACGCGCGATCGAAGTTCCTTGGGATCCCAACCCGTGAATTTAGCCATATCACCAGAAATAGATACTGGTTTCAAAAATCCAGAATTAGTATTAGCCTTCACCGATGGCGCCTTCTTAACCTTGATCACACGCATAGATTGCGTCTTTAATACCTTAATATTCTTATTCAAGGTCCTAAGGAACCTCACACCCTTAGATTTCGTTGACCCCTCCCTAAGTGATTCAATCTCACTATCTACCATACCCATAATAACATCAAATGAATTAATAATACTCTCGCGGGTTGGAGCAGTTCGTGTTGAAACAATTTTAGGCTCTTCGACATCCTCTTCAGTCTCCTCCACCTTCTTGTCCGTAACCTTCTTGTCCGCAACCTTCTTGTCCGTAACCTTCTTGTCCGTAACCTTCTTGTCCGTAACCTTCTTAGCCTCTGACACTACATCCTTATCTTTTTTAATATCATCGCTTTTAGAAGCTCCCTTTACCGGAACCTTCTTAGCCTGCTTTTTAATAACTGGTTTTTTGTCTACTGCCTTGTTCATTTTATTAAACTCATATGTATCTTTAAATTACGTTTTAAATTAAACAACAATAATAAACACAATTATTATTCAATTTCTCTTTTTTCCTATACTATAATAAAATGTCTTATTGTGATTCAATAACAAACCCACCACTATCGTGCGGACCCGATGGTTACGGACAAACACAACTAGTTAATTCAGCTGCTATGCTTCAAGCAATAGACTTAATGACAATGGCAGAACGTCATAATTCACCCCAATGCGCCCACGCCATAGAATGTGCTATGAGAAACCCCCTCAACGTACAAGAAAATTGCCAAAATGTTTATCAAGCATGTGCACCACAACACCCCATATTAGCATCTGCAGCAGCCGCAACTTTCGCCAATATGAACACAAACAATTGGATGCATATTGGTAATTAACTTATTTTAAAATATCATTACTTCTTATAAAGATATGGAACTATTATCTCTTACTTGTAAGACTCTATATGATAATGATATTTTAACTAAAAATAATCAATTGAGAGAACTCCAGAATAAATTACAAACTCACGAATATCCAAAAACATTATACTCTAACATGGACGAAATGGAAAGAGCTTTTGAACACGCAACAAACATCATAACAGAACATGTTAATGATTGTGTAACATATAACCATTTCGAATACGAATTTATGAGATCTGGGTCCATAGGTCCAGGAATTACACCTAGACAACGTATTATAATATCAGACTCAATCATGAATGCCCTAGATTTTCTTGCTAAAACAAACACCAAATGGGGTTTTGAAATAGCATATCAAATTGTAGACGACTTCAACCAACTTGTAGAATCATTCGATGAATGTGGAATATGGTCTAATATTGTAGATCAAATCGATTCTACTACCATGGCAGATTTAATACTCACCTTCATCAAGAAAAAAATAGAATTTTATATTTTACCTTATATCGCCATATTCCAATGCGGAAGATGTAAAAGCACAACCACATACCTTGGAACTCCATCACAATTATGCGTAGAATGCGAAGAGATTGCTAATAAAATCAAAGAATGTACCATTAATATTTAATCTTGTTATATAATAAATGGAATGTCAGATTTGTTACGAAACGGTTACCGAAAATAATCTAGAGATACTTGAGTGCGCTCATGGTTTATGTAAAAAATGTTTCAGTTTACTCCGTACCCGTAATTGCCCATTTTGTAGGACTCCAATCAAAAAGATTACACCTGAAGAACAACCACACGAAATATTCTCAATTCGTATGTTTAATAATGAGGATCTCGAACACGAATATGATCCCATAATCATTCAATCTGTTAGATTTCGTCGTAGAAGACGCAGAAATTACGAACAACGTGAAAGATTACGTGATCAAGCACGAACAAATATTCCTACCATCATATCTGACACAGAAATCAATAACATACTCAACCATGTTTCTACTTCACCCATAACTGATAACCGCAAACATCATATATCAGACAAGCATAAACAAAAATACAGACACAACAAAAATAAATGGAAATCACAACTACTTAATTATTAAAATAATGTAGTAATAATAAAATGCCCTTATCAGAACAGCAAGCCAACTATATCATAGACGTAAATTTACATGTTATCATACTCTTCTCATTCTTATCAATATTTTTCTTCAAATATATATCTGTGCTTACATCTAATGAAATAGACAGAACTACTGCATCCCTAATTAATAAAAATGTTAGTAAATCTTTTGACAATGCATTGGAGGAAATTAATAACTTACTACCACCAGATGGTGGTACAGAACCTATTACTCCAACAAACAATGATTGGCAACAAATAATCGATGTAGGTAAAAAAATATCAGCAGATGCAACCGGAAAAGATCCCGAAGTTGATAAAATAAACAAAGAATTAGTACAAAGATCTATCATCATTATAATTATCCTAGTCGTATTTCTCATCATAATGATCCTTTACTCTTATTTAAATAACATACCCATACATTTTGGTATGATTACAATCAATAATATAATACTTTTCATGTTCATAGCTATCATAGAATACGGATTCTTCACCTACATAGCGAAAAATTATAGAGCAAGTGCTCCAGATGATATGACAAATACCTTTTATAATGAACTCCAAGTCAAAATAGATTCGTCCCTTACGTGATAATAAACTTGAATTTATATATAAAATTTATATTTATATATAAAATGTCTTCATACACTCAAACTTTCTCCAAGAAAAACACCATTATTGGAATAAGTGGTATCATTGGTGTCGGTAAATCTACACTATGTCAAAAACTTAGCGATCAACTAGGTTTCAAAATCATGAAAGAACCCGTAGAGACCAACGAATATCTAGACAAATTCTATGAGAATATGTCCAAATATTCATTTCCCATGCAAATATATCTATTAAACCACAGATTCAAACAACATCAACAAATGGTATGGTCTGACGATAATATTATACAAGATCGTACTATATACGAAGACGTCATATTTGCCAAATTACTTAAGGACGCTGGTCTTATGACCGACTTAGACTTCAAAACTTACTGTGATCTATTCATTAGTATGACAAATTTCCTACATCGACCCGATATTATCATATATCTTGACGTAGAACCCGAAGAAGCTCTACGTCGTGTACAATTAAGATCCAGGGATTGTGAAAATTCAATTACCCTAGAATATCTAAAAGATCTCAAAAAAGGATATGAAGATTGGTTACTCGACGTTGGTGACAGAATACCCATACTTAAACTCGATTGGAATGATCTCGACAACTGTCATATTTCTAATGAGAAAATTAACCAACTTATTAATCAAAGATATGGAATAATCATTTAGGGTGGCTGTTGAATTCCAACAATCCAATATTAGGATATTAATCATTATAATAAAATAAATCCCTAGGACTTAGAGCTTTTGAGCTTCTCTGTTGAAAACGAATAACGGGATTTACTTTATATCTAAACATAAGCTGAAAAGTAGTTTGAAATGGATTTTTCAAAATTTAGATTTTGAAAAATGATAATTTCAGATTCTCAAAAAATTTCCAAAATTCAAATTCTCGAGAAATATATTTTGCTCAACACACATTTTTAAAATGTTGAGGGATGTTTTTAATCAGAAAAAATTCCTTGATTAATTTCTGATTAAAAAGTGACTATTTTTGAAAATAAAACAAAATAAAACAAAATAAAACAATTGAAAATTCCGAAACTGTTTTTCAGTTTGAAGAATTTTATGGATTTTAACAATTTTTAACAATTTTTAACAATTTTCATAAAATGGAAAAATCGTATCCAACTGAAAAACAGTTTGAAATAAAATAAAATAAAACAAAATGTGCAAAAATAAAACAAAATAAAACAAATTTAAAAATATACTAAATACTAGTAAATGATAGAAGATTCCGAGTTAAAATGCCAATATTGTAATAAAATATTCACTAGAAGATCTAGTTTACACAATCATATAAACAAAAGAACCAAAGGCTGCCTAAAAATAGAAGAAGAATTAAAATGTAAACCTGAACAAGATAAGGTACCTTGTGTATTTTGTAAGAAAGTATTTAGTAACAAATACACTTTAGAAGTGCACATGAGAAACAGACCCACACAGTGTCTGAATAAAGAACTAGAGGATGTGAATAAAGAACTAGATGATGAAAAAAGTGTACATCAAAAACTTAAGAATGAAATCCAATTCTTAAAGTTTAAGTTAGAGACAATGGAATGGAAAGTTCAAAACCTAGAAACCGATTTGGAAAAAGCAAGAGATAAAGTGATGGTCATAAATAATAATATAATTACAAATAATACAACAAACAACAACAATAGAATATTAAACTTGACACCAATGAATTTGGAGGCAGATGATTTTACTGAACGTATTAAAGATTTGTTCAGTGAAAAATACATGTTGAGTGGTCAAGAGGGAATTGCCAGATTTGTGGCTGAAAATTTACTGACAGATGAAGATGGTAATTTAAAATATATATGTACAGATCCGAGTCGTCAAATATTTAAATTTATGACTGATAAGGGAGTAGGGAAAGATATTAAAGCAAGTAAGTTAACTTCCGCAATTTATGACGAAATAAAGTCAAAAACAGCCGATACCACCAATCAATTATTTGACAAATCTAAGACAGAGGACGGAGAAACGAATACAGAAGTGCATGATGTGGTATTGAAAGCATTAACAGAGATAACAGGTATGGGTAACGATAACAGTCAATTTTCTAGGGAATTAGCGAAATTAACAACGTGAATTTTTAAAGTGATGACTTTAAAAATATATTTAGAACATGGCATTGAAACCTTCCCTTGCAGTGACGGCTTGAGGTCCCATGTGCATACCATGTGGCATACCCTGTGGCATACCTTGTGGCATACCCATCATGGGCATACCTTGTGGCATACCCATGGGAGGACCCATTGGGGGGCCGGGAGGACCCATGGGCATTCCGTTGGGCGGACCCATGGGAGGACCTGCCATGGGGGGTGGAGGACCCATGGGCATTCCGTTGGGAGGTCCCATATATGATTCTACGTGTTGTGGTGACCCAAAACCATGTGCTGAATCATGAGGGGGTCCTAGGGGGTTTCCCATTGTTGGTGAGAGTGGTTGTTGTGAAATAAGATTAGAGGGAGATGGTTTATTTGGTTCTGGACCGACAACTAGCATTTTAAGGGTATTATTTTGTATTATTTGATAACTATTCATAGCTACTAGGGCTACTAACAGGATCATTAGGAAAGTTTCGATACAGAATACCGAGTGTTTAGCCATTTTATAACTTAAAAATATAATTATTTTATTTCTAATTTTGTAACGTTGACTTTTGAATGGTAAGTTTTGTATGCTTCGTCGAATGATACCATACGTTTACCTAGTCGTTCGTTTACATAATTGTGCATTTCCCAGAAAAAAAGGAATAGGTTGTTTTTGCATCCGACAACATCGTCTAAGACGCTCCATTTCTGTTCAATATAGGCAGCGGCGTGATTAGAGCAATTTTCACATGGAACCATGACTGGGATACCTAGAATGAAGAATTTCATTCTTTCTCTCCAGAAGGGGCTGGGTCTTTCGGGATATCTAGCTGCACCGTTATGTAACGAGAACCACATAGCAGGTCCCCAGACTTCTGGACTTCCGAGATTTGCAAACGATAGGGTTTTGTATTGTACTTCGACTGTATTTTCTGTAGAGCTTGTTGGTGCTGGTCCTGGTGTTTTTGGTTTATCTGGGTGGGATGATGGATGGGATGATGAATGATGTGGTGCGGGAGTATGTGTGACTGGGGGTGGTATTGGTGAGGGTGTTGGTGCTGGGGTACCAGATGTAAACATTTCAGTTATGTGAGTATTAGTTACATGTCCATTTGCATGGCTGTATAAATCTTGAGATGTTTTGTAAATATTCTTGTTAACCATTTATTACAAAACAGGATTTTTTTATATTATTCTTCTTCTTCTTCGGAATCTTCTAATACAATTTCTTTGGGCATAAAGAAATTTTTTAGATGGTCTACGTTGATATTGATATTATTTGTGGATATAAATTGTGTGAGTTTGTCGAAATCTGGTATTCCGCAATATTCAATAGAATTGATGTGTGTAGTATCATGTTCGGTGAATAATTGACGTCCACGGAGGTGGTTTAATATGGTAATGTCGTGTTTTGTGTTTTCGGCAATAGCTTCTATAGTTTTGAATTGTTTGATATATTTGAATGATGTTTGAATACCAATACCGGGTATATTAGTATTGTAGTCTGTTCCACACATGATACATAGATCTATTAGTTCTTGGTGTGTTATTTCTAGGGAGTTGAGTAATTCTTGGAAGGATATCATGATGCAGTTGTCGGTTTTAGTGTCTATTTTGCTGAGGAAAATGGGTGTTCCGTAGGCGATCAGGTCTGTATCTTCTGATAGGACGGCGTCGACTAGTCCTTGTTTGCATAGATAGGAGCAGAATTTTTCTGCTTCGTGGGGTGCGTCATAGTAGGGTACGTTGAGTATATCAAAGAGGTCTTTGGTGAGTTTGAAGTCGTCCTTTGATACTTTGACAGCTTGAGTTTCGCGGTGGTGGATTTTTCTTTCGACCCAATCCATGTCTATGCGGTTATCAATTTTAAGTAGACGTTTTGGGGATTTACGTTTTTTGTATAGATCTACTAGGCATTGGTCTATAGTGCCGTTACGATGATATTCTTCTAGGGCTTCTGAAAGTTTGTAATTATTTTCCTCTAGTTTAGCTTTTTGTTCACATCTTTTGTTAATTTCAGTGCGTTTTTCTTCTGGGGCTTTTCCGTCATATATGAATACACAGTGTACTTCGTTACGTCTGAGGCTGGCAACTAGGTTTAGAAAGACGGATAGCCATCGATCTTCTGCGGCAGCTTTAAATCTGAACATAAATAGTGATATATCAATGGCTACTTTTTTGTAGGCGAAATCTGATAAGTGAGTTTGTTGGAATACTTGTGGACATTTGTCTCTGATGAGTTGATTTAGGTTTTTGATACCCATTGTTTAGTGGTTTATTATTACCCCTATAGATGTAATAATAATTCAATTTTGTTTTATGTGTAGAAGGATGGAATTACCTGGTCTTCAATTTTGCGATATTTTTTAACTAGGTTGATGCCGTTGGTAATGTCTTCTATAGTGAGTATGAATTTGTGTTCATTCCCTAGGGAAATAACCCTAGTTGCGTGTGATATTTTGCATTTTGTGATGAAAGTTTCTATATCCCCCCCGGCGTTTTTGAATATATTTATGTTGCTGGATATAATATTTTCTAGATCTTTTTGTTTGATTGCTGTATCCCAATTTATTTCTTTTACCATTTTGTTAAAAATGAGTGCAAGTTCTGTGGGGGAGTATTTACCGATTCTATGAACCCACGGGAATCTTCTTTTGAGTCCCTGATTCATGGCAAAAAAGCAGTTTTCTACATCATCCTCATAACCGGCGGCGATGCAGCAAAAGTCTTTTTTATGTTCTGATAGAAATGCGGTTAGGGTATCTAGAGCTTCTTTTGAGAAAGAATCCCTATCATTATCCCTAGGTGCTAGGGAATAGACTTCGTCTATAAAAAGAACTCCACCAATGCAAGATTTGAGTAGTTTTTCGGTTTTAATGGCTGTTTGGCCTAAATAACCAGCTACAAAATCATCTCTATGAGCTATTTTAAATGTTCCTTTTTTAGATAAAATGCCCAAAGCTTGGTATATTTTACCAATTAGATGGGCTACAGTAGTCTTTCCAGTGCCAGGGGAACCGTAAATCATGGTGTGTAGATATTCGTCGGTATCGTTACGTTGGTGCATACCTTGGACATAATATAATACCTGATAAAATATCGATTCTTTAAGATCTTGCATACCTATTAGGTTGTTAAGTTCTTCTAGATAGGGAGTTACGCGCCAAATCATTACTGAATCAATGTTCTTGTATAGTTTGACGGAATGACCAATTTCTATTAAATCATTAATAGATAGAATTGGAGGAGCTTCTGATAATTTGACACGCGTACGAGCCTTTTTCTTAAGTGGTTTAGTATGCTTCTCTGCGATCATTGGTCGATCTTCACTCATTTTTTCTTACTTTATGCATATATTTTAATTTTTTAATTAAACAAATATAAAAATGATATTATATCTTAGACTACTTCAATAATTTTAAAGCATGACTGCGATGGCAAATAGCATATTATCTGGGGAAATGACCTCAAAATTACCTTTTACTTTTAATGAAAAACAAAATCAAGCGTATGAATTGATGCTAAGACGTCAAAATGTATTTCTAACTGGACCTGGTGGAGTTGGTAAAACTGTAGTAGTTAAAACATTTAAGACCGTAAATCAGTATTTACGGAAAATAGGAATAACATCTACTACGGGTACTTCAGCTATCCTTTTGGGTGGAACGACTTTACATTCTTATTTGGGAATTGGTTATGGAACTGATAGTGTTGAGGTTTTATATAGTAAGATAATGAAAAGGTCCTTCGTACGTAAGCGTTGGATTGAGTTAGATTGTTTAATTATAGACGAGATTAGTATGTTAGACCCGGATTTATTTGATAAACTAGAACGTTTAGCTAGGAAGATAAGGCAAAGTATTAGGCCTTTTGGTAATATCCAACTGATATTGTCAGGTGATTTTTTGCAATTACCGTGTGTGGGGTCTGATACGTTTTGTTTTGAGGCTGAAAGTTGGGATAAATGTGTCACAAATACTATATATTTAACTGATATTATCCGTCAAGATGACAAGGTATTTCAGTCTTGTTTGAACAATATTCGTGTGGCAAATATCAATGAGGAAGTGCGTAATTTACTTGAGTCACGGAGGGGTGTGGTGTTGACAAATGAGTATGGTATTAAACCGACTAAGTTGTTCGCAACTAATTATGATGTCAACAGGATAAATGATATAGAACTTGATAAGTTGGCGGCTGCGGGTGCTGAATTTTATCAGTATGATATGGAGATAAAGGTGATGCCTGGGTGTTCTAATAAGGAGGGGGCAATAGAAAAATTTCGAAAGAATTGCAATGCCCAGAGTGAATTACAATTATGTGTGGGGGCTCAGGTAATGCTGCTGAAGAATCTAGACCTAGATAGTGGTTTGTGTAATGGTAGTAGGGGTGTGGTGACAAAATTTACAGGTTGTGATATCGAGTCTTTTGTAGATAGGAAATGTATTAAATCTGAGAAGGAATGTATAGAGAAAGATGATATTGTCGAGGCGATGTACCGTGGGAAACAGCCATATTATTCTGCTAGGATATTGAGTGTGAATGGGGATAAGACGTATGATCTTGTTTATGAGAGTGGTGAAAAACCAGTAGTTAAATTTTTGAATGGACAAGAAAGGGTAATAAGCGATGAAATATGGGATGTAGAGGAGAATGATAAGGTTGTATTACGGGCGATACAAATTCCGTTGAAAATTGCGTATGCAATATCTATTCACAAAAGTCAGGGGGATAGTCTTGATTATGCTGAGATGGATTTGTCTGATATATTTGAGTGTGGGCAAGCGTATGTTGCCCTATCTCGTATCAAAAGTTTGGAAGGTTTGAGTATAATAGATGTTGATTATGATAAGATTAAGGCAAACGCAAAAGCTTTAGAATTTTATGGTCATTGAATAATAATATTTCTTTAAAGTAAATGGTAGAAGTATTTGGTATATTATTGGTAGTAGGAGTGGGTATTTTATGCACATCTAGATTATCTTTGCAAATATGGGCTATAAGGGAAAGAGATAGGGAACGCGAAAAATTGATAGCGGAAAAAAATAGTAATAAATAGATACTAAATTTTTATTATATCAAGTATAATAAAATGCGTATAATAGTTAAAGATATTAGTAAAATGCAAGATGTTAACAGAGCAAATTTAGTAGTTGAATTAAATAAACCAGGGATAAGGAATGTAATTGGATCAAGGGGAATAGCCCAAGAAGTATTACAATATACTATGGGTAAAGTTGTACTTTTCGATGGGACCCCCGAAAAATATAAGAAATCACCTCTCAAAATATCGGATTATTATTTTCCAGACTTTATAGATAATAAACTAGTTCATCCTCATACTGATGAGAAGTATCCCCTACCAGATGATAAGACTTATATTTTGGAAGTGGAACCTAATAGTACATATCCAGCTAATCCACCTACATATATTACACGTCGTTCACTTTTTTTAAGGGATAATGGTAGTATGCAATTGATACACGATACTGACTTTATTCGTGATGAATATGATGATTTTTATGATATGATATGATATTATCTTATGTAAATAATAAATGGATGCGCTGAAAGATTTTGGTTGTTCTAAGTTGAAGACAACAGATAAGGATTTTAATAGTAAAGTAAGTAAACTGAGAAGATTTTTCAAGAGTCATGATATAGATGTTCAAACTGTAGGGGGTAGAAAAGAGATAGGTTTAGTTACAAATATGGCATTGCATCAAGGTAGATGTACTGACATTAATGAGAATTTTATATTCTCTAAGTTTTTTAGTATTTTTAAGATGATACTGATAGGTCTTTTTGGAGTAACCTTATCTGGAACGTATTTTCATAAATTTCATACTAATAAACTTTACAAGAAGATTTTAGTAATCTTAGGTTTAGGTATAGTTTCCTTGTTTAGTTTATTTTACACATATCGTTCTCTGTCGTCTAAAAACTATAATTTTTTAACTAATGAAAGGTTGTTTATTGTAGTTCTGATATTAGCACCGACAATATTCTCGTCAATTTATTTTTTATTTATGGGAAATAAGACCAGTGAAAAACTCATAAGTAGTTTTGAAAAAATAAGGGATAGTACTGAAAAATTAGTCATATTTTTGGTGGCATTTACTCTATGTTTCAAGGTCGATCTAAGTAATCAAATGGCTAGGCAGGCGATCTATGGTAAATCTGCTGGATTTTTTGAGTCGTTATCTTATGAAGATATTCTTTTTGTGTCTGTGTTATGTTATTATATTATGTATACTATTTTAACAGATACCAAAGTGACAAAAAAATATAGTTTTGAAATACTGTTGGCTATAATGGTCTTTTTTATTGTTAAACCAGAGTTAAGATTCGGTTAGGAATTAGAATATTTTGGAAATGAAATTGATATTTATTGACAAGTTTCTAGTTAACAAGTAAGGTATGGATTGCTCTGTTTGTTGCGAAACTATAAACAAAACGACTCGTAAAGTTATTACTTGTCCGTATTGTGCATATACGTGTTGCTACACGTGTTTTAAAACCTATTTGCTAGATCCTAGTAAGAATGGTGCTGACTGTATGAGCTGTCACAAAGAATTATCACTGGACTTTATCGCGGAATTGACCCCGACATCGTTTCATAATGGAATATATCGAGTAAAACGGGCTACAGATCTTTTGAGTCAAGAGCGTAGTTTGTTGCCTGATACTCAGGGATTGGTGGAGGATAGGAAATTGCAGTTATTTCATGATAAGAAAATTGGAGAACTTAGGGAGGAAGAAGTTTACATAAGACAAAGATTGCGGGATATAGCTAGGGAGGTCAATTTTCACCGGTATGGATGGAGACATGCCGCGGAATTTGACGAGAATTATCAAGCACCGTTGCAAGAGCAACGCAAGAAATTCATTATGGCCTGTCCGGCGGAAAACTGTAGAGGATTTCTTTCGAGTGCTTGGAAGTGTGGTACTTGTGATGTATATGTATGCCCTGAGTGTAGAGTTGTGAAGGGGGCTAGGAATGATGAGGAGCATAAGTGTGATGAGGATGCCGTGGCAACTGCTAGATTGATAGCGGCCGAGACGAAGAATTGTCCGCAATGTGCTATACCTATTTACAAGATTGATGGTTGTGATCAGATGTGGTGTGTGGAATGTCATACTCCTTTCTCATGGAGAACTGGAGAGAAGGTGGCGGGTACGATACACAATCCGCATTATTACCAGTGGCAACGGAATAGGAATAATGGGGAAGCTCCTAGGGTTCCTGGTGATGTTCCGTACAACCCATGCGGTGGAATGCCAGATGTGAATAGGGTTGTTGGTATTATGGGTAGGAGAAAAACGGTATTTGAGAGTGTTTATGATTGTCATAGGTTGGTGGGACATATCAGATTTATACTTTTACCAAGATATCCGGCTGAGGTGGGAGTTCGAGATAACTCGGACTTACGTGTTCAGTACTTGTTAAAAGAAATTAGTGAGGACAAATGGTCCAAGGTTCTGAAAGAGCGTCAGAAAAAGGCAGAAAAGAACCGGGCTATTCACCAAATTTTAGATATGTTTATGAATACGATGACTGATTTATTCAACAATTATGTAGCGATAAAAGATGTGCAAATTGCAGATGAGGCGGAGGCATTGCGCAACTATGTCAATAGGGAATTGCAGAAGGTTAAGAGGAGATATGCAAACACGGTTCCGCACATTACGCCGCAGTGGAACTGTTGGTAAGTATATAGATAAAATTTTTATAATATTTAATATTATAAAATGTCAGAACTAACATTATTGTTACGATTTTTACCCAATAGTAAGAGTGACAGTGATACTGATACCACTGATGAAAACAAAAAAGTAGCAATCACATCAAAAGAGATCCTCAAAGTAATTTACATATTAATATTTGCAGCAATTCAGATAATTTTATGGGCATGGGCTGTAAATGTTGCGGTTGAAATATCATCTCCAACACCCGATTCAAGATTGATGCATGTAATGTTTGCGTTAATGTCACCCAGCCTCTATTTGTTTTACGCTTATACCCAGAAAGGTGTTTGGATTGATCCTAAACCCTCGGCTCCATTGTGTACACCTGTCGGTAAGAGTAGAAAGAAGCGATCTTAATTAGAAGCAATTACTTTTTCAATTTGGCTCCAACCAGATGAAAATAGATCCATTTTAACATTTGGTTTCATATCAAAATCGAAGCATTTTCTGTTACTACCGTCTATCCTTACAACTGTAGTTTTATCAGTATTGATTCCAGATATTTGTTCTTCCATTGATTGGATTATGGGAACCCACATTAGATTATATATGTATTCAAGTACATCAGTTTCTATATCTGGGTTAACTTTTGTATGTTTTCCATCGATGACTAGACCTATTGTATTATTTCCAATGCTTTCGCCTAGCTTGATAGCGAAATGATTACATATACCCCCATCGATGTAGAAACTGTGACCATATTTAAAATGTTCGAATACTAGGGGTAAATTACTAGACATATGCAAAGCTGTGATACATGGTAGTGTTGGGTGTGTTTCGGATGTTATATATTCAGGTTTTTGTTCTGTTAAATTATAAGTAACACACGTCAAATTTTTATTAAATTTTGTTTTGAGTTCCTGTATAGTTGGTAAAAATCCTATTTTATTAATGGTCATTCTCTCAAGATGATCCCTTATTATGTTAAATGAAATTGCACCCTTACCTTGTAAAATTGCTACAATATTGAAATGTTGCATTTTTTCTATTGTTTGGTTGGTACAAATATCTAGAAATATTTCAATGGGTGTATATCCTATTATAAGTAAATAAGATATAATTGCCCCTGCAGATGTTCCTATATAATTATCTATATTTAGTTTATTATTTTCATATAGATATTGTAGGGCACCTAGAAAAGCAAACCCCTTAATAGATGAACCCGACAGTACTAATGTATCATAAATTTTATTAGACATTTACATAAGCAATATTATCACTTTATATAGATAATTGTGTGTGTATTTTATATGTATTGTGTGCATATAAAATAGTTTTATATATCCAATACTTTTTTCAGTAGTAATAAACAAATTATTGCTAATATAATTATTGATATTATGTAGGGAGATGAATTACTTTTATAAAATTGGGAACAAATGGGACAATTTTGTATATGGTCTGCTACATCTAAACATGTAGGACTATTATCTGGTAAATTAAATTTATTATTTGTACTCATTTGCATCATCATTGGGGGACCTTGTTCTGGAGATTGATAAGATTCATATGTTGAGGAACCTGCAAATGGGTTGGGAATGTAGTTTGGATTGGGAGTAAAATGTTCGTTAATAGTTTTGGGATCGGAATGGGAAAAATTTTGACTGACCATTCCGGCTTCGGAAGGCATTGAATGTCTATTTCTTATAAATTTAGAATATTTTTCCTCTACTCCTTTCATTCCACTATTTGGAGATTGAGGATTAGCAGCGCTATTATCTAAATCATCCAATGTAGGTAAATTATCGATCATTGTTACATTTCCACGAGAGGCTGATGCATAACTCATTTATTATATACATAAAAATTTAATTCATAAAAACATAATATCGTCTAATGAAATTTCCTTACCATTTACCACTAATTCATAATTTTGCAATAAATACGGATTCTTCTCATTATTCACTATAGAATTCAAAATATTAGTAAAATCAGTACTACTCTCCGTCTCCTTTGTCACTATTTTCTCTTCACTACTTATATTCTTTTTCTCTTTTTTAGGTTTAAAAACCACCTTGAGACCCTTATCTATTAAATTTTTATACTTCTTTGTTTTCTTAAGGGCTTTGAACTCTTCATAATTACCATTTACAGTAACTTTAATCTGATCATCTGTTTCCGGGGCAGCATACTTTTCTATATCTTCTACATCCATATAGACAATTTTCTTCCTAGGTAACTCTAGATTAATCTCCTCTACATCCATTTCCCCCCGGTTAAAAGATAAATAAGCTATAATATTCTTATCACTCTCCCCAAAAGCATGTTGTAGGGCTGATCCAGTATAATATATATTTTCTTGGGGTTTCTGTTTAGAATGGATATGACCCGATATTACTCTGGGGTAGTCTATAGGCCATTTATCTCCCTCTACTGATATTATAGCCCCCATTTTACATCCTGCAAACTCTTGGTGAGCGAATATACAGTCTGCATCTTTCCAACTTTCTGGGGAAGTACCCAAAGCTTCTTGGAATCTTCCGGGTGACACGTAAGGTACAAAAACAAATTTTTCAGTATTAATTTGTAATGTAACAACCTTATCTACTATTACAGTATTATTCCATTCCTTCATAGCAGTCATCCAATGATTTTCAGACAAAAATTGCTGATTAGAAATATAATCATGATTACCCACCAAAACATATGTGGGTGCTACTAAACGCATATTTTCTACTAACTCATATGCCTTGTTAAGTGCAATAGTATGTAATCTTTCATGTGTATGCAATAAGTCCCCTGCTATAATTATAATATCTGGTTGTTTTTTCGTAACTAAGTTAATTATTCTTTCCATAAATAACTCTACTTCGACTATATTAGTCACTTGAATATGTGGATCCCCTATAAATATGATGGATGTTGGCATTTTATTTAGTATTATGTATATACTAAATAAATCAAATTTAAATTAATCTTTATCTCCACCGCTGATTGCCTTGGGTATCCAAGCAAGCGAATAATACACACCCGTAAGTACACCTATTATAGCTAGACCTATACCAATTTTACCAATCCAATTAGGTACATTATGGTAACGCCACCAATAGAATCCTAAATATAGACCTAAGAGGGATAGAAGGGGTATGACAATACCCAACCAAAAATCACCGACATAATTTGAATTCACTTTCATTTATCATTATTAAATATTATATAATATTTAATAATGATTTAATAAGTTTTACTCTTCCATTTTATCTTGTTGTTTTGCTTCTGTTTCCGAAGTTATTGTACTTGATCTAATCCTGTCTTGATTGGTCTTTTTAACTATAGTACCATCATTTTGTTCGGTACGGTATCTACGAATCATCCTATTGATCGATGTGGGAGTCTGTTGATTCAGGGTGTCAATAACCTTATCAATATGGATACGATTAGTAACACGATCTAGTTCATGCCATTTATGACATTCCTTGATAACATTAAACTCCTCAGTAGGTACCGTAACAAATTTCTTCTTGATAAATCTCTGTACGTAGGAATTGTAGATATTTTTAGCAATATGGTAGATATGATTTTCTATCTCGTCGAAAGTTTGTATCAAATCAGGATATAAATGATATAACATATCAACAACACGTCTATTCATTCGGGTTTGAATGTACCTAAACTTAATACTAGGCTCGTTACCACGGGCGCGAAAAAGTTCATCGTAGTCCTTATGTATTATCTTGTACTGTTTGTTATTTGGTCCAAAACAGATTAACCCCTGTAAATTACGTATATCTACGTTTTTGACATGATTAATAATATCATTTACCGTCTCGAAATTATACTGCTTGGGGTAAGGGATATTACACTTATCTTCAATATCCAATTGACCATTCACAAAACTACCCACGTGATAAACAACAGGATTCTCAGGGGTAGAACAAACAATTCTATTTTCATGGGAATGTAAAACCAAAAACATATACTGTTTATCCTTATTTAGGGTACTTTGAAAACGATCCAACAAATTCTCTTGACCATCTGGAATACTATTTCTGAAATCCTCGTTATGATCATAGAGTTGATCTAACGCCTTCTTGAAACAAGTACCAAATGACTCCCTAGCGGCCCATTTGCTACGAAATGCATTTAATTTACGGTGTGT
>MDTC01149730.1_pt1 | contig 30417 bp, 26 predicted proteins | sample 811181 | NCBI WGS metagenome assembly MDTC01 (sample SAMN05326644, study PRJNA326480) | marine metagenome | isolation source: seawater | place: Pacific Ocean: North | collected 2011 | reverse complement strand
CCTATACATTCGCTCCTAACGTAGTCCTCCGAAAAGGACTCAGGCTGGTCAACATAGAGACTCTTTCAAGCCTCTCCCTTTAGGGGGAGGTCGTTGACACAAACTGCCAATACTCACGCTGTAATCCATCGAGAAGCTGTTGTGCCTGTTCGTGGGTTGGGAATCCTGCGTATGTGATCATGTCTTTGGAGGGAGACGTCGCAAGCTCTGTGCGCAATTGTGTGAGTGTTTCGTGGAGAACTTGCCGACATGTGTTTTGTTCTGTCTCAGAGAGTTGTGGTGTGAGCCATTCTGAGATGGACCATGAGAGGGCGGCGTGGCGTGATTCGTCAAGCGCGATACGCTCCATGACTGCACGGACAACCGGGTCAATAGAGGTCATCGACTGCCACATCCCCATCAACGAACCATAGGTTTCACGGACACAGCCTTCGCGTTGGTTGTCGATCGCGATCTCGACGAGGGGGCGCATGGTGAAAGTGGACGCTTCGACGGGAGGGGGTGTGGCGCCATATCTCTTGGCGAGCTGTGTCGCGAGGATGGTGTGTTCGATCTCGTCTTGCTTTGCGGCGAGACTTTGTTCGATCAAGACCTGTGGTGCGCCGAGCTGTTTGAGTTCTTCGATCACAAAGTCAAACGCGAGGACTGCAGCTTCTTCGAGATAGGCGAGCTGCGCGAAGTATGCACCGACTTCGTGTTGACTCTCCATGCTTGCCTGGACATCGAGCCCGTTGGGGAGTCTGCCTCCGACACAAGCGATACTGTATTCATATGTACATGAGAGGTAGCGATCGCCCTGTTGGTTGGTCCCTTCGGAGGTTTGGATGGTCATGTTGTAGGTGTCGGCGGTCGAAGGAACCCTCCCTTGATCGGAGAGGACGACTTTGTCGACATGTTTTCCTTCGAGGAGTTCTTCACAGAGTTGTCGGGCTTCTGCGGAGGGGAGTGGATTGCTTGCCTGTGCATCGAGCAGAAGCCTGACGAGATTGCTGTTTTTGATGTCAGTCGGAGGACAACATCCATTGAGGTACACGCGCGGTGCTGTCGGGCTATGGCCAGGGTAGGGCGCAGACATCACTGTGAGCGTGAGGGTGCTGCCGATGATCTGCTGAAGGCGTCTACGAAAGGTCCGGGTATCCATGATAAGGCTCCTGTACACAAAAAAATCCATACAAAATATACTTGCGGGCAACAATCCATTCACTTGATTTAAAAGAGTATAGTGCAGGGAGCGGCAGGGAGCAAGTCGAAGGAGTGTCTGTCTGAAATAAGGCTATTGCAAGGAAAAAACGGTAGAATCAGCCAAAAAACACCACCTCACTCCAACACTTTCCTGTATGCGTTAGGCTTCAATTGCAACCTTTGTGTGTGTTTCTTTTTTTCCTTTACGCATTTTTTTCTTGCAGTAGCCTTAATCCTTATGTTTTGCTCCTCTATTCGTATGCGTCAGGCTTTAACTGCGACCTTTGTATGCGTTTCTTTTTTCTCCTACTTTTTCTTGGACCAGCTTGGAGATCTCGTTTCATGTTACTGAATGTCATGGTCATTGTCATCGTTTGCTCATTTGGATTTTTGTTACTTACGCCCAAAGTGAGGAATGCAAAAGCATGGCAAGCAACCGTTACTCCTTTGGCTTCTATCATTGGAAGTGGGTTCCTTGTGGCTCTGCCTCTTCTTGGACATGAGTTGGGGCCGTTAGCTGTTTTTGGCATGTTTTCCATTGTGCTCATTGCCTATCTGGTTGGAGGCATACTCCGGTTCAACATTCGAGTTGCTGAGCCTCTTCTCAAGGAGAAGAGTGTCCCAACTTCGCTTCGGTCTGCCGAACGTATGGCAGACTTTTTTTTGATGTTCGCGTATGTAATTTCCATTACATTCTACATACGGCTACTTGTTGATTTTGTGTTGAAGGGGAGTGGACTGACAGGATCTCCGTTTTATGCCCGCATTGCTGCGACTGCGATTTTGTGCATGATCGGTATGGTTGGATTTGGGTGGGGGCTTCATGGCTTGGAGAAATTGGAAGAGTTCGCAGTTTCTGTGAAGTTAGCGATCATCGCAGGGTTGATTGGCGGGTTGCTACACTACAACGTTCAATTTTTGACCACCGGTCAAGCATTGACTTTCAATCATCATTATCAGTCTTGGTGGCATACGATTCGCGTTCTTGCTGGAATGTTGATCGTTGTACAAGGTTTCGAAACGTCGCGTTATCTCGGGGATGAATATGATGCTGAGTTGAGGGCGAAAACGATGGGATGGGCACAGCTTATCTCCGGTGCTATCTACATCCTTTTCGTAGGCTTGGCCACTGTTCTTTTGCCCTATATGCCGAGTAAAGTGAGTGATACAGCTGTGATTGGTCTCGCTGCGCATGTTGCGATGGTTCTCTCACCACTGCTCATTATTGCAGCTGTTGCGAGTCAGTTCAGCGCAGCTGTCGCAGACACCGTCGGTTGTGGAGGGCTCGCAGTTGAAATGTCTGGAAGGCGGTTACAGTCACGCCAAAGCTATATCTTCATTGTGTGCTTTGCTGTTGTTTTGACTTGGTTTGCAAATATATTTCAGGTCATAGCTCTTGCTTCTCGGGCTTTTGCTCTTTACTATCTGTTCGAGACTGTGATTGCATGGCTCGCGGCAGGAAGGACGCTTGAGGGGAAAGAAAAATGGCTTATGAAAACCAAAATTCTGATTGCTGGAAGTGTGTTGCTCTTCGTCGTCATTTTTGGTGTTTCCGCTGAGTAGAAGTTCAGTGGTTGTTCTCAGAAGAGCATGTTCTTGGGATTGAGGAGAGGGAAGGAGTTCACTGCCTTCGGCATGCTCCTCTTCGAGGATTACAAGTCTCTCCTTTGGCACAATCGCTGTCCGATGAACATGGTTTGTAGCATACACGTCGGCGTGCGTTGCATTTTAGTCCTGCTTTACAATCACTGTCAGAAGCGCATGATTTCGCCTCGCAAGCCCCACGTGTTACATTACAAACACGACTTGAGCCACACTCATCATCGGTTTTGCATTCTTGGATGGGACGTGGTTCACAGAGCTTTGTGGATGTATTGCACGTACCTCTCCCACGACAATCTCGGCGTGTCGTACATGAGACAGGTTTGGGTTTGCACAATGATGCTTGGCATGATTCTGTGCTTTCACACTCGCTGTCTTGTTGGCATGTTTTGCGACAAAGTCTCTGAGCCGTGTCGCATTTATTTCCACTTATGCAGTCTGCGTCTTTCTGGCAACCTGTTCTGTCTGCTCTGCATATCTTGCCTGTTTGGTCACAGACTTGCCCTTGTTGGCAGTCGCTGTCCTGACTACACACTGTAGGAGCTGGCCTACTACACTGTTTGGTTTTGGCGTCGCAGACTTGTCCTTGTCTGCAATCGCTGTCCTGGCTGCATTGTGCGGTTGGTCTTTGGCATGTTCCTGTTTGCGTTGCACATACAAAGCCTGCGGCACACTCACTGTCGTTTTGACAGGATGCGACACATGTTCTTTGTGTCGTGTTACATTTTTGTCCCGAGGAACAATCTGCATCTGTGTTGCATGATGTTGTCGAACGTACACAGCGTTGGGTACGACAGATCATTCCAGACTGACAATCTTTGTCGTTGGTGCATGTATTTGGTGCTGTCGTGCAGAGTCCTTTGCTTGTGTCGCAGATTTGGGTCCCGGGACACTCTGCGTTGTTGCGACAGCCTGCGATACAGGTTTTGCTTTGTGTATCGCAACGTCGTCCTTTCTCACATTCGCTATCGGTAGTACAGCCCTTGAGACATCTATTCGATTGGCAAGTGAGTCCTTTTTCGCAGTCACTGTCTTGTCGACAACTGTTGGAAGGTTTGACTTCACATCGTTTTGTTGTTGGGCTGCAGTATCCGGTGGTTTTGCAATCACTGTCTGCTGCGCAGTTTTTTGTCGTGTTGGGAATGCAGGCTCCCTTGAAGCGATCACACGTTTCGCTCGCGCTGCAATCACTGTCTTGTTTGCAGGTTTGTGAACCTTGCCTTGTTCCAGTGCATCGTTCTTTTGCTGTGTCACAAAAGATCCCGCTAGGACACTCTTCATCTTTTGTACAAATGAGCTCGCTTGCTGGTGTACATGCTCCGACATTATTTTCATCGAACGCACACCACGTTTTGATGTCGCATTCATCGTTTGTTTGGCAGGTTTGTGCTTGAACACATTGATTTGTTTCGCAGAGCTGGCTTTGTGGACAATCCTCGTCGACATTGCATCCAGAACGGCATGAACCATTAGTGCAGATCATGCCAAGCTGGCAGTCTTTATCGACGCTACATGTCGATTTTTGTTGAGGGGCTGGACAAGCCACGAGCAAAACGGAAGGACCCAACAGTATGAATAGTTGGATGAGCAATTTTCTGATTCTGAAGAGTTTTTTTGACATCGTAATCTCCAGTTTAAAGATGAGTGCGGTCTTTGTTTCATCATTCTATGATATGCTGTGGCTTTGTGCCATCTTTTTTGTTGGGATTGGATGGTTACAATGAAGGCGACTTTGCTTCATTTGATAATGAGAGGAACTGTTGCGCCATGAACCAACTAAATATCGCCCAAAGCAGTCCTGCGATCCAACCTGCCAGGACATCTGTCGGGTAATGAACTCCTAAGTACACGCGGCTTACTCCTACCAAAAATGCCAAAAGAAACGCCCATGACAACACGTAAATCTTTGTCCTTTTGTCCGTCGTTGCTGACGCAATAATTGTTCCCAAAGTCAAATAAACCAAACCTGACATCATTGAATGACCGCTTGGAAAGCTTGATGTGTAAATTTGTGTAAAGTGAGGAACAATGTCTGGACGTGGCCTCGAAAAAAGCTTCTTCAAGAGCAGCATGATTGTACCACCGCTTGTGATGGAAGAAAGAAGAAATACGAGGAGTCTGTACCTCCGATTCAACCACAGATATCCTCCAGCAGCAAATGTCAGCAAGACCAACGCTGCACTCCCTCCCAAAGCCGTTACGTCTCGCCCCAATTCCTTTAGCCACTTTGGGCCTATTGAGATGTTTGGATCTGTTGGGGTTCTTAAAGATTTGATCACAAACGTATCGAAGCTTTGTGTATCTCCTTCTTGCACCTCGATTGCTAGCGCTGTAAACGCTGACAAGCCGACAATCAAGCACAGCGCCCACAGTAACATCACAGGCTCTCGTTGATAAAGCCATGTTGTGATTGTTCCAAAAAACCGTCTCATACTTTCTCCTTTTCCTCGATTGTGTCGAGAACTTTGCTCCTAAATGCTAGTGATTTTTTTGAGCCGCTCGTTGTGGAGTGAAAACGATACACAATACAATGCAAATCAACAACACTGCTGTCGCAGTGTAGCGGCTCAAAGCCAATCCTCCTTGTGAAAGAGGTTTATCCAAAAAGTCTCCGACAACAGCACCTAAAGGCCTCGTCAGAACAAATGCACCCCAAAAGAGTAGCGTTCGATTCACTTTGCTGTAAAAATAAAGTCCACCCAAAGCAAGCAACAACGACCCAAATAGAAGGGCACTCCACATGTATCCAAGCCCCATAGAGTCAGCCGTCCAATCTCCCAAAGCTGTACCCAAGGTTTGAGAAAACATGATTGTCACCCAATAGAAGGCCTCCGCCTTCGGAGAACTTACCGAATCCACAGATATTGTGCCAAGTATCCGATACCACGAAATGAGAGAGCCGATTAATAGCACTGATAGCAACGAAACGCCTCCCGCATACCCTATCCCCAACGAACGATCTGCAAAGTCCGCAAGGGTTGTGCCTACTGTTGTTGTTGCTATGATGGTGATCCAATAGACGAATGGATGAAAGCGCGTTACTTTCATTTGGATGATCACACAAAGGAAAAAGATGAGTGAGAAAACAAGCGTGCTTACTAGATAGCCCGCACCCATTGACATCGATAGAGCATCACCTCCTGTTTCGCCGAGCGTCGTTGCCAGGATCTTGATGATCCAAAATGCCAATGTGACTTCAGGAACTTTCGCTACAAATTTTTCCGTATGCATCGTCATTTACCTTCATGACCTCCATGAGAAAATTGAACACGAACAAGTAGACCTGGGTGGTTATCTTCCAGGGCCAGGCTTGCTTCGTGAAGGCTTGCGATTGCTTTCACTAGACTCAAACCAAGGCCGCTTCCTGGTGTCGTTCTACTTTTTTCGAGCCGATACAGTCTTCGCCAAACCTTCTTTCTTTCTGCTTCTGGAATGCCTGGACCGTTATCCGCAATTGTGAATTCGGGGCCCCATTCAGTCTCTTGTAATTGTAAAACAATCAATGTTTTTGATGGGCTGTGTCGGATGCTGTTTTCTATCAAGTTTACAAACATTTGAGTGAGCAGGTCTTTGTCCCCAAAAACAAACACAGGCCCTTTTTGACCAAACTTCACAACAAGTTCGTCATCATAATCTTCTGCCACTGCTTGGTATACGTCTTCTAAGTCCGCTAGCAATCCCACCAAGTCAACGCGGGAAAAACCTGATTTTCGAGTCCCCATCTCAACTTGAGCGATTCTCAACAGCGCATCAAATGTTTCTACAATCCCATCAATGTCATGGATGATGCTTTCATCGAAATCTTCATGGTTTGCTGATTCGTTCGCAAACTCTAGCTTTTGACGGAGCCGTGTCAGTGGCGTTTTCAAATCATGTGCAATGTTTGTTGATACATCACGCATATTCTCCAAGACAATCTGCAGTTGGGATTGCATTGCGTTGATACCTGCAGCGATTTGATCAAGGTCATTTCCTGGCGTTTGTACGGGAATCCTCTTCTTTACGTCTCCCTTTGCTATTGACGCAAGCACGTTTTTTATGAGTGTCAATTGCCGATTTGTGCGATTTGCCAGGTAAAGTCCTCCACCAAGGGCGAGCAAAAGCGATAAAAGCACGCCGAATGTTAAACCCGATTGTAAGGTCTCTTCAGTTTCCACCAATGCACGGTTTGAGTATCCAACGAGCAAAGCTCCCTCTGGAAGCTTCACCCACTTCGCCAAAAATCCCTCTTCCTTGTTTACAGCTTTTTTTTTTTAACCAAGGCAATTGGGCATCCGAAAGCACTTTCCATCCAGAAAAGAACTCGTGGTGTACAATGTTGCCGTCGACTCTATCGCCTTCCTTGTCGACGAGAAGGTAGACAAAGTCTCCATGCATTTGAATGTTGTTTTTTTTGTGTTGGGAGGCTTTACGATTCCTGCTTGCAAGGAAAAGAGATCGTTGGCGCTCAATCAAATCCTTTGTATTCTCTTCAAATTCTGACTTGAAGTCGTAATACAAAAAGGCAAAGAGGAGCCATGTCGCCACTGTAAATGTGACCATAAACAAGGAGCCCCATTGAAATGCTGTACTGCGGAATACATTAAATGCTTTCATGGATGGAGTAGCCCACTCCTCGAACTGTGTGGATGAGTTGTACATCAAAAGGTTTGTCAATCTTGCTTCTCAGTCGACTTATATGGGTCTCAACCACACTTGTCTTCGGGGAAAAATGAATGTCCCACACCCTGTCAAGGAGCATTGTTCGAGTCAGCACACGAGGTTGGTGTTTCAACAACACTTCGAGCAATTTAAACTCTTTTGCTTGTAATTCGATGCGCTCTCCACCTCTGGTCACTGTCCGCGAGAGGAGATCCATCTGCAAGTCGGCAACACACAATGTTGTTGTTTCTTGCTTGAGATTTGGACGACGTGCGAGCGCGCCGATTCTTGCACTCAACTCTACGAAAGCAAATGGCTTCACCATGTAGTCATCTCCGCCTGCTTGCAAGCCTTCCACGCGAGCGTCGATATCACCCATTGCTGTCAAAAACAAGGCTGGCACTTTGCAATTCGCAGCACGCAAAGTCTTTATCAGAGAAAGGCCATCAAGTTCCGGGAGCATTCTGTCAATGACAAGAACATCGTATTCCTCCATCGTTGCGTACAAGAGCCCGTCACGTCCATTGTGAACACAATCAACAGAGTGACCTTCTTCTCGTAATCCACGTGCTATGTACTCAATGCTCTCTTCGTCATCTTCGACGAGCAGTATTCGCATGTTTTCTCCTATCCTTACACATTTTTCTTTCATTTTTTACACCTCTACTTTGCCACATCAATTGATCGCTTGTCCAGGCCAAATTCGACCATAGGGCTGGAGTTTTTGCGAATCTACGAAGGATTTCAAGAACCAGAGGTGTTCACCTTGTATACTAGCGCAGTCTCGCTTTCCTACAAGAGGTACGGCAGGTAAGGCTATTGGAGGTAAAAGGACATGTTTTGATTGGTTATGGTGCTATCTTTTGAGTACCATAGCAGAGATGGAAGGTTTCGGAGCCTTTTGTGTTCACTTTTCGATTGGAACAACAGCTTTACTTGCCTTCTTTCTTGCCACTCTCTGCTTTTTCTTTGCCTTCTTTTTCGCCACTCTCTGCTTTTTCTTTGCCTTCTTTTTCGCCACTCTCCGCTTTACAGACACATTTGGTTTCTTTGTCGTCGTCGGTTTCTTTGTCGTCGTCGGTTTCTTTGTCGTTGTCCGCTTTGTCGTCGTCGGTTTCTTTGTCGTTGTCCGCTTTGTCGTCGTCGGTTTCTTTGTCGTTGTCCGCTGTGTCGTCGTCTGTTTCTTTGTCGTTGTCCGCTTTGTCGTCGTCGCAGGTGCAACCTGTGTTGGAAGAAGAGGGAGAATTTGTTGTTGCGTTGGACCCCATCGCACCTGAGAGTTTTGAGTAGTCAGTTGCGCAGCCTGTTGTTCCAAGCAGCAAGAGGATAAAGAAAGGAATCAAAGAAAATGATTTTTGTTTCATGTTGATTTTCTCCAACTTGTAAGGATGTTTTGAACACGACACCTTGTGTGTCTCATGGTTAGTGTTGGATTGTTGCTTTTTTCATCAAAAAAACTGATGAGCTTACAAACTCTCAAACATCTGTTTATATGGTGTCATGCTTTTTTGTCATCGACCTTTCTTTTTCCTTACAAAACCGTGATGTTTAGGTCATCGGATGGAAAAAAGTTGGAAGTTGGAGATCAGCTTCCTATCAACCCACCATCATTTTTTGTGATCAGGATCGTAGCTGAACGTGGGCGACCATTTTTGTCTCCGTCTGGCCATGTACTTGCTGCCGTTGGATTGGAAGGCGTTTTGAACACTTTTCCTTTTAGTCCGCCAGGTACATCACCTGGATGTTGGATGTTCACCCACATAGAAGTAAGGTCTGGTGTGAGCGCTAGGCCAGTTATTTCGCATCCAACAGGCCCTGTCAAAAAGCGTTTACATTCTCCTGTGGTTGGATCCGAAACAAGCATTTGATTGTTGCCAAATACTTTGTATTCTTTGTTGTTTTGTGCGCTTCCGCTTATGTCTGTTTGGATCCAAAGGTAACCATCTGGATCGATTGTTAAACCATCTGGGTTTGCGAAAATATCTCCCTTGACGTTACCTCTGTTTGTTTCTCTGGATGCTTGAGGATCACCTGCCAGTAAGTATACGTCCCATGTAAACTTCAGACTTGAAGGGTGATTGCTATCCTCCTTCCAGCGAATGATATGACCCATTGCGTTCGCTATTCGCGGGTTCGCTTTGTTTTTATCTGGGTACCTGGAGCTTGCGCCACGAAGGTTGTTGTTTGTCAGCGTTGCATAGATCCATTGATGAGTAGGATCTGCACTGATCCACTCTGGACGATCCATTGGTGTGCCCCCTACCTGATCTGCTGCCGCTCTTGCTCGGATCAAAACATCCGCCTGATTGATGAAGCCGTTGTCTTTGGTTAATCCATTCGAGTCATGGACCAGCGGCAGCCAAGTGCCTGTTCCATTCTCATGAAATTTGGCGACATACAAAACTCCCTCATCAAGAAGATGCTTGTTGTTTGCTCGGTTGTTTGGATCGAATTTACCTGCAGTTACAAATTTGTAGATGTACTCGAATTTCGAATCATCACCCATGTAAAAGCCCAGACGCCCATCTGCTCCCACTGTGTGAGCTGCATTTTCATGGGCAAAGCGTCCCAACGCTGTTCGCTTGATTGGTTTGCTGTGAGGATCAAATGGATCGATCTCAACAACCCATCCAAATCGGTTGGGTTCGTTTGGTTCTTTTTGCATGTCAAATCGATCAAAAAATGTCTCCCAGCCGTAGCTTGTATGTGAAGAGATTCCCATGCGTTTTGCATTTTCTCTTTGCTTCTTGGTTAGTTGGGTTGAATCGCCTGTGGTAAATGAGTATAAAATATTTTCTTCACAAGTGAGATAGGTTCCCCAAGGGGTATAGCCGTTGGCGCAGTTTGCAAAGGTTCCCATGACGCTTAACCCGCTGGGATCTGCTTTTGTTTTCATCAATTCATCGCTTGCTGCAGGTCCTCGCAGTTCCATTGGTGTTTTGAGAGAAATGCGTCGTGCGTATTTGGAAGGCCTTACAATTTCCCACTGTTCGTTCCTTTTTTTGATCTCAATTACAGAAACGCCATGAGCTGCAAATTCTTTCTCGGCTTTTTCCTTTGTATACGTTTTGGGGTTGTCTCTGAATCCGCCATCTTTATGTAATATCTGAGGATCTAGGTATTCGTGATTGACGACCAATAATCCATGTTTGGAGTTGGTTGAGCCTATCGGTAGAGGAAAATAGTGCATACCATCATGGTGCATCCCTGCCTGTTTTTCCTGTTCTGATGCTGTGTTGCTTGCGTCCTTTTTGAAAGAAGGTCCATCACTTACAGGATCTCCCCATGCGAAGAAGACTGTTGCAGTATACCCGTTGGGGACGATGACAGTGTCTTCAAGGTCTGCGATCGGGATCGAAGTGAATCCAAGCTTTCGTCTCACTTGGCTTTTTTCTGGGGGCTGCTCTCTATCTTGTTCGGGAATCGATTCTTGCTCGTTTGGTGAGGCAGCATCAATGTCTTTTTCATTTGGCTCTCCGGTTGTATGTTCGCCAACACAGCCAAATAGTTTCAAGGCAGCCAACCCTAACCCACCCACGAGTACCTTGCGGCGCGAAATGTATGTGTTTATGATTTCAGAAAAATGACGATTCTCCGAATGGTTATGTACGCCATCTGCTGTCAACACGTCATATGTTGTGAAACCGTCTTCTGGCAAGGTTGCAAGGAATCTATCTTTTTTGCCTTTGTGTGACATCAAGGACTCCGCTGTGTTTAAGTAAAAGATGGTGGAAAAAGCGAACTGCAGAGGATTGTCAATGTTGGTGTTCCTGGTAGGATGAGACTTTTACTCTAGTGATGGATATGAAGTTACATACAAGGCTGCTCTGAGGAAAAGCGAACACAAAAGGGTTTTGGATGGAGTTTCAGGTAAGGCATGAGAAGAAGGCTTGGCTGGACCACGGCGACGAAGAAGAGAGCGCACATGCGCTCTCCGAAACCTAGGGTTTCGCCTCTCTAATCGTATGTTTTTGGCTTTAGCCTCCCGTCTTTGTCTCATTTCTCGTTTCCCTTTTTTTCATCCGGCGGCCTCAGGGCTCAGTCATCACTATCATCATCACCATCATCATCGTCATCTTTGCTCTCCTTTGTGTCTTCTTTTTCGACTTTCACAGGCTTGCCGGACTTCATGTCGATCAAGACTTCAAATATTTCCTTGTTTTTGTTCTGAATTTTGACTTGGTAGTAAAAACGATCGTTTTCTTCTTCAACCTCGGCTTCGATGGCTTTACCTGCTACTTTTTTCAAGGCAAGCTTGATGGCTTGAGTGAGGCTGTATTTCGCGGCAGCCAATGCCGAGTACTTGGTTGCTTTTTTTGGAGCTTGCTTGGTTGCTTTTTTTGGAGTTTCTTTGGTTGCTTTTTTTGGAGTTTCTTTGGTTGCTTTTTTTGGAGTTTCTTTGGTTGCTTTCTTGTCAGAGGTGACAGTCTTTGCCTGCTGAGATGTTTGGGAATGCTGTGTAAGGCTTGGTTGACTTGTTGCGGAGGGGGGCTTTGCACTGTAAGCCTCTGTGCCCATAAGTACGAGTAAAAGCAAACCAAACAACATTGCATTTTTGGTTGACATCTGTGTTCTCCTGATTGTAGTTCGCACGGGCCGCTACTTTGCTCCTGTGCGATTGATACGACATCCTGAATGTCGAGCAAAAAACGAAAAAAGAGGTGAATTCATCATACTTTAGAGTCCAACCCAAAAAAGCGTTGTGAAGAAGTTCAACCAAACTCACGGAGTGTTGTCGAAAAATGTGAGCGTGATTGAGCTTTTTCTCGCATGCTTTCCTTCATGCGGTTGGGATACACAGATCATGAAGTTTTTGTTGGGTCAAAGGTTTTTCACAAAGTGGTTCGCAATCAGAATCCACCGTTGGAGGATGTTTTTTATCATCGCATACTCCATTGTCATTGATCTTTCGCCATCTTTACATTTTTGTAATTTTTCTGATTTGGTTGTTTAAAAGGTGGTTTGGAGCTGTATCCTCATTTGATGGTCTCCATTTGTCAGGCTGGCGAAGAGGTAGAAGTAATCAAGTTGGAGTTTGTAACTATGTGTTTTTGTAAAGTACACGTTAAAAACACCGCCGAACTCATTGAGAGCTGTGAGACTTGTTTTGTTGTCTGAGGGGTGGATATGTCCAAAACGCAAGCCAAACGAGAGTGGCAAACTTGGCAGTAGATATCCGATGTGTCCAAACATTCCCCATCCATTGCGAGGAAGCAACGTCTTCAGAGCTTGTGTTGTTTGTTCATCTGGATGGACTGCGGTGTATTCTCCAGATCGCGTCATCCACTGAAAAACAAAAGAAAAACCACTCCACTTCATGACGAGATCGGCTGTCATGAAATGTATATCGCTTTGTACGTTGTTGGGCAAACTGGTCCCATGATTTCCTTGTATGCGTTTGGCCTTGTGAGCAAAAGCGTAGGAGAAACCAATGTGTAATTTGGGAGTGGGAGGGCGTCTCAGTGAATCTTCTGAGTGACTTTTCAACTTGCCAAGTGGTTGGTATTGGAGCCTGACAACGTATAGCAATCCCTCGTTTGAAAGCGCATCTACTCCCATCCCTTCTCCCATGACAGCCGTCAGCAAAAGCTGGAGTGTGGGCACTGAGAACAGGTGAGGAAACGAAAGAGCAACTCCCATATCCCGATCAAGTTCAAATTCTTTGTTTACAAGTGACCGATCAACAAACAAAAATCTCTTTGAAGATGTCATTCTTGAGAGGCTGTAGCCCACTTTGAACTGACCCACACGGACATGAAGCCATGAGAGATGTTTGAGATCCACATACCAATCACGTAAAGGTGTTTGTCTTGGGATGCCATCCTCTACATCGAGATCTTTGGGAGAAACGCCTAAAGCAAGTTTGAACTCATTTGCTTTCCCAAAAAAATGCCCTACAAATTTGATACGCGCACGGCGAACATTGAAGCTATGTTGCCAGACTTTGTTTGTTTCATCCAAGGTGTAAAAGAGCTGTACGCGCAGGCGGAGAGACAGAGAGAACATGTTATCTGCGCTTGTGAATTGTATCCCTTTTCCTGGTCGAAAACGGAATCGTTCCTGTGAGGCTGTGTCCTTACTTTTCGCCGCGAGCGCAGAAGAAGAGAGGAAGAAGAGTGTGCACAAAAAGGGGGAGAGAGAAGTCATTTGAGATCCAATATCCATTCACGAAGAGGGTTAAAACGCAAACGGATATGTTTGCATCCTTTTATGTCACCAACATCTCCTTTACTTTACAATTTTGTAAGGTTGTCGGAGGAAAAAAAGCGTTCACAAGAGGGAAGGTGATGCATCAGGTTTCAGCAACAACCTCCTGTGAGCGTTTCACCTGCCGTATTCTTTTTGCCTTCGACTGCCTAAAGCTTTCCAAAAAAAGGATTTTCCATCCGACAACCTAAGAGCGGCGTTCGTTCTGGGCGGATTGGCTTCGTGAGGGGAAGGGCAGACCTGTCCGAAAAAAAAGCGTACGACATAGAGTGCCTGATGGAGCCTGAGGCCAGGCATAATAAGGAACCATGACAGCTCTATGTCGACGACAAGTCAAACCACTAGAATCCATCGCTGTACTAAACTGAACTGCTTCGAGGAAAAAAGCGTGCGAAAGAGGTCAGTGGACGGAGTCTCAGGTCACACATGAAGAGGAGCTGTGTGATCACCACTGCGACGATGAATAAGAGAGCGCACGTGTGCTCTCCGAAACCTTGGGCCGTTGGACGGAAAAAAGCGAAGACAAGAGGGCAGCAGATGGAGCCTCAAGCAAGGCACAGCATCGCTACGCCGACGAATCATGATGCTTTCGGCTTCAGCAATAATCTCCTGTTTTCGTCTCATTTTCCGTATCTTTTTTTCATCTGGTGGCCTTGGGTTTCGTCTATCTAATCATATGCTTGTGGTTTTATCAACAACCTCTATGTGCGTTTCTTTTTCTTCCACTCTTTTTTTCTTGCTGCAGCTCTAGTCGGCGACACAAATATCTCGCTTACATTCGTTGTTGTTCTTGCAGTCATTGTCTCCTCCACATCGGATCTTGCAAGCCTGTTTATCTTGGTTGCATATGAATCGCCCACATGGATCGCCATTTGTACACGGCTCGGATTGCACACATTGGTCGTTTCTGTCACACACGAGAGAGCCTGAGCAATGCCTGTCACTTGTACAAAAACTTCGACAAACACCTCGTCCTTTATCACAAACAAATACGCCACATTCTGCATCACTGGTGCATTGTTTGATTTCCGAACAGGTTCTTGAAGGTGAGCATTCAAAGCCTTTGGCACATGGATTTGATTTACCACAATTTAAGTGACAAACACCACGCTGAATATCACAAGCATACCCACCACAAGAAGATGCGTCTGAGCACTGGCTTGGTTTGATGCATGTCCCATTTTGACATTCGTATCCACCCGCACAATCTCTTTGGCTATCACATACATTGAGGCAAATACCCCTTTGTACGTTGCAAGCATATCCACCACACACCGAAGGATCTGTACAACTCTTGATTTCTTTGCACACTCCTCCTGCCGAACAAAGAAATCCGCTCGCGCAATGCGAATCCTGACTGCAGTGTTGGCGGCACTGGCCAATGTTGACATCGCAAATGTAACCATTACAATCTGCAGCGCTTGTGCAACCTCCTATGTTTGCTTGGACGCATTTGCCGTTTTGACAACGAAGCCCACCCGTACACTCGCTGTCGCTTTTGCATCCTGTTTGGAGCGGATCTTTTGCACACTTACCGTCTGGACCACAAACAAACCCCACGGCACAATCATCCGTTTGATTGCAGGCTGTATTGCAAAAACCTTTTTGGCAAGCATACCCTTCGCATGTTGCATCAGCTTGGCAAGCTGTCGGCTTTTTGCAAGCCCCCTTTGCGTTGCAAACGAAACCTTCATCACAATCGCTAGCGTTTTCACATGAAACCTTGCAGTCGCCACGGCTCAGATCGCAAGCATATCCGTTGCAAGTCGCGTTGCTTGTGCATTTTGAAAAGGGAACGCAACTTCTTCCTGCGTTGCAGACTTTTCCGCTTTCACAATCTTTGTCATCCTCACAGGAGACGAAGCACTTACTCGTTGTCGCGTCGCAAGCATATCCTCCACAATCTGATGCCGAACTACAGTCTGGAGGTGGTACGCAAATATTGTTGAGATCGCAACGAAGTCCCCCTGTACAATCTTTGTCCTGGCCACAAACGATATTGCAGACACCGCGATCTTTGTTGCAGGTGTAGCCATTGCAAGTCGCATCACTCTGGCATTTGGCCCTGCTCACGACCGCATCTTGGCAGCCTCCTAACATTCCGATAAGCAACATAAGTGTGTACACACAAACATGCATCTTCATCCACTTCATGGTTCTCATGTGTGTTCTCCTTTTTTGAGGTTGATCTTTTTGGTGGTGCTTTAGTGGTTCTCTCGCGAAAAAGACATACAACATCGAGGTCGGACACAAGGCCCGACCCTACGGAAAACACCACACGATACAATATCGAGGCCGGACACAAGGCCCGACCCTACGGGGGAAATGCAACATCATGCTCATGCGCTTACTCCGCGAGAGGGTTACTTAGCTTGCATCATTCATCGTCAGATTGGCGATTGCTACAGTTCCTTCTCATGACTTGGTTGAGGCTCCAAATCTTGTCTCTTTCGTGAGTGTTTTTCCTTGCTGTATCCTAAAGCATGTTCAATCATCATCATCGTCGTCGTTATCATCATCGTCGTCGTCGTCATCATCTCGGTGCTTTCTTTTCCATCTCCTCTGAAGACGACGTTTACATCGTTTGTATTTATGTTTGAGTTTTTTGTATTTTCTTTTGAACCTCTTCCTATGGGTATGAAAATACAAACGCTTTGCACGCAGAGATCTTTGCAACCAATGTCGACAAGCTGTATGTGTTGTCCATCGAGGTCGTCTGTATTGTTGTGTGTAGCATTGTTGCTGGCAGTGTACTTGAGCGCGACGTTCACAAGATAGTTGTTGTGCGGATACTCGACCCTTTCGGTAGATTTGTCTGCATCTTGTCATCCGCTTGGGTACATTTGTACAGCGAAGAAATTGCTTGGGAATTCGACGGCATCGAGTTCGTATTTTCGTTACTCGACGACATCGGCGCTGGAGCTTTCGTTGTTCTTGGCAAAATTTCGTATGCCACCCCAAACGGAAGCATCGCCGCGATGTTACCGGAAAACGTCTACACCGAAGCTCAATCCTCCTTACATCCCTGCACGATCGACGCCACGATGTGTATTCTCGACATTGTTTTTCCCAGACCGTGTATTCTCGACAATATGTCTGCCAACGTGGAGGGATCGCGTAATGTCTACAGTGTTGGTTCCTAGACTGTTTGCATCTTTGCATACATGTCCGAAATGCTCTTGTGTTTTTTGCAGGTGCATAGGACGCTAGGCTTGTTGAAGCGTGCCATGAAACAAGCATCCAGACCAAAGCCAAAAGGCGGAAAAATAAACCCCCTTTGACATTTCCTTTCCTTGTCATATCGTCTCCTTTTGTCTTAGAATAGCCTTGTCTTTCTCTTGAAAGGCTCTTTCCAGAAGTGGTTTACATTTTTTTGCACAGCCCTTGTGTACATGCAAAGCCAGGAGGGCAACCGTGCTCCAAAGAGCAAACCAATGTACAAACCCGGTCTTCGCAAAATGCCTTGGAGCTGTCCTCTTCGCAGTCTTCAGAGTCTTCGCACTTTTTTCCAAGTTGGAGGAGCTCCTGACAACCCCAACTCCACTTCTCTGGAGTTTGCAGGGAGGGAGGCGCTGAAGGTAAGCATACCTTCGGATGTGTAGAGGATATATGTTCGCCACACGAGAAACCTTGGGGACACTCACGTTGTGTTGTGCATTTCGAGAGACATGCTTTTTCTTCGGAAGGACCTGCTATGAGGCATCGGAACTCCAAGGATGGGCAATCATCATGACTCTTGCAAGGTTGACATTGAGTGTGTGGTGGAGCACTTTCGTCACGACTTGAACCATCTCTGGCGTCTTGCTCTTCACTCTTCCAGCTTGGATCAAATTCCACATGCTGGGTGCAGGACAACGTTGCTGCACACAGAAGAAACAAAACCGCACAAAGAACTCTACAACGTGGTTGCTTCATCGGTTCTCCCGCTTTGGGCAATGTTTCCGTAACCAAGCGTTTTCAACATCTCCAGCAATGAGTGCTCTTCTGGCATGCTTGCAGGATGCTCCACTCATCCGAAGTATACGTGCATGTCTTAGTCTCATCTCCTGCGCAAATACACCGTCTGGATAGTTCTTTTTGTATCTTTGTATGAGTTGTTGTAGTTCTCTTTTGGGAAATGGTTTGACAAGCAAAAGCAAGCCTGAGAGATGGTACATCGCGATGTCGGCGGTGCTTCCATCTTGCTGAGTCGCCAATTGGAGGTACTGACGATACAAAGGAATACACTCTCGCTTGCTTCTTCTTTTACAAGCCTTGGCCGCTTCAAACAAAGATTGTTTGATCTCTTCACGTTGTTTCGAGGAAGCCAATTTAAACAGTCGCTTCGAGAGGGAGATATAGTTTGACCAGTCTGCATTTCTTTTCGCGAAATCTGCGAGAAAGGAGAGCAATGGGTATGTGCCCTCGCGAGGTGTTCCCGGGAGCTGACTCAAGTCAAGCTCGTACTGGACCGCTTGTTTCATATTTACGTGAGCAAGACATTTTAGAGTGACTAAAGGAACTTTCGATGAGCAGCGATGTTGAGTCATCTTTTTCTGTGCGAATGTGTACCGGACTCCTTGCTTCGCCTTTAGAGAGAGTATGGCTTTTGGGCTTTTGAAGGAGACATTCCCTCTCTGAACATCTACGCGTACCCATTTGTGTTGGTGGTTGACTGTAAACTGTGTACCTATCACTGAAATGAACACAGAGCCGACGTGGATTTGAAACGATTTCATTGACTTTGGTTTAACACTTACGTCGATTTGTCCCCTTCTCAAAACAACCTTTTGTGTGCGGGATGGCTTTGAAAATGCGATGTCCGCAGGACCTGTGACTTGTATCTTCCATTTCCCTTTCAGCTCGAAAACACTTCTTGCTTTCGGAGGGAGCTTGTATCTATGTGGATGCTTTTGGTTTCCGCGGATGGATTTTTGAGATTGGCCTTGTATGGTTATTTGTAATCGATTGTAAGGGGCCACGATAAACACAAAAAAGGCAATGAAAATGGTTGATGGGACAAGGGACCATGCAACCAAACGAATGTCCGAACGAAGGCGAAAGAGTGTCTCCAGTGTGCGCTTCTCGGAACGTGCCAAGCTTTTCCGATGCTCTTTATGACTCCATTCTTCATGGGCGACATATTCGAAAATGTATTCATTTTTCGGGAACGTCTTTTCATCGCTCATTGAGCATGTCTCCTTTGGAGAGTCCTTGGTGTTTGAGTGCTTTGTGCAAGCGTTCTCGAAACTCTTTGCGGCCGTGGTTGAGACGTGACGAAACTGTACCTGCTGGAATTCCAAGCATTTCAGACGCTTCATTCAGGCTACAGCCTTCTAAATCGCAAAGTAGAATCGCGATTCGTTTTCGTGGACTCATTAACTCCAATATATCCCAAACAAGCTGTCTCGTTTCTTTGTCAACAAGGAGCTTTTCTGCGATGGGTTGTTCTGGTTGAGACGTTTGCGTATCTTTCGTCAATAACTCCATAAATGAAGAGAGTTTGTTTCTCTTCTGGAAGTGTTTGTAGACCACACGCGTCGAGATCCTGTACAACCACGTGGAGATGGAGCTTTCTCCTCTGAAGTTTTGGATCCCCTGCATCGCTTCGAGGAAGACTTGCTGTGTGCAGTCCTCTGCTTGTTGCAAATCTCCCAACATCCCAGCAAGTCTCGAAAGAATTTGAGGTGCATACCTCCTATAAAAATCACGGGATAGAGATTCATTTCGCTCTTTGAGTCCTTGTATCCAGTGTCTTTCACTTGCGTCTTCTTCTGCTCTCTGAGGAGGAGATGTTTGTACAAGAAGGGGTACGTCAACGGACATGTTTGTCATTCATCCTCTGGCTTTTTTTACTTGGACTTTTTCCTTTAAAACAAACATTTGTGTTGGTTGCTTTTCGGAAATCTTGTTCCTGCATGACATTAGTGGAGAGGATGGCAGAATTTCCTCAAACTTTTTTGAGGGGGAGGAGAATGCTCACAAAGATACGGAGAGACCTACGCGTAAGTGAAATTGCCACCACGATGTTTCGTAGAACACTTCACCGCGGCGCTCAAGAAAGAATTGGGTTGCGAATAGGTTGCAGGCGAAAGATGAGAAGAGAGATACACGACTTGACAGCTGAAATCTTATCCGGATTCCTGGACGTATACCTACACGGACTTGAAATCGTGTGTTTTGTCGATTTGTAGCGAGGAAACCCTCGAAGACAGCTCCTGCCTCCAAAAAAAGCGACACCAATCGATGAGGTCGCAAGAATCTGTAGTGACTTGCAAGGCAAAAACGAATGGAGTGCAGAGAAACAACGTCCTGGAAAAACAGAGGAAGAAAAGAAAGTTCACCCTGAAACATCCACTGCTTGAAAACAGTCCCAAGGTGAGCAACACCCCCAAGCATCATGTCGCGGCCAAAAGTCGATTGCATACCAAGCTCTGCGCCTATGCCAAGAAAAAGTCTCCAATGTTCTTTCGGATGACCTATTTTCAACAAAGCTCCTATTCTTTCTTGTTTTGTTTTTCGGATGTTTCGATGTTTTGTGTTTGTTTTTTGTTTTGTTTTTCGGATGTTTCGATGTTTTGTGTTTGTTTTTTGTTTTGGGATTCGGATGTTTCGATGTTTTGTGTTTGTTTTTTGTTTTGGGATTCGGATGTTTCGATGTTTTGTGTTTGTTGCTTGCTTTTTGTTTTGAGGGGTTTTTTTTGTGTTTGTAGTTGATTGTACGATTTCTTTTGTTGCTTGCCATTCATCAAAAACCTCTATGTACGAAACAATGGCTCGGATTCGCAGTGTTGCCGTTTTGTAACCTGTAGGGATACGAAAATATCTCCGCCAGTGCCCTTTACGCAACAGAATGACATGTGGTTTGACGACATGTAAGTGGTAGGAAGACTTGGTCCCTTGGGTTTTCCGAAATCCCTTTTTGTTGAGCTGTTCCAAGAGTTGTTTGATGGTCTGAGGGTTCATCCATTGGACTTTTCCTTGGATAGATATCGTTTTTGGACTCCCTGCTTGCACACCAAATGTCTGCATTGTTACAAAGAAAGATAGCCACCAACACGATACTTTTGACAAGTTTGGTCCTCATATGTTGGGTGAAAGTTTTTGGATGAGAAGTGATGGTGGTTTCTTTCCAAAAGCACCAACAAAACTTCGGACTTTCATCGACCCCATAGAATTGTCCATTTTTTGCAAGTTTTTTGCAAGTCATTGATGGAAGACAAGCTGTTAAACTTTCTACATGACTGTTCTGACGTGATGTTTTGATATCATCCTCTTCATAGGGGAAGGGTCTCCTAAGGAGAGCGGCTAGCGTTTTTCTTGGGATGTTCCTTCTTTTATCTTGTTAACAACGGCTTTGACATTTCCCAGGCAACAAGTGCCTTGAGGATTACGAAGATCGCAAGCACATGTTTTGGCTTTGGTGCCAGCCGTGATTTTTTCGATGATTGTGGTTTCGCCTGTTGTAAGGAGCTCTTCACGAATTGAAGCGGTTGTGTGTTGGTAACAATAGCAAACAAAAACCCTTTCGTCTTCTGGGTGCTTTTGATAGACCCACTCTCGCAGATCAAACTCTGTGAATGTCAGACCTTCCGTCTCACTGAAGTAAACGACTTTACAGTCTGGCGAGCGACAGAACCGATAGGAAGATGCTGGCATCAAGGCCTCCAAGCTTATCGCCAACATTGATTGGATTGTTTGGTGTCCAACTTTCCTTCCTTTTTCTCCACAAGCAGGACACCGTTCGGTCATCTGCTCTTGATGTTTCGGACTCTTATGTTCCAATGAGGAACAACAGTGATGTGACATCTTTTGATACCTTTCGGATATTCTCGTTGAGGCTGTTTAACATAGAGGCTCTCAAGTCTCTTCCCTTGGCAGCCATGTTGTTGACTTTGGTTTCTCTTCTTCTTGGAACCCGACATCGTAACTTGCTATGATAATGGTGACAATGATTTTTTTCCGACACTGCCCGGTGGATTTGGAGTGGCGTTTGAAGTGTGAAAAGTTTTTTCAGGAAAGTTTGGACGCCTCTGAAGACGTCCAAGGTTGTTTGGAAGCTTTGAGCGGCGTCAGAGGCGCTGGGAGTTTGTTTGTCACAAAGTGCGAGCGGCGTCGGAAGCGTTGGAAGTTTGTTTGGCAAAGTTTGAGCGACGTCGGAGGCGCTTGGAGTTGTTTGTCACAAAGTTTGAGCGACGTCGGAGGCGCTTGGAGTTGTTTGTCACAAAGTGCGAGCGACGTCGGAGGCGTTGGAAGTTTGTTTGGCAAAGTTTGAGCGACGTCGGAGGCGTTTGGAGTTTGTTTGGGAAAGTTTGAGCGACGTCGGAGGCGTTTAGTGGTCCTCTCGCGAAGTAGGCACATGAGGATGATGTTTCATTTTTTCCGTAGGGTCGGGCCTTGTGTCCGACCTCTATGTTGTATGTCTTTTTCGCGAGAGGATCACTAAGGTTACTGCAAGCAAAAAAGTGTAGAGGAAAAAGAAACACACGTGGAGGTTGCAGCTGAAACCGCAAGCTGTGTGATTCGTCATCGACATGGCGGTGGCCATGCCTTCTCCTCATGCCTTGCCTGAGGTTCCATCTACTGCCTCCTTCGTGCGCTTTTTTCCTTGTAGTCGCCTCAAAAGATGGAAGAGGGGTTAGGAGTTGGTTCTTCCTCTTCGTCTTTGGTCACGGGGAGTTGTGCCATTTGTTCTCTGAACGCCTTGGTGATGATCTTGATATTCTTTGGTTGCTCTTCCCATTCGAGCTGCGCGAGATTGTTGACATGTCTGTACATTTTGGTGAATTGACGGCGGGCTTGGGTTTCGAGTGTGAATCCACCAGTTTCGTCGAGGGAGACGAGCGCGACGAGCTGTTTGCTCATCTTTTGCCCTGTTGTGACGATCTCTTTTGCAAGCTCCAATGCTGTGTGTTCGCCTTCCTTGGTCGTGAACTTGATACCGGAGAGAAGGGACTGTACGTTTTGGTCTTCGAGTTGTTTGCCGAGTCGTTGTGCTTCACCTGCCTCATCAACCCACTTCATCCCGATGATCGAAAGTCCAAATGGAAAGAGATCTTCTATCAGTGAGGTGATCTGGAGCTTGTATTCTTCGCCAGTGACAGCGTTCTCGGCCAATTCGAGCAAAAGAGAGAGGCTTCTGTATCGGTTGTCGTGTATCAGATCGAGGGTTCGGAGGATTTTGCGGATCGCCTTTTCCTTTTCGGGTGTGAGCGGTGTTGAGAGCAACTCGCGACTCGCACGTAGATTATCCAACACTTTCTGGAGTCGGACGATCATTGGAGTCAAAAGATCATTTGATTTAAGCAACTTGAGGGATTCGCCAGAGAGCATGTATTCGAGGATCAAGATCATCGATGGACTTGAGAGTTTGACGATAGACATATACCACTCCTGTTTTTGGTTGTTGGCCGGATACACCAACGCGCAATGATTTTTTTAGAATGGGGACATTCTCCCCAAATACGTGTTTTTGTCAACACCCATTTGCAGACCATTCCTGCGAATTTTTCTTCTTCAGACGTTCCAGATGGAAAGGGCCACAAGAAAAAGTAAACTAGATGGAAGGATCGGAGAGCTGTTTATGTTTTGTGCACTTTTTTCCTTGGGTTTTTCTAAGGAAGAGGGACATGGAGTCTTGGGGTGTTGTTCCTCCACTTTCGTGGAATATGGAGGTGTGACAATTTTAAGTTCTTGTTATCAAAGGGGGTACATCGTCTATGTTCTTTGCTTTGGGTTCGCGATTGTGTTGGGGTTGGATAGGAAAAGTTCCTTTGGTTTTTGACAAGACTTTATTTCATTTTGGCGATAGTTCCCCAGTTTTATAAGGGGAACATAAAGTTGTTGTATATGGCGTGTTTTTTGCTTGACAGGCCAGTGGCGAGTGAAAAGCTCATAAAAACAAGCTCACAAACACAAGGAGCCAGTGATGAAAACAATTTCAAAAAACACGATGTTGTGGACATTGTTTCTTTCCATCCTACTGATTGGGTTGGGGGAGGCCAAAGCCCATCAGCCGGACCCAAACAGATGTCGAACCAAATGCAAAATCAAATGCAAAGTCAAAATGGTAGAGCGATGCTACGCTCGTCAGTGGTGGTTTGGGAGTGTTTGTTCGACTTATCCCAAACGGGTTTGTTTCAAGCGGTGCAAAACCAAATGCATCAAGCCTGTTGAAGTCTGCAAAAACGTGCAACATATGCAGAGACGATGTGGCTATGAACCTGTGCCAGAAAAGGTGTGCGAGCAAAAGACGATGATGCGTCGGTCTTGTCGAGTCGCTACACGTCCAAAGAGAGAGTGTGAGTTGTACACAATTCATCGAAAGCGCTGCAAGACCAAAGTTGTCGACAAAAACAAGTGTGCCCTTGAGACTGTGATGCAAACGAAATGCCGAAAAGTGCAAGTTTTTGAGACTCGATGTCGCCGTATTCCTATAAGGAAGAGGAAGTGCAAAGTGGATATCTACGGTGAAATGCGTTGCAGGATCAAGCATAAAGTGAAACAGTTTTGCAGGAATGTTCCTGTTTGGAAAACAAAGTGCAGGCAAGTCCCTATGAAAAAAGTGCGATGTCGTCGGGTTCCCCACAAAATTTCATTTTGCAAAAATGAGCCTGAAATCAAGACTCGATGTCGTATGGTTCCCCGCAGCACTCGAATTTGTCGTGACATGCCAGAGACTCGGACCCTATGTAGAATCGTCCACCAAAAACGGTGGTTGTGTAAATTATTTCCCATCAAATCAAAGCGATGCCACAAAGAGCTCCGGAAATCTGTCTTTGTGAAAGACTTTCCTCTTGGTGGTCGTTGCAGACGGTTCAAGCGTAAAGCTCGCCGATTCAGACGTCGATTTCATGCAACAGGTTTGCGACGGCATTGGAGAGCGTACCGGAGATTTAAGCGGTTGTATAGACATTGCAAATTCAACACAAAACGTTGGCAGGAACATTCTTTGTGAGGCTGCTGGAAGGAAAAACCGTACAAAAGAGAACAAAACGTTGAGTTTCGCATGGTAACAAGGGGAGCAGGCCTGCTCCCCTTGTTACCTTCTAGGTTGAGGGGGTCTGCTCTTTTGGAGTTGTCTTAGCCTTGCTGATGTCAGGGGGTGTCGCTCAGCTCAAGGCGTAGGACGTTGCCATCTTTGAGCAGCTCTGTGTGTTTGAGCCAGAGGTTTGGGAGCTCTTTGCCGTTGAGCCATGCTTTTTTCACATACTTTGTCTTGTCCGATGCGCCGAGGGCGTGGATTTCGATGGTTTTGCCTTCGATGGTCATCTGTGTACGTGTGAAGATGGGGGATGTGATCAGGTAGAGATCACGTCCAGGGATGGGGTAGAGTCCCATCGCGTTGAACGCATACCATGCTGAGAGTGTGCCCGCGTCGTCGTTCCCTGCGAGTCCTTTGGGGCTGTTCTCGTATCGTGTGTCCATGATCCAGCGGACCCATTTTTGGCCGAGTGAGGGTTTCCCTAGGAGGATGTACATCGTCGCGACATGAAGGTCTGGTTCATTCCCGTGCCAGTAGTATTTTTTGAGTCCAAGTTTGCGCTCGCGAGCCTCGTACTCATTAAAAGATAGCTCGAAGAATTCGTCGAGTCTTTTGAGCAATGCATCTTTGCCACCAAAGAGTGTGCTGAGTCCATCCATGTCGTGGGGGACAAAGAACAGGTATTGCCACGCGGTCCCCTCCACGTAATCTTTGGTCCACACCGTGTCCTTGAATTCGTCGTTAAACCACGTCCCGTCTGCATTTTTGGCCCGGAAGAACTTCATCTTGTCGTCCCAGACGTGTTTGTAATTTTCGGAGCGCTTCATGTAGGTCTCGACGTCTTTGGTTTTGCCCATCGCCTTTGCCATTTGCGCGATGGCAAAGTCGTTGTAAGCGAACTCCATCGTGACGGAGGCTGCGCCTGAGTGTTTGTTGGCCTGGACATACCCTTTGGAGGCGTAGTGTTCGATATCGCGACGTCCTCCGTACTTTGCGCCTGGTGGTGTTGGGTTCATCGCGAGGAAGGTCATGGCTTTGTATGCGGCTTCAGCGTCAAAGTCCCGGACGCCCTTGATGTAGGTGTCTGCGATCACGATGTCGGCGCTTGCACCCACCATCGTACCTGTGTATCCGGTCGCGAGGGGCCAGCGTGGGAGGTAACCACCTTCTTTTGCCATGGCGAGGAGAGAGCGGACCATGTCGTTTTGATGTTTGGGGAGGAGCAGGACGAGCAGCGGATGAAGGGTCCTGTACGTGTCCCACATCGAGAAGTCCGTGTAATACGTGAAGCCTTGCGCCTTGTGTTGTTTTTTGTCGAAGCCCGTGTAGCTTCCGTCTGTGTCGCTGAGGATCGTGGGCATCTGGTAGCTGTGGTAGAGGGAGGTGTAGAACATCGTCTTTTGATCTTGGCTACCACCTGCGATACGGACCCGCGAGAGTAAATCTTGCCACGCTTGCTTTGTGTTCTGTCTTTGTGCCTCAAAGTCCCAATTGTTCCCCTCTTTGTCGAGGTTTTGTTTGGCCTGTGCGAGTCCAGTCATCGAGATCCCGACTTGCAGCTCGACGGTCGTTTGATCCTTCGGGAATGTCAGGAATGCACCGACTTTTGGACCTTTTTGTTCGAGTTCTTTGAGTTGGATCTTGTCATCCTTCCAAGTGGTCGCCTGAAAGGGGGTTTTGCTTTTCGCGACAAAGTATAACATGAATCCCCCACCACGTTTGGACATGGCCCCATCGGAGTGTAGCCACCCTTCGAAGGTCTTGTCGCTGGTGATGTGGATGTGTCCGTCTCGGACATTTCCGCCGGGGAGCGCGTGGTCGAGGCGGATCAGGACGTTGTGAGGGGTGTTTTTGTCTTTGAAGGTGTAGCGGTGGTAGGCAGTGCGTGTGCTGGCTGTCAACTCCACGGTGGTGTTTGGTTTGTCGAGGTGGACCTTGTAATAGCCGGTTTGTGCGACCTCTGATTCTTTTTTGTAAGAGGAGCGTTGTACTTTGGTGGAGAGGATGTCACTTGCGATAGGCGACGCGACGGGCATAAACAACAAATTTCCGTAGTCGGGGACACCTGTTCCGTAGAGGTGGATATGGCTGAAACCGACGATATATTCGTCAGTGTATGCGTATCCTGCGCAGTGGCTGAAGTTGATCCCCTCTTTGTCGGCGGTGTCGGGGCTGACTTTTACGAGTCCGAAGGGGGCGTTGGGGCCGGGATGTGCACTTCCTACGGCGAAGCCTGCGCCACCCGTTGCGATGAACGGGTTGACAAATTGGGTCACATCTCCTTCGACGAGTTGTGGGAGTTGTGGGGTTGATTCTTCTTTGCTGCCACCGTCAGAGGGGCTGGGTGTTGAGGTGCATCCAATGGATATGAGGAGCAGCAACGCGCCCACAAAACAAACCAAACCAAGGTGTCTTTTCATCTTTTGTATCCCGTAGGTTGGACGATTGGAACATCGATATAGAGCATGGTACTCTATGTATCCTACTGGATCGATTCAGGTTGTGTCTACTGTTGGTTGATGTGCTTGGCGAGATAGGCGGGGAGCGGAGGGGTTATGCGCCAGCAGGAGGTACGCAGGCTTTGGTGCCTTTGGTGCCGTCCACGAGGGTGATGTTGGCGGAGCAGTTTGACTCGTTGGCAGCGGTGCGATTTGCGTTGCACTCTGTCTTGTCGTTACACGTGCGGAAGCAGTAGTTTTTGCTGTCAGTGTGTGTGACACATGTGGATCCTGTTGGGCAATCAGCGTCGCCTGTACAGTCAGCAGAGCCGCAGTATCCGCCCTTGAAATTTGTCAGACAGCTTTGCTTGTTGTCTTGGTTACAGTCTTCATTTTTGGTACACTCAGCGCCAACACCGAGTTTATCTGCTTGCACTCCACAAGCTCCGAGCATCACCGCAAACAATACAAACATCCATTTTCTTTTCATGACGTTTTTTTCTCCATGAGTTGGTTGACCGTTGAAAGGTCTCATTCTTTACACTAGTGTATTGTTGCCGAGAGGGTCGTTTCTTTCATTTTTTTTGAAAAAATGATGGTAGATAAGCCACATACTAAGTAGATCGTTGACGAATTTCAGAACAGGCGTTAACGTGTTGACTGCGATGTGCACACGACTGTGATGGAGACAAGTATTTGGATGAACAACTGTCCGATGTAAAGGGTGATAAGATCCTCGAAGCGATTGAGCAGCTTCATGTTATGTACGAAGATCAAAGCCTTTCATTGGAAGAATATCAATCGAAACGAGAACAACTCCTCGCTCAACTTGAGGAGCCCGTTGCACAAGAACGTCTGCAGTACGAATTGCGTGTACGCGACCTCAGTACACGTTCTGGAAGTGACAAGTCCACCCCTGCCCAAAAAGCCGATCCAAAGGCTCTCATCCCCAACAAAGAGACAAACAACAACCTTCAAACATCATCCAACCACAAGAAAACGACAAACGGTTCTCACATTGAGCTGGGTTCAAAAGAGGCTGTCGATGCGGCTGTCGGTTCGGGTCAAAAGTTGTGTGATCGTTTTCTCCTCAAGGCGCTGCTCGGTACAGGGGGAATGGGGCAAGTCTTTCTCGCAGAAGATATGGCGTTTGGGACCGAGTATGCGTTGAAGGTCTTTCACCCTTGGATGATGTCCAACGAGCGAAGTTTACAAGGGTTTGTGCAAGAGTTTCAGTTTTTGGAGCGTCTGACACATCCTTCTGTGGTGCGTGTGTATGCGATCAACAAAGACCCGGAGACGGGGTTTCTTTTTTACACGATGGAGAATGTCACCGGACAAGATCTTCAGAGCGTGATCGATAAAAAAGAAGAGTCGAGTCAAGGAGATGTTGAGCTGATCGTCCCCATCGATCAGGCCATACGATTGATCGATAAGCTTTCGGAAGTGCTCAAGTACATCCACAAACACAAAATCGTCCACCGTGATCTCAAGCCTGGTAACATCATGATGCTTGAAGACGGGACGATTAAGCTGCTCGATTTTGGGATCGCCAAGTCCTTGGAGAAGAAGGAGACCTTCCACACGGGTTACAAAGGGACCTTCTTTTATATCGCTCCTGAGCAGCTTGTCGGTGGAGAAGAGGTGAAGCCTGCCGCCGATATCTTCTCACTTGGTGTGTTGACGTATCAGCTGTTGACTGGCGAGATCCCCGTTGGTATGGCCGTGTTGCCAAGTGAGCTGAACCCTGAACTTCCTGAAACACTCGACGCCGTCATACGCAAGGCGATGCATCCACGCTCCAAACAGCGCTACCAGAGCATCGACGAGTTTTTATCGGCTTTCCACGATGCGCTTGGTCCACTCGCGCGGTTCTCTACAAGCTCCTCCCAATTGCAAGCGAACACACTCGCGGAACGAAACACAAACAAACGACACACCTCCTCTGTCCAACGTGTGATGAGGCCGGGAAGCTCCGGTCACAATCACCGCTCTTCATCGGGCTACCCTGTCATTAAGAAGCCAAAGATCAGTGACAGTCGTGTGTTGAAGGCCATTCATTCATTCCAGGCGCACCACGGGCAGGTCTCGTCGATGTCTTTGTCTGCGGACAAGACAACCCTTGCGACTTCCAGCCATGACAAGAGTATCAAGCTCTGGGAACTTCGTTCCTGGTTTTTGCTCGCGGGTCTTGGAGGAGAGCAGAGCGCGATTCAGGACGTACAGTTTAGTCCAGATCGCGAGCGGATCGCTTCAGGCGACATCTCTGGATTCTTGAGGGTGTGGGATTTAAAGAAGAGTCGAAATGTACACCAACTCAAACACCCTGCAGCTGTGACCACGAATCTGTGGAGTCCAAGTAGCCAGCTCTTGATCTCTGGTTGTGCAGACAACAATGTGCGCATTTGGGAAGCGACGTCTGGGCGCTTACTTTACACATTGAGTGGTCACAAGGGCCACATCGAATCACTGGATCTCGACGGGAGCGGTCAGCTCTTGTTGTCTGCGAGTCTAGATGGTTCTTGTAAGGTATGGGAAGTGGGTTCTGGTCGAGAATTGTATGCGTTCCCTGCGGGAGGAGGAGGCGTCAACGCAGCCGCCTTCTGTGTGAGGGAGCCGGGGTTTGTGTCTGTCCATATGGACGGTTCAGCGCGCTTGTGGTCACTTAACTCAAGTCGTCTATTGCACACAATACAGGCACATGAAGGTCGGGCGTTGGCGTTGGCGATCAGTCCGATGGGGAAATGGTTTTGTACGGGTGGCGAGGACGGAGCCATTCACGTTTGGCACATCTCAAAAGGAACGCATGTTGCGACGTTGGCTGGGCATCAACGTAGTGTGACTGCGTTAGTGGTCACGGCTGATGGTCAGCGCATTATCTCCGGTGGAAGCGAGGGTGACGTCAAAGTCTGGAGCACCAACTCATTTGTCCCTGGATTGATATAAACGATATACACGGGGGATACTAGAATGCTGATCCAGGGGCAGTTGCACTTGTGTCTTCGCAAAATGCACCCGAATGTACGGCACAATCCCTCATGACAATGCGTATGTCGCAAGCAACATCCTTCAATCGCTCGATTGCTCGGTTAATATATGCGGTTGTCATTTGCTTCATGCACTTTGCAACGACCCCTTCTACAAACCTCTCCATCCCCCTGTCACTTCGTGACTTCCCCTATTTGATCCAGGCGTAGTTGCACTTGTGCCTTCGCAAAGTGCACCCGAATGTACGGCGCAATCCCTCATGGCAATGCGGATACTGCAAGCAGTATCCTCCTAACGCTTCAATGCTCGGTTAATATATGCGGTTGTCATTTGCTTCATGCACTTTGCAACCACCCCTTCTACAAACCTCTCCATCCCCCTGAGCCTTCGGCTCTT
>MDTC01078413.1_pt1 | contig 30428 bp, 26 predicted proteins | sample 811181 | NCBI WGS metagenome assembly MDTC01 (sample SAMN05326644, study PRJNA326480) | marine metagenome | isolation source: seawater | place: Pacific Ocean: North | collected 2011 | reverse complement strand
GCTATCAAAGGCAATTTTTATAGTGATAGTTAAAAGAAAAATGGAGAACAATGCAGCTAGCATTCCATAATACACTCCTTTTTTTAAAAATGGTGCTTGAATAAATTTGTTAGTTGCTCCAACCAAGCGCATGGTCCGTATTAAAAATCGTTTTGAATAAACTGATAGACGAATAGTATTGTTTATTAAGGCAAATGCTATAAAAAATAGTACGCCACTCAAGGCTAAAAAGATTAAAGAAAAATCTGATGTAAATTTATTCATTTTATCAACTTTGTCTTTTTGGTAAAATGTCTCAAAAACATAGTCATTTGCAAGAATTTGTTTATTAATTTTTTCTAAACTTTTTTTGTTTGCAAACTCCGCTTTAATTTTAAGATCAATGGATGAGGGAAGGGGAATATATCCTAAAAACTCTTCAAAATCTTCTCCAAGATCTTTTGAAAGTTTCTTAGAAGCATCTTCTTGAGACAAATATATCACCTCTTTTGTATATTTAGCATTTTTTAATTCTTTTCTAATCTTACTAGATTCAATTTCTGGAATGTCATCAGCAAGCATAATTGTGAAAACAAAATCTTCTTTGTATTCATTAATTATCTGCTTTGAATTTACAATAAACAGAGCTAGCAAGCCAATTACAAATAAAACCAATGATAAGCTAATAACAACAGAGGCTGTCGACGAAGTTAAAATACTGCTTAAGGAAGTTTTCTTTTTCATAAAGTAATTGCTAAAATATAAAATACTATTAACTAAATTAATGTTATTATTTAACTTTGCACTAACTACAATCTAAGAATATGATGTATGATTTTCAAAAAATAGAAAAAAAATGGCAAAAGTCATGGGAAGACAACAATACTTACAGAGTTAATGAAGAGGAGTTTAAAAAAAAGTTCTATGTATTAGATATGTTTCCTTACCCCTCTGGTGCAGGATTGCATGTTGGGCATCCTCTAGGCTATATAGCATCAGATATATTTGCTCGCTATAAAAAATTACAGGGTTTTAATGTTTTACACCCAATGGGTTTTGATTCTTTTGGTTTACCCACAGAACAATACGCTATTCAAACAGGCATACATCCTGAGATTGCAACAAAAAAAAATACGGATAGGTATAGAAAGCAATTAAACAAAATAGGCTTTTCATATGATTGGGAAAGAGAGATACAAACCTCCGATCCTAAATACTATAAATGGACACAGTGGATTTTCAAGCAACTGTTTAATTCATATTATTGTAACATAGATGATAAAGCTCGACCTATAAAAGAATTAATTGCAGAGTTTGAAAGAAATGGAAATTTGGATGTTAAATCTGCATGTAGTGAAGACACACCACTATTTAGTGCTATTGAATGGAGCGATTTCAACGCAATAGAGAAGGAGGATATTTTACAAAAATATAGGCTAGCTTTTTTGTCAGAATCTTACGTTAACTGGTGTGAAGAGCTAGGTACTGTACTTGCAAATGACGAAGTGAAAGACGGCCTTTCAGAAAGAGGAGGGTTTCCCGTTGCTCAAAAACTTATGAAACAGTGGTCACTTAGAATTACTGCATATGCAGATAGGCTACTTAAAGGTTTAAATAAAATTGATTGGTCTGACGCCATCAAGGAAATGCAAAAGAATTGGATAGGGAAATCTATTGGGGCTTCGGTCAATTTTATGATTGAAAATTCTCAAGAAAAAATAGAAACATTTACTACAAGGCCAGATACAATTTTTGCAGTTAATTTTTTGGTTTTAGCTCCAGAGCACGAATTAATAGAAAAAGTAACAACCTCTGAACAGAGTGTATTAGTAAAAAATTATATTAAAAAAATAAAATCAAAATCAGAAATAGAGCGTCAGGCAGAAAAAAAAATAAGTGGAGTTTTTACAGGAAGTTATGCGATACATCCATTTACAAAACAAAAAATTGCTATATGGATTAGCGAATATGTACTTGCTTCATACGGCACTGGAGCAGTTATGTCTGTACCCTGTGGTGACCAAAGAGATTGGCGTTTTGCCAAGCATTTCGGAATAGAAATAAAAAATATTTTTAAAAATAAAAAAATTAACGAAGGAGCATATGAAGAAAAGGACTATATATTGGTAGATTCAAGTTTTTTAAATGGACTTAGTTATGATGAAGCTATAAAATTAGCAATGAAAAAAATCACAGAGGGAGGCTTTGGTTTTTCAAAAATTAATTATAGAATAAGAGACGCCGTTTTTAGTAGGCAAAGATATTGGGGCGAGCCGTTTCCAATATACTACAAAGACAACATTCCATTTCTTTTGGAAGGCGACAAACATGTAATTCTTCCTGTCGTTGATGAGTATCTGCCCACTAAAAGTGGAGAGCCACCACTAGCAAGAGCGCAAAAGCAAGATTGGAATGTATTTCAAGGGGAAAGAATGGAGTTTAATGTTATGCCAGGATGGGCTGGCAGTTCTTGGTATTTTTTAAGATATATGGACCCAAATAATGATACAGAATTTTGTGCAAAAGAAAAGTCTAATTATTGGGGCCAGGTAGATTTATATGTGGGAGGAGCAGAGCATGCAGTAGGACATTTATTATACTCTAGATTTTGGACTAAGTTTTTGTATGACAGGGGGTACATTTCTTTTGATGAGCCTTTCAAGAAAATGATAAATCAAGGGATGATTTTAGGCAACTCTTCTTTTGTCTACAAAATAAAAGATGAAAATACTTTTGTTACTTACGAGAAAAGAAGCCAGTATCAAGTCGTAAAATTACATGTTGACATAAATATTGTAGAAAATGGAATTTTAGATATTGCGGCATTTAAAAAATGGAGAGAAGAATATGCAACAGCAAGATTTATTTTGAATGAACAAGGGAGGTATGTGTGCGGTAGTGAGGTTGAAAAGATGTCAAAATCAAAATATAATGTTCAAACACCAGACCAATTAGTTGAAAAATTTGGTGCCGACACACTTAGGTTATATGAAATGTTTTTGGGCCCATTAGAACAGTTTAAACCTTGGGACACCAAAGGAATTAATGGCGTTCATAATTTTTTGAGAAAGTTTTGGAGGCTAACGCATGATTCAGATAATAACTTTTCTGTTTCTAAGCAAAAACCAACTTCTGAAAACTTAAAAACGTTACACAAAACAATTAAGAAGACCCAAGAAGATATAGAGCGCTATTCTTTCAACACAGTTGTTAGCACATTGATGATTTGTATAAATGAATTAACTGAGCAAAAATGCCACAGTCAACAAATTATTTCAGACTTCACTATTCTGCTCTCTCCTTATGCGCCACATATTGCAGAAGAAATATGGCAAAAAATGGGAAACAAAGATTCAATCACCAAAGCTTCTTTTCCAAATTATAACGATAGTTATTTAGTAGAAGATAAAATAAAATATCCAATTTCTTTTAATGGCAAAACTCGTTTTACCATTTCTTTATCTGCTGATATGACTAAAGAGCAAGTTGAAAATGCAGTAATGAATTACGAAAAAACTATTAAATATCTAAATGAAAAATCCCCCAAGAAAATTATAGTTGTTCCGAAAAGAATTGTAAATATTGTTGTTTAATAATATTAAATTGAAATCAAAAGCCCAATTTTTTGTCTACAGTAATATTTGGGTTTCTTTTTGTGTTTTAGGTCTTGCTCTAAGTTCAGAAATTTTATTACAAACATCAAACACCCATTTGTTGCAATTTGTTTTTTTCGCCACTCTTTTTATTTATAATTTTCAAAGACTTGTGCGTGTTTATAAAGGACATCGTCATGCAAGAAAAGCATGGGCACAAAAAAACAAAAAGTCAGTTTTTTTTTTAATGTTATGCTCATTGGCTGTTAGTTTATATAAATTTATTGATTTTCGTTTAATTACACAGGCAGTCATTTTTTTGTTGGCTGTGATTTCCGTCTCATACCCTTTTGGATTGCGTAAAATACCATTTTTAAAAATCGTTATTATTTCTCTTGTTTGGTCTATTAGTACAATGTTATTATTAGTTTTTGAAAATGATGTTGTAATTTCTCTAAATGAGATTTTGCATTTAGTTGTACGATTTTTATTTGTTTTTGCAATTACTATTCCCTTTGACATTAGGGATTTGCATTATGATAATAAAAATGTAATTACTTTGCCTCTTTTTTTTGGAGTGGGTAAATCTAAGTTAATAGCGTATTTAGCGCTGGCAATTTGCATGCTTATATCAGGGATTCAAAATTTCAAAGGCAACCTAATGCTTGCTCATTTACTAGCAATAATTTTGCTTTGTTTTAATTCGTTAATTTTTGTTTGGAATTCAAATGAAAACAGGGATGAAATGTATTTTAGTTTTTGGGGAGAAGGGTTAAGCATTTGTTCATATTTGTTTTTAGTTATCTTGCTTTTGATTTGTTAATCATATTGATTACTTTTACTGCTTTATAAAAAAGAAAAAATGTCTCAAGATTCTTCTTCATTACACTATATAAATTACTTGTCATTAGACAAAATACTAGAATCGCAACACCCATTAAGTGGAAATGGAAAAGCGGCGGCACATGAGGAAATGTTGTTTATTATAATACATCAAACTTATGAACTTTGGTTTAAACAGATTCTACATGAAATCGAATCTGTCATGGATTTGTTTAAGCAAGAAAAAATAGATGAAGATAATGTAGGGGTTATTGTTGGAAGAATGGATAGGGTCAATACAATTATGACCACACTAGTGGGGCAAATAAATATTTTAGAGACCATGACATCGTTGGATTTCTTAGAGTTTCGAAATCACCTTTCCCCTGCTTCCGGTTTTCAATCTCATCAGTTTCGACAAATAGAGGTTATGCTGGGACTAAAAATAGAAAAAAGACATCAGTTTGGAAGCTGCCCCTATCATGCGCAATTTCAAGGAGAAAAAAAAGAAGCAATTTTATCTATCGAAAATAACGACTCATTTTTCTCTTTGGTAGAAAAATGGCTAGAAAGAATTCCTTTTTTAAACATGAGAGGATTTGATTTTATTTCAAAGTATGAAGGTGCTATTAATAATATGTTAGAAGAAGAAGTTGCTATTATAGAATCTACAGACTTAACCAAAGAAGACAAAATCCTGAGGATTAGAATGATTGATGAAAACCGCAAGTATTTTAAAAGAGTACTAGATAAGAATGTTCACAATCAAGCTATTGAAGATGGAGAGATCCAGCTTTCTTACAAAGCTACAATGTCTGCACTTTTAATTAATTTATATAGAGATCAGCCTATTTTACATTTGCCGTATAAATTCTTAAGAAGCTTAGTTGAGCTTGATCATAAAATAGCTAGTTGGAGATTTAGACATATGCAAATGGTTGAAAAGATGCTTGGGCAAAAAATTGGAACAGGAGGCTCGTCAGGACAAGGTTATTTAAGAAAAACTGTAGACCAACATAAACTGTTTACTGATTTAGCAAATATTTCAACTTTAATGATTTCAAGAAAATATCTGCCTGAGCTTCCCAAAGATATTGCAGAAACGCTTGGATTTAGACATGACAAATAAAAATAATACTATCAAAAAGAAGAAAATAAAATATGGATCTAAATTTAAAAAATAAAAATGCAATAGTTTGCGGAAGCACGCAGGGGATTGGAGAGGCTTCTGCTATAGAGCTTGCTAATTTGGGAGCTAATGTTACACTAATTGCTAGAAATGAGTCTAAACTTTTAGATGTCCTAAATGATCTTGATACTAGAAAGGGACAAACACATAGTTTTATAGCGATAGACTTTAGAGATTCTGAAAAACTAAAAGAAGAGGTAAATCTATTAAAATCCAGTTACCATATTTTAGTAAATAATACTGGCGGCCCAGCAGCAGGGCCAATAGTTGATGCTAATACTAATTCTTTTGAAGAGGCGTTTAGGATGCATTTAATAAACAATCAAATATTAGTCCAAAAAGTAGTTGAAGGTATGAAAAAAGAGGGGTATGGCCGGATAGTAAATATTATTTCTACTTCTGTTAAAGCTCCAATTGCGGGACTTGGGGTGTCCAACACCATAAGAGCGGCAGTTGCAAATTGGGCTAAAACATTATCTGTTGAATTAGGGGCGTATGGAATCACAGTTAACAACGTATTGCCAGGATTTACAAATACAAATAGATTAAAATCTTTGATTACTAAAAAAGCAGAAATTCAGGCAAAATCAGAAAAAGAAATAGCTGCTATAATGAAATCTCAGGTTCCAGCAGCACGATTTGGAGAAGCCAGTGAGGTAGCTAATGCGGTAGCGTTTTTGTGCACTCCTGCGGCATCATATATCAATGGTATTAATGTTCCTGTAGATGGGGGTAGAACAAAAAGTTTATAATGGATAAAATATTAAATTATATAGACGGTGAGCTACTAGCGCCAACATCTGGCAACTATTTAGACAATTACAATCCATCTACTGGTAAGGTGTATTCTTTAGTTCCAGATTCAGATAAGGATGATGTAGATATTGCAGTTGCTGCAGCAAAAAAAGCTTTTAAAGGTTGGAGTACAACTTCAAAACAAGAGCGCTCAGATATACTAATGAAGCTTGCTGATACAATTGAAAAACATTTTGATGAATTGGTAAAAGCTGAAAGCAGAGATAATGGCAAGCCTGAAAGCTTGGCTGCCAATGTAGATATCCCAAGGGCTCCTGCAAATATCAGATTTTTTGCTGGTGCAATTTTGCATAATAGCTCTAAGATGCATGAAATGGATGGAATGGCAATTAATTATACGTTAAGGCAGCCAATCGGCGTTGCTGCATGTATTTCTCCTTGGAATTTACCTTTATATTTATTAACATGGAAGGTTGCTCCAGCACTTGCGGCAGGTAATACAGTAGTGGCCAAACCCTCAGAGGTTACACCCATGACAGCATTTTTATTTAGTAAGATTTGTATTGAAGCTGGTCTTCCTAAAGGAGTTTTAAATATTGTACACGGATTAGGAGCCAAGGTTGGAGATCCTTTAACAACACATCTAGACACTCCAATTGTTTCATTTACAGGAGGAACTGTAACAGGCAAGCATATTGCAAGCGTAACAGCACCAATGTTTAAAAAACTTTCTTTAGAGTTAGGTGGCAAAAACCCTAATATTATTTTTGATGATGCTGATTTTGAGAAGGCTGTTAGTGTTGCTGCTCGCGCAGCTTTCACAAATCAAGGTCAAATCTGTTTATGCGGATCTCGTTTATTTGTTCAAAAAGGTATTTATGATAAATTTAAAGAAGCTTTAATTGTAAAAACAAAAAAATTAAAAGTTGGCGATCCGAAAGATCCAAAATCACAGTTAGGAGCAGTAGTATCTGAAGAGCATATGAATAAAATTCTTGATAAAATTACATTAGCTAAATCTTTAGGGGGAGATATTTTAATAGGCGGAGAAAGAGAGATTTTGGATGGTGAGTTAAAGGGTGGATATTACATTCAGCCTACTATTATTGAAGGTCTTTCTTTTAATTGTGACATTAATCAAGAAGAAATTTTTGGGCCTGTGGTTTCTCTAATTCCATTTAATACAGAAGAAGAGGTGATCGAAATGGCTAATTCTACAAAATACGGTCTTTCAGCATCAATATTTACTGAGAATATTAGTAAGGGGCATCGGGTGGCGGCAGCAATTGATTCAGGTGTTGTTTGGATAAATACTTGGCTGTTAAGAGATTTAAGAATTCCTTTTGGAGGCATGAAACAATCTGGTGTCGGAAGAGAGGGAGGCTTTAAATCACTGGAGTTTTTTACAGAACCTAAAAATATATGTGTTAAAATTTAAATATGCAATTAGATTTGGAAGTAGAAATAATTAATATAAATGCTGAAAAAATTAGGCCATTAAGGCATGCGGAGTTAAGACCAGGAAAAGACTTTTCTTCTACATCATATTTACGTGATAATGATTACGCAACATTTCATTTAGCAAGTATAATTAATGATCAAGTAATAGCTTGTGCTACATTTTATCCAGAACTTACCGATAAAAAACACTCTAAAAACGCTTATAGATTGCGAGGCATGGCTACGCATTCTAATTTTAGAAGAAAGGGTTATGCTGCAGAATTAATGAACAAATCATTTAAAATCCTTAAGCAAAAAGAATGCGATTTATTATGGTGTAACGCTCGTCTAGTAGCTGTAAATTTTTACAAATCATTAGGCTTTAATATTATTGGAAACCTATTTGATATTAAAGAAATAGGCCCTCATTATTACATGTATAAAGAAATTTAGAAAAATGAATGGAGAAAAATTTAATTCAGAAAGAGCCCCTAGAGCGGTAGGCTTATACCCTCATGCTAGGAAAGTGGGAAACTTGCTTTTTTTATCAGGCGTTGGACCACGAAAAGTAGGAGAACAGGAGATACCAGGAGTTACATTAGATGAAAGTGGAAAAATCAAACGATATGATATTGAGATACAATGTCATTCTGTTTTTAACAATGTTAAATATATTTTAGAAGACTCAGGATCATCATGGGATAATATAGTGGATGTTCAGGTTTTTTTAACTAACATGAAAGATGATTTTAAAATTTACAACAAAATATATGCTGAGTATTTTAAAGACAATCAGCCATGCAGGACAACAATTGAGATTAAAAGCTTGCCTACACCAATAGCAATAGAATTAAAAATAATAGCAACAATATAAAATTAAAATTATGGATATAAAAAAACCGTTTAACCTTCAAAAATGGATAGATGAAAACAGACACTTGCTAAAGCCTCCAGTTGGAAATAAAAATTTGTATGTTGAGTCAGAAGATTATATTGTGATGATAGTTGCAGGGCCAAATGCCAGAAAAGATTATCATTATAATGAAACAGAAGAGCTTTTTTATCAAATTGAAGGAGACATACTTGTAAAAACACAACAAAATGGAAAGTTAGTTGAAGTTCCAATTAAGCAGGGAGAGATGTTTCTTTTGCCCCCAAGAATACCGCATTCACCTGTCAGATCTAAAGGTTCAATAGGACTAGTAATTGAAAGAAAAAGAACTAACACCGATAAAGACGGTTTAATGTGGTTCTCAGACACGGCTAATGAGCTTTTATATGAAGAATATTTTCACTTAACCAATATAGAAAAAGATTTTCTTCCTGTGTTTAAGAAATTTTATTCTGATGAAAAATTAAGAACATGTCCAAAAACTGGAGAAGTTATGGAAGTTGATGAAAGATATGTATAGGTAAGAATTATGTATACTATTATGATATAGATTAGATTATGCGAATAAATGCCCATGGACATATTTTACCGGAACCACATCAGATTCCAAGTTTTATGAAAGAAAAAAAACTTTTTTGGATTGATAATGATAAGAAGTTTATGAGGCAAGGAGAATGGTCTAGACCTATTAACGGGACCGGTTTTTTCGTAAAGGAAAAGATTAAATGGATGGAAGAGCATAATATTGATCACGCTGTAATGTTATGCTTATCTCAGCTATACTGCAATGGCTGGGACAAACAAGATTGCATTGATGCAATAAATTTTCAAAATGACTTTAACGCTTCTATTCAAAAAGAATTCACTAAGAAATTCTCTTGTGGTTTTGTTGTACAGCCCTTATTTATAGATGAGGCTCTAAAAGAAATTGAAAGGTGCGTTAACGAACTTGGATTAAAAATACTTTGTTTGCCTACACATTTTATAAATAAAAAGGGCCAGTGGCTATCAGTAGCAGACAAGGAAGTTGATCCAATTTTTGAATTAGCAAACAAGTATTCTCTAGCTCTTCAAATACATCCTTACGATGGAGATAAAATGATTGCATTAAAAGATCAATACTGGAGGTTTCATTTAGTATGGATGATGGCTCAGTGTGCTGACACGTTACATTTATTTACATTAAGAGATTTGCCAAATAAATATCCAAAAATAAGAACTAGCTTTGCCCATGGAGCAATGTTAGGAATAGCTAACTACGGGCGAAGAATTCAAGGATTTGACGGTAGACCAGATATTTTTGACAAATTTGAGGACCCTAGAAAAACTCTAGGTCATAAAAATATTTTTTTCGATACATTAGTTCATGATTCATTTACTTTAGATTTATTAAAAAAACGTGTTGGTGTTAAACAGATAATAATGGGTTTAGACGATCCTTTTCCTCTTGGAGAAATTGAAGGGGTAGGATCATCATATCCTGGTCGAGTTTTGGAATATGCTAAAGAGATTGGTATAATTACTGCTCAAGAAGAGAAAGATATTTGGCATAAAAATGTCTTAGCATGGTTAGGAAATAATAATATAAGTTAATAAGATGAAGGCTGAAATTTCACTAGAAAATCATAAATTCGAAATTGATTTCTCAAAAGGAAACGATTTATCAATTCCAATACTATTTAATGGTAAACAGCCAAATACATATAAAGTACCACATGCAACTTCTAAGCCTTATAAAGATGGACAGTTTATTGGAGACACAAGAATGGGAGGGTCATGTAATTTCGAGACTTATACTATCACTCCTCATTGTAACGGAACTCACACAGAGTGCATAGGTCATATTACAAATGATAGAATTTCGATATTAAATTCTTTGAAGGAAGAGATAATACTATCAACATTAATTACAGTTATACCAGAAAAGTCTGATGAGATATACAAACCCTCTTTAAATGATCAAGACCTTGTGATAACAAAAAAGCAGTTACAATACAGTTTAAATAATTTTAACACAAGTTTTTGTGATGCTTTAATTATTAGAACATTGCCAAATTCTCCTAAAAAAAAACAAATTGATTATATGCAAAATCCTCCTGCTTTTTTCACTATTGATGCAATGAAATATGTTGTTGGAATAGGAGTTAAACATTTATTGGTAGATATTCCTTCTGTTGATAGATTATTTGATGACGGTATATTATCAGCACATAATCTTTTTTGGGAAACTAATGAAAAATCACTTAACGATAATTCGAGATCAAAAACAATTACTGAAATGATCTATGTGCCAAACGAGATAGAAGACGGTAATTATTTATTGAATCTTCAAATTGCACCTTTTTTTTCAGATGCAGCACCTAGTCGACCTATTATATATAAAATAAATGAATTACAAAAAAAATAGAGAGTTTGCAATTTCTCTTGACTCAAATGATAAATTAAGAAAGTATAGAGACTATTTTCATATTCCCTTGAAAAAAGACGGAAAACAGTGTATTTATTTTTGTGGGAACTCTTTAGGCTTGCAACCTAAAACAACGTCAAGTTATTTAGATCAAGAATTAAAAGATTGGGCTAATTTTGGTGTACAAGGTCATTTTAAAGCTAGCAATCCATGGATGCCATATCATGAGTTTTTATCTGAAGGCTTTTCAAAAATTGTAGGCGCAAAATTATCTGAAGTTGTGGCGATGAATACGTTAACTGTAAACCTACACTTAATGATGGTTTCATTTTATACTCCGGATAAAAAAAGAAATAAGATAATGATAGAAGCTGATGCCTTTCCTTCAGATATCTATGCTATTGAATCGCAAATTAAATTTCATGGACATGATCCTTCTCAGACATTAATTAAATTAAAACCTAGAAAAGAAGAAGCTGCTTTAAGAACAGAGGATATTATTTCAGAAATAGAAAGAGCAGGGAATGAAACTGCATTAATTATACTTGGAGGCGTAAATTATTATACTGGTCAGGTTTTTGATTTTGAAAAAATCACAAAAAAAGCTCAAGCAAAAAATATTAAAGTCGGTTTTGATTTAGCTCATGCAGCAGGAAATATAAAACTTGAGCTTCACAAATGGCAGGTAGATTTTGCTGTTTGGTGTACTTACAAATATCTTAATTCTGGGCCGGGTTCTGTTGCTGGAGTTTTTATACATGAAAAACATCACAAGTCTAGTTTACCAAGGTTTGCAGGTTGGTGGGGGCATGATAAAGAAACTCGTTTTAAGATGCCAGATAATTTTTCTCCTATACATACTGCTGAGGGTTGGCAGTTAAGTAATCCTCCAATTTTGTCACTAGCGGCAATTAGAGCTTCATTGGAGATTTTTAATGAGGTAGGAATTGATAATTTAGTTTCAAAATCAAAAAAATTAACAGATTATTTAGTGTTTTTACTAAAAAGTTTAGAAACCAATAGAATAGAAATTATTACACCAATAGATAGAGGCTGCCAAATCTCTATAAAAGTTTTAAGGACAGATAAAAATCTCTTTAAGAAAATTACCGATTATGGTGTTATCGCTGATTGGAGAGAGCCAGATGTTATTCGAATTGCACCAGTTCCTCTATATAATAGCTTCTTTGATGTATGGAGTTTTTACAATATTTTAAATAAATTACTAGTTGAAAAATAAAGTTACTATAGTTGGAGCAGGCCTAGCAGGCTCACTCTGCTCATTATATCTATCAAGAAGAGGTTACAAAGTCTCTGTTTATGAAAGAAGAAATGATCTGAGATCAGAAATAATTACTGCAGGTAAATCTATAAATCTCGCTTTGTCAGAAAGAGGCCTAACTGCATTAAGAAAGGTCGGCATAGAAAACGAAGTGTTAAAGATCGCAATTCCTATGTATAAGAGGGTTATGCATGATATTAAAGGAGATTTGACAGAGCAGTTTTACGGAAATGAAGATCAAGCGATTTTTTCTGTTTCAAGAGCGCAGTTAAATGTAGTTATGATGAAATTAGCTGAGCAGAACGGAGTAGATCTTTATTTTAATGAAAAATGTACAGAGGTAGATTTTCAAAATTCAGAAATTATTTTTACTAATACATTAACTAACAAGACTAAAAAAATTAGTTCAGATTTTTTGATTGGTGGAGATGGAGCGTTTTCCACCGTTAGGAATAAAATGGTAGAGAAATATAAACATGAATATACATATGATAAAATTGATCATGATTATAAAGAACTACATATTCCTCCTGGTCCTAGTGGTGAATTTTTATTAGAAAAAAACGCCTTACACATTTGGCCAAGAGGCAACTTTATGCTAATAGCACTAGCTAATTTAGATGGCAGCTTTACCTGTACACTATTTGCGCCTAAAAGCGGATTGAATTCGTTTGAAACATTAGTTACAAAAGAAAAGGTAGAAGATTACTTTTCAAGCATTTTTCCTGATTTTTTTGATTTAGTCCCAAACTTATACGAACAGTGGCTTTCAAATCCAACATCTTCTTTAGGTATTATCAAAACCTATCCATGGCATATAGGTGATACTGCTGTCTTAATAGGAGATTCTGCACACGCCACAGTTCCTTTTTATGGACAAGGAATGAATGCAAGTCTTGAAGACTGCAGGGTACTTGACACTTTGCTTGAGAAGTATGGGACTGATTTAAATAAATGTTTTAGTGAGTATTCTAAAATTAGAAAGCCTAATGGAGATGGCTTGCAATCTCTGTCATTACATAATTTTATTGTTATGCGAGATAAAACAGCTAACCCAAAATTTTTATTACAAAAAAAAATAGAGCAAAAGTTTTCAAATTTGTATCCTGAAAAGTGGGTTCCTTTATATTCTATGGTCAGTTTTACTAATATTCCTTATTCCGAAGCTTGGAATATAGGAAAGAAACAGGAAGAAATTATGTATAATATTATGAAAGAACCAGACATAGAGTCAAATTGGAACAGCAAGGATATTATGGATAAGATGCTGAACTCTTTATAAAATTATTTTTATACATTTTTATTGTTTTCGTGTTCTTTTTCACATTTTTATTGCATTTTATTACAATTTAATGTGATTTTGCTCTTTTTTAATTCATTTTTATGTTGTTGTTCTCGTTTTTTTAAATTTTAGAAAAACTTGAAATAGAGTAAAAAAGCAATATTTTATAGTTTTTTTGCATTTTTTCTTAATTTTTTGCACTTTTTTATATATTTTATTAATTTTTTGCACTTTTTTTATTTGACTCATTATGATTATGGAATTTATCTATTTAACTTTAATCTTCACTTTTTAGTAAAAAAAACTAATTATTTTTGATTTTTTATTGATTTAGTGTCATTTTAGTGTCATTTTAGTGTAGTTTTATGAATTTTTATCATTTATGAATCTTCTTGTCTAATATTTCGTTACGATTATAGCTGTCAAATTTTAATTAAAATTCACAAAAAACGATTATAAATGCAATAAAATGCATAAAAAATGTAAAAATTGTATAATTATTGCAATTTTTTTAAAATTGCTTAAGCATATTTCGTTATTTAATTTTTCATTTTTAATATATTTCTTATTTATTATGCTTCGTAAATTATAAAATGTTAATTTGCATTAAAAAATGCAATCATTATTTATAATTTTTTTTTCTATTCTTTTTGCATTTAATCTTAATGCTCAAAATAAAATTGAAAAGAAAAACATTATTTTATCAAAGGCGTCACCCAATTACATTAATTGGATTAAGAATGACAGTATTAATATAATTGACAGTTATACTATTTCGAATACTGACAGTATATTACAGCTTGCAGATGCAATCATTTTAACTGGTGGCGAGGATATAAATCCACTACATTATAATGATTCCTTAAATTTAAAGCTGTGTGAAACCATAGATTTTTCAAGAGATACAATGGAAATTAAATTATTTGATTATGCTATACAAAATAAAATACCGCTTATTGGTGTATGTAGAGGCATGCAGATGATAAATGTTGCTAGAGGAGGAACGTTGTATGGAGATCTACCTACTGAAATCGGCAGTTCTGTTCTACATAGAGATAATGGAGAAGTTATGCATAAGATATCAATAATTAATCAATCACAATATAGACACTATATATTTCCAGCTGGAAAGAATTCATTTATTGTTAATTCGTGGCACCATCAAGGATTGAAGTATATTTCTAAAAACTTACATGTTATTGCTGTTTCAAATGATGGTTTGCCTGAAGCAGTTGTTTTAGATAAGTCAATTCATCCATTCATGATAGGAGTACAGTTTCATCCCGAAAGGCTTTTGGAAGACAGTGAAATTCCATATATTTTAAAGAAAAATTTTTTCAATCACATATTTTCTGATTAATTTTTCCACAAACACAACTAAATTTGAAATTCACCTATAATAATTAACTAATAGATTTTATATTTGTTTTTTTATTTTCATGATTGAAGATTTTATAGCTAATTTTTTACTGGGCTTTTCACCTGCTGGAGAGGGAAAGGTAGGCATTTGGATTCTGCAAAAAAAATACATAGGTCTAACATATTCATTTATTGCATGTTTGTTAGGTAACTTAATGATTTTCCCTGTTTTTCATAAGATAATTAAGTTATCAAATATGTTTTTTTTAAAAAATAAGATTTATAAAAAGTTTGCTATTTACTTATCATTAAGAGCTAGAAAAAAAGTCGGTCCAGTTATAAAAAAGCATGGAATAATTGGACTTTTTATATTTGTTGCCATACCACTTCCGTTTACGGGGTCTTATCTAGGGACAGTAGCTTCATTTGTATTCGGTTTAAATTATAAAAAATCACTGATAGCTATTAGTTTAGGAATAATTATATCTCTAGTCTTTATGTTGATTCTTTATCCACACATTAAACCTTATTTTACTTGATAGATAATAGGAAGATAGCACTTATGATTTTAGATGGTTGGGGACATGGACCAAATAAAAAATCTAACGCAATATTTTCTGCAAGAACTCCATTTATTGACTCTTTATATAGCTCAGCTTTAAGCGCCGAATTAAGAACAGACGGACAATATGTTGGACTGCCAAAAGGTCAAATGGGAAATTCTGAAGTTGGACATTTGCATATTGGAGCAGGAAGAGTGGTGCCGCAGGAACTACAAAGAGTTAGTATTGCGTGTTCTGACTCTTCAATTTTAGATAAACTAGGTTTTAAGAAAACATTAGAATATGTAAAAAATAATAATAAACCTTTACACTTAATTGGCTTGCTATCTGACGGGGGGGTTCATTCACATCAAAACCATTTGTATAAAATATGCCAACTAACACAGCAACTAGAAATTAAAAACGTTTACATACATATATTCACAGATGGCAGAGACACTTCTCCAACAGGATCAGTTAATTATATTAAGAAGCTTCAAAAAAATTTGTTTGGAGCAAAAATTGCTTCTATTTGTGGAAGATATTATTCTATGGACAGAGATCAAAGGTGGGAAAGAATCAAAATAGCTTATGATTTATTAACTAAAGGAATTGGAGCTGAGACTACAGATTTATTGCAATCAGTTAAAAATTCTCATAAATCTGGAATCACAGATGAATTTTTGAAACCCTTGATATCGGTAGATAAAAATGGGAAAAAAATTGCCACTATATCTGAAATGGACGCAGTAATTTGTTTTAATTTTAGAACTGATCGATGTAGACAGATTGTTCAGGCTTTAACACAGAGGGATTTTATAAAATATAAAATGAAAAAGCTGAATCTTTTTTTCACAACCATGACAAACTATGATGATAGTTTTAAAAATATTAATGTCATTTTTAATAAACAAAAAATAACAAATACATTAGGAGAAGTCTTGTCAAAAAATAATAAAAGTCAACTTAGAATTGCTGAGACAGAAAAGTATCCTCATGTAACATATTTTTTTTCGGGAGGACTTGAAAATCAATTTAGACATGAACAAAGAATAATTATTTCGTCTCCTAAAGTAGACACTTATGATTTACTACCTGAAATGAGTGCTGAAGAGCTCACCAAGAATCTAATAGAGGAGATAAACAAAAATAAATTTGATTTCATTTGTCATAATTATGCAAATCCGGACATGGTTGGGCATACAGGAAATTATAATGCAATTATTAAAGCAATTGAAACAGTAGATAAATGTCTGCAAAAAGCTGTTAATGCAGCAATAAAAAAAGAGTATATAATTGTAATTATTTCTGATCACGGAAATGCTGAATGTGTTATAAATGAAGATCACACAGTAAATACTGCTCATACAATTAATCCTGTCCCAATTTTTGTGATAAATTCGAAATTTAAAAAATTAGATAACGGAGCATTAAAAGATATAGCTCCCACCATTTTGAAACTAATGCAAATAAAACAACCTAAGGAAATGACGGGAAAAAGTTTAATTAAATAATTGAAATGAAAGAAGTTAAAAATTATATAGAAAAAAATAAAAAGAGATTTATTGAAGAACTTGTTGAACTTTTAAAAATCCCTTCTATATCAGCAGACTCGGATTATAGAGATGATGTATTTAAGTGTTCAGATTTAGTAGCCCATTTTATTAAAGAAGCTGGTGGTGAAAATGTTCAGATTTGTAAAACCCCTGGATTTCCAGTAGTCTATGCAGAAAAAATTATAGATCCTAGCTTACCGACCGTGTTGATATATGGCCACTATGATGTTCAGCCAGCTGACCCAATAGAACTCTGGCACAGCCCTCCTTTTGATCCTGTTATAAAGAAAACAAAGATACATCCTGATGGAGCTATTTTTGCAAGAGGTTCATGTGATGACAAAGGTCAATTTTTTATGCATGTAAAAGCATTTGAACTTCTTGTTAGAACCAACACATTACCATGTAATGTAAAATTTATGATTGAAGGAGAAGAAGAAGTAGGGTCAAGTAATTTATCAGCTTTTGTTAAGGATAATAAAGAAAAATTAAAGTGTGACACAATTTTAATTTCAGATACGGGAATTATATCAAATGAAATCCCTTCTATAACTACTGGATTGAAGGGTTTAAGTTATGTTGAAGTTGAAGTAACTGGGCCAAATCGAGATTTACATTCTGGTCTATATGGAGGAGCAGTTGCAAACCCTATAAATATTTTATGTGATATGATTTCAAAAATGAAAGACTCGGACAATCACATAATAATTCCTGGATTTTATGATAATGTTTTGGAACTTTCAAAAAAAGAAAGAGAAGATATATCTCGAGCACCATTTTCTTTGAGTAAATATAAAGAATCATTAGATTTATCAGATGTTCATGGTGAGTCAGGATTTACTACTATGGAAAGAATAGGAATAAGACCCACATTAGACGTCAATGGGATATGGGGTGGATATACTGGAGAAGGGGCAAAGACAGTTATTCCTTCAAAAGCATATGCAAAGATATCCATGCGTTTAGTTCCAAATCAAACTGATGAAGAAATTACTAAGAAATTTACTAATTATTTTAAAAAAATTGCTCCGAGCTCTGTGACTGTTAAAGTAACGCCTCATCATGGAGGAACTCCTTATGTTTGCCCAACAGATATTTCGGCATATAAAGCAGCTAGCTTAGCTATGCAGTCTACATTTGGGAAAGAACCTGTCCCTGTTAGAAGTGGAGGTAGTATACCAATTGTAGCACTTTTTGAGAAAGAGTTAAAAGTGAAATCTATTTTAATGGGATTTGGTTTAGATTCTGATGCAATTCATTCCCCTAACGAGCATTTCGGGCTATTTAATTTTCTAAAAGGAATCGAGACAATTCCATACTTTTTTTATAATTATTCGAAAAAGAGTTAATGTGATTTTTCAAGAAAAACAAAAATTTGTTCAATGGTGGCTATGGCTAATTATATTTACATTGACAGTTATATCATTTATGCCAAATGAGAACAATTCTTTCAATTACGTATATATATTGTTTGGATGTCTAATTCCAATTTTTTTTTATTTAATGGAGCTAAGGATCAAAGTAGATAATATTGGAATACACTACCAGTTTTATCCGTTTCATATTAAATACAATACATTTTTTTATAATGAAATTACAAAAATAGAAGCAGTTATGTATAAACCAATTTTAGAATATGGAGGCTGGGGAATAAAGCAAGGGTTTAAAGGAAAAGCATATAATGTTCATGGAAAATACGGAGTCAAAATTTATTTAAATTCAGGAAAAAATGTTTTAATTGGCAGTCAAAAACATATAGATTTTGCGGTTTTTGCAAATAATGAACTAAAAAATCATTTAATTGTCAATAAAAAATAATTCTTTTTACCTTTTTGAACTAATACATAATTATCATTAATAATATATTTTTCCTCAAACAGAAATTCAGAAGTAATTTTAATTTTATTGATACTAATTGAATTTGATTGTATCATTCTTCTGGCATCTCCCTTGCTACTAAAAATATTAGTTTTTTCAGTAAGTAAGTCAATAAAATTGATGCCTAAATCAGATTTGGAAATCTCAAAATTAGGCACACCATCAAAAACAGATAAAAAAGTTTCTGTATCTAGTTCTTTTAAATCGTCTGCTGTAGACTTTCCAAACAAAATTAAAGAAGCTTTTTTTGCCATATTTAGATCATTTTTAGAATGCACCATCTTAGTTACTTCGTCGGCAATTTCATTTTGAAGTATTCTTAAATGTGGATTTTTTTGATGTGATTTAATAAGTTCTATAATTTCATTTTCATCTTTTAAAGAAAAGATTTTAATATAATTCTTTGCATCTTCGTCAGATGTATTAAGCCAGAATTGGTAAAATTTATAGGGAGAGGTTTTTCTTTTATCTAGCCAAACATTTCCTTCTGCAGTTTTTCCAAATTTTCCGCCATCTGATTTTTTTATTAATGGGGAGGTTACGGCAAATGCCTTTCCTCCTATTTTTCTTCTAATGAGTTCAGTTCCTGTAACAATGTTCCCCCATTGATCTGAACCTCCGAGCTGCACTTTGCAATTATTATTTTTGAATAACCAAAAAAAATCATATCCCTGAACTAATTGATACGAAAATTCTGTAAAGCTTAAACCACTTTCTAATCTATTTTTCACAGAGTCTTTTGACATCATATAACTTACAGAAATATGTTTTCCAATATCTCTGATAAAATTTAAAAATGTATAATTTTTGTACCAATCTAAATTATTAACAACAACAGCAGATTTTTTTCCGCAGTTAAAATCTAAAAACTTTTTAAGTTGCCTTTCTATCGATTGAAGGTTTTTGTTTAAAGTAACGTTGTCTAATAAGTTTCTTTCTTTACTCTTACCCGAAGGATCTCCTACCATTCCAGTAGCTCCACCAACTAAAATATAAGGTTTGTGTCCGCAACGTTGAAGATGAATTAAAATCATAATTTGAACTAAACTGCCAATATGTAAGCTATCAGCAGTAGGGTCAAAACCAATGTATGCACTAGTCATCTCTTTGTTAAACTGCTCTTCAGTTCCTGGCATGATGTCATGTATCATGCCTCGCCATTTTAATTCTTTTATAAAATTCACTTTTTTTTCTCAAAAATAGTCATTTTATTATTTCTGCTAAAGAAACTGTTATCTTTGTAAAATGATTTTTGTAACTGGTGGTACAGGATTAGTTGGTTCACACGTCTTATTAAAACTTTTGCAAAGAGGAAAAGAAGTAAAAGCTCTTATAAGGAGAAATTCTTCTGATAAAATATGCAGAGGTGTTTTCAAGAAATACAATTCTTATGACTTGTTTTCAAAAATACAATGGGTTGTTGGAGAACTTAATGACATTGCTTCTTTAGAAGAGACGATGAAAGATTGTAATATGGTGCTGCATTGCGCTGCAATAGTGTCATTTGATCCTAAAGACAGAGACTATATGTATAAAGTAAATGTTGAAGGAACAGCAAATGTTATGAATGTAGCCTTATCATTACCAATAGAAAAAGTTGGTTATGTTAGCTCTATTGCAGCATTAGGAGAAAGTATTAATGGCGACTATATTGACGAAAATTGTTTGTTCTCGAATAAAAAATCTGTAAGCTATTATTCAATTACTAAATATTTGTCAGAACAGGAAGTTTGGAGGGCATCTGCTGAGGGGCTAAATGTTGTTATTATTAATCCTTCTGTAATTTTAGGCCCTGGAAACTGGAATCAAGGCAGCTCTCAAATATTTCAAAAAATAAATAATGGACTAAGATTTTATACTTCTGGAAGTACTGGATATGTAGATGTTTTAGATGTATCAGAAATTTTGGTTCAGTTATTATTTTCAAAACATAATAATGAAAGATTTATTGTTAATGCTGTTAATTTAAAATATCGAGATTGTTTCGATAAAATAGCAATTGCTCTTAATAAACCAAAGGCAACAATTAAAGTAAATTGGTTTTTAAAAGAAATAGTCTGGAGAATAGAAGCAGTAAGATCATTTTTCACTAAAAAATCTCCTTTAATTACAAAAGAAACTGCATCAAATGCTATGACTAATAAGTCTTATGATTCATCAAAAATTTCTATTGCACTCAATTTTAAATTTATTGATATTGACCAAACAATTAAAAAGTATGCCGATTGGTATAAATCATCTACAAAGTAGATTTTTTATTCTGTAAATCTTCAATTATCTCGGTATAAATTATTTCTAAATCTTCCGGTTTTTTAGAATAATGATCTAATGTTTTATTAAATATTTTACTAGTTGTATTGTTTTTCTCAAAAATTTCTGATCTTCGTTCTTTTAATTTGCTTTTTGCTTTTTCAATGTTTTTTAGTTTGTTTAATTGAAAATCTGCTTCAGCTAAATGAATCTGCATTAAAATATTTTTAAAAGATTTTTTGGATAAAATATCTATTTCATTGTTTTTTGTCGTCTCATTATTTGAACAATTAGCTATAAGAAAAAAAAGTAATATAATTTTAAAAAAATTCACAGATCAAATATATTCTAATTATTTTAGGAATATTAATTTTGTATAATTATTTACCAATATGAAATATTTTAAACTTTTAGCTGTCTTAATTTCGTTCTTTTACTTTTCTTGTTCAGAAAAAACAAAATCTTCTAAAGACGAGTCTAAAAAAGTTTGTGAAGTAAATTGTGAAAAATCCTGCCGCTTAGGGTGTTATGCAACTGAAGGGAATAAAAATTGTATTTATACAGATGATGGTTCTATGCCATGCTGTGATGCAAGGGATAAAAATTTATCAAAAGAAGATTTTATAAGTATAGTTGTAGAAAAATCTTATTCAAGCTGCAAAAAATAAGAAGAGGAATCTATCTTTCAAAAGTTAATCTCATTCCTTTTTTATTCTCATCAAATTTCCCTTTGCAATAAGCCAAGTGTCCGTTAACAAAGGTATGAGTAACTCTACTGCTAAATGTTTTCCCTTCAAAAGGTGACCATTTACATTTGTATAATATATTGTCTGAATTAACATCCCATTTAGTTGAAAGGTCAACAAGTATCATATCTGCAAAGTAGCCCTTTCTTAAAAAACCTCTTTTTTCTACTTGAAAACAAATCGCTGGATTATGACACATTTTCTCAACAATTTTTTCTAGTGTTATTTGATTTGATTTATAAAATTCTAGCATAACATTTAATGCATGCTGTACTAAAGGACCTCCTGAAGGTGCTTTAAAATAAGATTTTTTTTTCTCTTCTAATGTATGTGGCGCATGATCTGTAGCAATAACATCAAGTTTATCATTTAAAAGAGCTCTCAGAAGAGCTTTCTTATCTGTTTCTTTTTTGACTGAAGGGTTCCACTTAATCAAGCTGCCTTTGTCTTTATAGTCTCTGTCGTCAAAATACAAATGATGTATACAAACCTCAGATGTTATACTTTTTTCTTCTAATTTTAATTGATTATCAAATAATTCTAGCTCTTTTTCGGTCGAAACATGAAAAATATGAAGTCTGGTTTTGTGTTTTTTTGCTAGACTAACAGCTAAAGAACTAGATTTATAGCAAGCGTCAACACTTCTAATGTTAGGATGTTCACTGATAGGAACATGTTCACCATATTTTTTTTTGGCTTTGTTCATATTTTCATTAATTACTTTTTCATCTTCACAATGAACAGCAATTAACATTTTAGATTTAGCAAACAGCTCCTCAAGTACTTCTAGATTATCTACCAACATATTACCTGTTGAGGAGCCCATAAAAACTTTTATTGCGCCAACATTTTTAGGGTTTGTTTTTAAAACTTCTTCTAAATTATCATTGCTAGCTCCCATAAAAAAAGAAAAATTAGCTAAAGATTTTTCTGCAGCAATACAATACTTATCTTCAAGTAGTTCTTGAGTTAGTGCTTTAGGATTTGTATTTGGCATTTCCATATATGAAGTAATACCTCCTGCTACTGCAGCTTTGCTTTCTGAATAAATATCTCCTTTATGTGTCAGCCCAGGCTCTCTAAAATGCACCTGATCATCAATAATTCCTGGCATTAAGTACAGCCCTTCCGCATCAATAATTTTTTCTGCTTTTACATTTATATTTTTATTAATATCTTCTATTAGCTGTCTTTTAATTAAGATATCAGATTTAATAATGTCACCTTCATTTACGATAAATGCATTTTTAATAAGAGTTTTCATATATTTTTTGACCAATTTTGAAAATAACTACTTATTTTCAGTTGTATAACGCCAATAAAGGCTTCAAAAAAAATGCTGCTTGACATTTTTGACACCCCCTCTGTTCGATCTCTAAAAATTACAGGAACTTCTTGAATATTGAATCCATGTTTCCAGCTTTTAAATTTCATTTCAATTTGAAAAGCATAGCCAACAAATTTAATTTTGTCTAAATCTATAGTTTCTAATACTTTTCTTTTGTAACATTTAAAACCTGCCGTTGAGTCATGAATAGGAATTCCAGTAATAAATTTGACATATTTTGAAGCAAAAAATGACATAAGCAGTCTACTCATTGGCCAATTTACAATATTAACTCCTTTAACATATCTTGAGCCTATTGCCAAATCAGCATTTTTGTCTTTTACTTCTTTATATAATCGGATCAAATCTTTAGGATTATGTGAAAAATCTGCATCCATTTCAAAAATAAAACTATACTTTTTTGCTAGTGCCCATTTAAATCCATGTATATACGCAGTTCCTAACCCCATCTTACCTTCTCTTTCCTCTAAGAATAATCTTTTTGGAAATTCTTCTTGTAACTGTTTAATTATTTGGCTTGTTTTATCGGGAGATCTATCATCAACAACTAAAACATGAAATTCTTTTTCAAAGCTAAATATTTGTTTGATAAGCTTTTCAATATTTTCTTCTTCGTTGTAAGTAGGTATTATAATTAAACTGTCTGACATTTGACAAAAATATGGATATATATATAATAGATGTGTTAAAGAGCTCTTTTTTTGATATCTTCTACTACTTTTGAGTTTAACAAGGTACTAATGTCACCCAGTTCATCAGAATTTCCCGAGGCAATATTTTTTAAAATCCGTCTCATAATTTTTCCAGATCTTGTTTTAGGTAATTCTTTAACAAATTGAATCTGATCGATTTTGGCTATAGGACCGATATCCTGTCTCAGTAGTTTGTTTATTTCCTTAGTAGTTTCTAATTTTTTTTTCTTAGATACATTTGCGACTACGAAGGCAAAAATGCTATTTCCTTTTATTTGATGTGGTATTCCAACTACAGCTGTTTCAAAAACTCTTGAGTGCTGATTGATACAATTTTCAATCTCTGCTGTACCTAAGTTATGCCCTGAAACGATAATTATATCATCTTTTCTTCCAGTAATTCTATACATTCCTTTTTCATTTCGATAACAACCATCACCTGAAAAATAGTGTTTTTTGAATTTTTTAAAGTAGACCTCTTTAAATCTTTTATGATTTCCGTGTATTGATCTTGCCATCGATGGCCAAGGAAATTTAATACACAAATTACCTCCTTTGTTGTGATTTTTTATTTCTTTTCCATTTTCATCTAATATACATGGAAAAATTCCCGGGACAGGTAATGTAGCAAATGTTGGCTTTGCCGGTGTAACTCCAGCAAAGTTTGAGATCATTATTCCACCAGTTTCTGTTTGCCACCAGGTATCAACAATTGGACAGTTTTCTTTTCCAATTGTTTTGTTGTACCAGTTCCAAGCCTCTTCATTAATCGGCTCGCCGACAGTTCCAAGAACTTTTAAAGAAGAAAGATTATATGGTTTTACAAATTTTTCCCCATGAGAAGCAAGTGACCTTATAGCTGTTGGAGCTGTATAAAAAATATTAATTTTATTTTCCTCAATAATTTTCCAGAATCTTCCATAGTCTGGATATGAAGGTATTCCTTCAAACATAACCGTGTTGGCACCACAAAGCAGAGGGCCATAAATAATATAAGAATGTCCAGTTATCCATCCAATATCAGCAGTACACCAGTAAACATCATTACTTGAATATTGAAAAATATTTCTAAAGGTATATTCAGTATAAATCATATATCCTGCTGTTGAGTGCTGAATCCCTTTTGGCTGTCCAGTTGATCCAGATGTGTATAGAATAAACAATGTGTCTTCAGAATCCATTTCCTCAGCTTTAAATTTTACACTTTTGTTTTTTATTTCATCATGCCACCACTTGTCTCTAGTAGTTTTCATGTTAATATTTATACCTGTTCTTTTTAATACTATACACGATTTAATAGATGGCGTAGAAGACATTGCTACGTCTGCAATTTCTTTTAACGGAATTATCTTATTACCTCTATAACTTCCATCTGAAGTAATTAAAATTTTACACTTGGCATCGTTAATTCTATCAGCTAAAGATTTTTCAGAAAAACCTGCAAAAACCACTGAATGAATAGCTCCTATTCTTGCACATGATAAAATAGCAATTGCTAATTCTGGTACCATTGGCATATAAATACAAACTCTATCTCCTTTTTGAATATTGTTTGCTTTTAATACATTACAAAACTGACATACTTTATTGTGTAGATCTTCATAGCTTAAATATTTATTTTTTTCATTTGGATTATTTGAAATCCAAGTTATTGCCGTTTTTTGTGCTTGTGATTTCACATGTCTGTCAAGGCAGTTTTCGGTAATATTTAATTTTCCTTCCTCAAACCATTTAACTTCTGGTTTTTCAAAGTCCCATGATAAAACATTTTTCCATTTTTTTTTCCATTCAAAATTATGTGCTTTTTCTTCCCAAAAACTCTCTGGATTATGTTTGCTTTTTAAGTATTCATCTTTGTATTCTTTGAATGTTCTAATTCTTTTTTCCATTTTTTTTGGTATATTTTTAACGTTAAAATTATTTAAATTATTCGTAATATTTTATGCTAAGTTTTTGTAGCTTAGCACAAAAATCAAAAATAATAATATGAAAAATTTTTTACTATTAATAACATCTTGTTCTTCTCTTTTATTAGGAGCCCAAAATGATTGCTCTGATTTATTTATTTCTGAATATGTTGAAGGACCAGCGAATAATAACGCTATAGAAATATATAACCCAACAAGCCTTGACATTGATTTAACAGGATACACTGTTAATAGATATGGAAATGGATCAAGCACAGACCCTGAAGTATGGCAGCTGTCAGGCACAATTAACTCAGGAGATGTGATTGTAGTTGGTAATGGTCAGCTAGATTCAGTATGGGTCTCAACTTATTGGTCACTTCCAGTAGATCCAAGTTTCTTTGCTCTTTTGGATGATCATTGTAATGGAGATTATAGTGCGAATAATACTTTTTACTTTAATGGCGATGACGCCATAACCATTGAAAAAAATGGTAGCATCGTTGATATTTTTGGAAAAGTAGGTGAAGATCCTGGAATGGCTTGGACAGATGATGCTAGTGCTGGATATACTGATGCTAACGGAGGAACATGGTGGAGTAAAAGACAAACTTTAGTTAGAAAACCAACTGTTCAAAGTGGTGTTACTCAAAACCCAATTTTATTTAACCCAACATTAGAGTATGATTCTTTACCAGATGCTACTTATACGAGCCTAGGGGCTCACAATTGTGATTGTTTCAACTCATCTTCAGTAAAAGAAATAAACTCAAACTCATTTGTTCTTTATCCTAATCCTGTAAAACAAGGTCAAACAGTTTCAGTAAGCTCAAATATTCCGGTCAAAACTATATCTTTAAAAAATGTTTTAGGACAAGAGATTTTGTTTAAATCTATAATTAATACAAGTGAGTTAGCAAGCGGGACATATATTGTTAAAATTGAATTTGTTAATGGAATAGTTGAGGAAAATAAGCTTATTATCAACTAAAATTAGTTTAGACTTAAAAAATTTTTATCAAAAATGCAAAGAAGTATAGTTATTTTACTTTTAATATCAAGTTTCTATACTTTAACTGCTCAAGTAACCATTTCAGGAAAAGTTACAGATGCTGTTTCAGGAGAGGCGTTAATTGGAGCAACAATTATTTTAGAAAAGGGACAAGGGACGACAACTGATATTGATGGAAATTATGTATTCAACGTACAGCCTGGAGAAAGAAATTTAACTGTTTCTTATGTTGGCTATCAGCAGGTAAATAAGAAAGTTACGATTTCTAAAAAAGCTAGACAAATATTTAATTTTAAACTTAAAACAGTTTTATTAAATGAAGTACAAGTTGTTTCTGATGTTGCTAGAGATAGAGAAACTCCAGTTGCGTTTTCAACTATACCAGTAAAAAAACTTGATGAAGAATTAGCTTCTCAAGATATACCAATGGTATTAAACTCTACTCCAGGAGTTTATGCTACTCAAAGTGGAGGAGGAGATGGAGATGCTAGAATTACGATTAGAGGATTTAATCAAAGGAATGTTGCTGTCATGATTGATGGCATTCCAGTAAATGATATGGAAAATGGCTGGGTATATTGGAGTAATTGGTTTGGCCTTGATGCAGTTACATCAAATATACAGGTTCAAAGAGGATTAGGCGCTTCAAAAATTGCTATACCGTCTGTTGGAGGAACCATGAATATCTTAACTAAAGGAACAGGAAATAAACCTTCAGGTGTAATAAAACAATCGTTATCAAGTGTTTTTTCTAAAATTAGAACTTCTTTTGGATATAATTCTGGAAAACTTAATAATGGCTGGGGCTATACTTTAGCGGGGTCATATAAACAAGGAAATGGTTTTGTTGATGAAACTTGGAGCAAAGGATACTTTTATTATTTAAAGATACAAAAAGAGTTTGGAAATCATAAATTAAGTTTATCTGCAATGGGAGCTCCTCAAAAGCACGGACAAAGATCATACAAGAGTGATATTGCAACATACGATACTACATTTGCAAGATCACTTGGTGATACAAGTGATTTTTCTAACAGAACTGTAAATAAAGGTATTAATTACAACAAGCATTGGGGATATTTAGATCGTTGGTCACTTAATTCTACAGGAGATACAGTACATAATAGAGAAACGTTAAATACACGTCAAAATTATTATCACAAACCTCAGTTCTCCTTACGACATTTTTGGACTGCTAATGAACGATTGTATATTTCAAATATATTTTATTCATCAATAGGAAAAGGAGGGGGGACAGGTTTGAGTGGTAATACTGATAATTATGATGAACATGGACAATACAATTTACAAGATGCCTACGACTTAAACTCTACAAAAATAGATGCTTTATATTCTCCTAATGAAACTCAATCGACTACTTATTTAAGAAGCTCAATAAATAATCACTTTTGGTATGGAGCTCTTTCTACAGTAAATTATTTACTAACTGATAAAACAACTTTATCTGGAGGATTGGATATGCGCTATTACAGAGGAGAACATTATAGAGAAGTTTATGATCTGCTGGGGGGAGATTATGCTTTAGATGGAGCTAATGGACTTCAAAATTCAGAAATGAAGAACGTTGGAGATAAAGTTGGCTATCATAATGATGGTCTAGTGAAATGGGGTGGAGTTTTTTCTCAGGCTGAATACAGTAATGGGATGCTGAGTATGTTTTTTAATATTTCTGCGTCTAATTCAGCATACAAGAGAATCGATTATTTTAAAAAGAAAGACTTAGTTTTAAATGACACAACTTATAAAGAGGCACTTGGAACATCTGTTTCAACACAGATACAGTATGATGAAAATGGAAATATAATTGGAGCAAATAAAGTAATGGTTGAAGATACTATATGGCATAATAATCAGTATTACACTATGAATTCTCCAGAAGCAAAAAATGCAGAAACCGACTGGAAGTGGCTTCAAGGATTTACAGTAAAAACAGGAGCTAATTTAAATTTAGATGAGTATAATAATGTTTTCTTTAATATTGGATATATATCAAAAGCACCTCGATTTAATAATGTATATTATTATGATAATACATTATTTAGAGATATAAAAAATGAAATAGTTAAGGCTGCTGAAGGAGGATATTCATATAGATCATCATTATTTTCAGCAAATATTAATTCTTATTATACTTTATGGGAAAACAAACCATCTAACGGTGGAGTCACAGTAGTTGTAGATGATATTCCCTACAGAGCTAACATTAATGGAATGGATGCACTTCACAAAGGAATAGAAATGGATTTTGCATTTAAATTAAATAATAAGTTTTTAATTGAAGGGTTACTGTCACTAGGGGATTGGCAATGGCAATCTGCTGATACTGTGAGATTTTTAGATGACGACAATAATCCAATAACAGATGATTTTGGAAATGAAATTGTGGCAGCATTTGATGCTGAAGGGGTGCACGTGGGCGACGCAGCACAAACACAGTATGGTTTAAGTGTTAGGTATGAGCCAACATATAATTCTTATATAAAATTAAGGGGTACCTACTTTGACAATTACTATGCTGATTTTGATCCCCTTTCATTAAACGGAGAGAATGCTGGTAGAGAAAGCTGGGTCCTTCCATCCTACAAGCTTATTGATTTGCATGCAGGATATAAGTTTTCCTTGTGGAATAAAAGTAAATTAGATTTTAAATTAAGTATCTTAAATCTTTTCGATGAGATTTATATATCTGATGCGCAAAATAATGACCCATATAATGCAAACTATCAAGATTTTGACGCAAAGTCAGCAGGAGTATTTTTTGGACTTGGGAGAAGATTTACTATGTCTGCGAAATATATTTTTTAATTATAAAATTATACAAAATGAAAAAGTCAATCAATTTATTTATCTATTTAGTTTTTATTTTTTCAGCAAAAGCTCAAACAGATATTTTAACTGCAAGAGGACAAGGGGTTGGAGCTACTGTGACAGTAACAGGTGTAGTTACTAATGGTGAAGAGTTAGGGCCAATAAGATATATTGAGGATGTAACAGCAGGTTTAGCACTTTATGATCCTGGAGTGCTTGATTCAGTTGTTCGTGGGCAGGAAATTACAGTAACAGGTGTTCTTGTAGATTACAACGGATTGCTTGAAATGCAGCCTATAAGCTCACTAGTTACAAACTCAGGGTCTAATATTGTAACACCTCAAATTATCACTCCAAATCAGATTGGCGAAGATACAGAAGCAGAATTAGTGCAAATTGATAATGTAATATTTAATAACGGGGGTTCTTTATTTACAGTCGGAACACATGATTTTAGTTCAAATGGCGAATCAGGTAAAATATATATAAGAGCGGGTAGCCCTTTAGAAAATTCAATGATTCCAATGGGGCTAGTTACATTAATTGGTATTTCATCACAATATACATTTTCAACTCCAGCTAATGATGGGTATCAGATATTGCCAAGAGATAGTGCAGATATAATTTCTACAGGAGCACTAATAATTACATCTCCTGTAGTTCAGTC
>MDTC01078062.1_pt1 | contig 30435 bp, 25 predicted proteins | sample 811181 | NCBI WGS metagenome assembly MDTC01 (sample SAMN05326644, study PRJNA326480) | marine metagenome | isolation source: seawater | place: Pacific Ocean: North | collected 2011 | reverse complement strand
CCAAGCCACGACCTATGCACTGCATCTCAGTTAGGCTTCACAGAGATTGATTTTGGTCCCGCCATAGAGATCACAAAAGAGGGCTTTGCTGTACCACTAATCGCTCGAGCCGAAGCAGGTGGACTGCTGATATCGCTACCCCTGCTGACTGCCATCAAACTCCTCAAATTGGATCTAACATCCATTCAATGGCACGACCAAGGAACCTTATATCTCACAGAATCTTTACAGGTTCCGCACGATGAGCAGGGTTACTTTCATGTGTCCTGGGAGGCCGAATCTCGTGTAAATCACGTGTCCGTTGCATCATTAAGCCCCACAAGTGAAGATCCTTTGCCCATCTTAGACTCCCTGCAGAATCATTGTGTTGTGCTCGGATTCGATGGTGCAGGAGCAAGGCAGTACATCCGTGAAGACGCCACACAGATCTCCTATGGACACCTGATGGCACTCACAGTCAGCGCCATTCTCACCAGCACCATAACCGAATCGCCGAGTAAAACTCCCGCCGAGGCGTCACCTGAAAAACCCAAGCCTCAGGTAATGCCCGAAGCCAAGCCCATTGAAACGCCTCTTTGGTCAGAGCATCCCGATTTCGGGCTTTGGGTTTTAGGTAGAGCAATTGCTGCCATGGCGCTTCTTGCATTTATTTCATTGCTAGTCTTCTTTTTGTCACGAAAGAAAGCTAAAACAGCAAACTCTCTGGCAAAGAATCACAACCCAGATCATGCTGAGAAATCTGGCAAAAAAAAATAGAGTTAGACCACCGGTTAGTCACGCTCAATCAAGTTGGACGAACCCGTCCCCGATAAGTAATCATTGTGCCCAGTGGTAGCAATAAAACCAAGACTGTAGTCAGCTGCGATCATTCTGAAGAAAGATACCTATTTCAAAAAGCCTGTTATGTTAACGCAGCCCTGTAGGTATCTGTGGCAGGCCCCATTGGGCATCGAGGCTTTCTTAAATCCAGTCATCAGCATGTGAGGCTGCACTCTCCGCGAATGTTCGCTGTTTCTACGTTCAAAAATTGTTTCAGGAACGACAACAAATGAAAGACGAAGCTACCAAGCAAGGCAATAATACTCCAAGACTGATTAAATCAGTAATACTGTTTTTGGTCGCATATCTAGCCATCACCTCAGTCGTAGGCATCGCTGTAATAATCACAATTATTTCTGAAGTCTGGCAACTCACTGCATGGTAATTAATCTGCAGTGTAGGACTGATCGCCTTATCCCGTTTCCTCATGCAGAACAAAAAATGCCCCCAACAATCTCGAACTAACAGTATGCTACTAAGGGGCTAGGCGATTTATATTTGGGTTATTAGTCAGTACGGCTTCATTTGGAGTCCACTTTGCAATCATCGCCTTCTTCTCTCCTATCCACTTAGAGTCGGTATCAGGGGTAGAAGCCGCCATTACTTTAATTTTTATTTCAATTTCTATCGACGCCATACATGGCAGAGCTGGGATTTCGCGGGCTTCTGGGATCTGAACTGAGCCACCTGAGCTAAGGCTATGACCTACGGAGTATTATACTTGGCGTCATTCACCGCGGCTTACTTTGGGGCATGAGCGCAATCGCCACTCGAGGACTTTTGGTCTGCATGCAGCATGGAACTTCACAAGTTGGTCTGATGGAGGTAGAGCTAAAACCGGTTTCCTACATATCACCATCGAAGAGGGCGCCCATGAGCTAACTCAATTGGTGTACACAGTCAGCCAATTATCAATTTTTGGAACGCTCATAATCGCCTTCTGGTACGTTCACAGACACAATTTGGCAAAGCAACCAAATAATAAAATACCATAATATATTCCTTACCTGGCCCTGTGTGTATCACCTCATTTATCATGCCTAAAGGATAGAGATTACTCGAATACTCCCCAAGAATTCGCGTTTTTGTAGCCACAACCAAACACTCTAGCTGGACTTTTAGATTTGGACCAAGAAGGAGTGGCATTAGTTTCAGCCTCTTTTAAACACTTTTCTGCCATTCCTATTTTACGATAGGTTACATTCTTTGAAAACTGTGTGTTTGCTTCATGGTAAGACTCCCTCGGGTAAACTCTCAAATTAAAGTTAATTTCTCTTAGAACGCTTCCAGTTCCTGCCCTACTAATATCATCAGCTTTCGAAATCAATTGAGGCCCTCAACACAGATGGATCAATAGAAACAGAAATCTGCGAATAGGCCATAACCTATTTGTCTAAATACCCCACAAAACCTTGGGCTAATAAGCTTGTCTTACTACCGCTAAATCCCTCATGATCAACGTCTATGAGTGCATTTCTAGGTGAATTGGTCGGCACGATGATCTTGATCATTCTCGGTTGTGGTGTTTGCGCTAGCGGATCGCTAACATTATCCATGGGCAAAGGGACCGGCTGGTTGATGGGCGCAGTAGGCTGGGGATTGGCTGTGACCATGGGAGTATTTGCTGTAGGAGAAGTCAGTGGAGCGCATCTGAACCCTGCAGTCACATTGGGCTTCGCTACCATTGGTGAGTTTGATTGGGCACTGGTGCCAATCTACATCTCTGGTCAATTCTTAGGCGCCTTCCTGGGCGCCATAATCGTGTTCTTTCATTATGCACCGCATTGGTCTCGCACCGATGATCCAGGCACAAAGTTGGGCGTGTTTGCCACAGGGCCAGCAATAGCCCACACTCCCTCCAATATCTTAAGCGAAGTGATTGGCACGTTTTTGCTTGTGTTGGGATTACTCGCCATCGGCACCAATGAATTCACGCAGGGATTAAAGCCAGTGGTTGTAGGCCTGTTGATCACATCGATTGGACTTTCGCTAGGCAGCACCACAGGCTACGCCATCAACCCTGCGCGTGACTTGGCACCGCGTTTAGCGCATGCCTTGTTGCCGATCGTTGGCAAAGGTTCGTCAAATTGGCACTATGCTTGGATCCCGGTCATTGGTCCCATCATCGGGGGCTGCTTTGGTGGTCTGTTTTACCAAGCAGTATTCAAGCAAATTACTAGCACTTGGTTCTGGGTAAGCTGTGCCGTGACCACCGGCTTGATGGGCTGGACCTTGGCTACTCGACGTAGCGTGATGGCCTCGGCAAACAATGACAGCGCGTCAGCAGCCTGAGTCTACTGATGCTTTGTCAATAACAGTTCTCAGTTGTTGTTAGAATCGGCGCCATATCTGTCCTAAGATCTCATTGCGTGCACAGTCGCTTGAACCGGAAGGACGGTGATTTCGTTCTGGACTTTGGCAGTTGCGCTGATCGCGATACAGTCGATCGTCACGATACCTTCGCTTGTTCGGGTAGCTTCTGTAGTTTCGGTTGTCGCGATAATCTCGGTCATTGCCGAAACTACTGCGGTGATCACTGTGATAGTTTTCTCTGCCATGCCCACCGCAGAGCCCATTGATCGTACGAACGGCGCGGCTGACCGTAGCAATATTTTCGTGAACAGTCTGCGACAAGCATAGGTGAGGGACAAAATGATCGGCGGTCGCAAGCTGACGATCAATATTGGCAGCCACACGGCTGAGAGTCGCCAAGCTAGCATGTTTGCCATGATACTTCTTCATCGCATCGCCGTATTCTTCCATTCGGAAGGTCGCCGAATAGAGTTTGGAGTATGCACCGCGCGGCTTCCATAGACCACGTGCCTGCAACTCCTTCTTGTAATGGGTAAAAAGATGGTCCGTGCTACGCTCAATATTATCGACAGCTTGGCATATGGCTGAACGTGGCTGCGCAGAAGCGGTAACACTGGAGCCAATGAGCATCAGGCCAGCGGTGAGAGCGCCAGTGAGGATGGTGGGAGTTTTCATAGTTTATAGTTCCTTTCTGCTCTAGTAGACGTGCCTCCTCGAAAAAGTATTCAATGAATAAATCCGATACTTGAAGACCTCGAGAGGGCTCTTTAGCCTAGCCTCATGCCCGCCTTACAATCTCTACCCCTAGTTGTATTCACCACTTTACTATTGCTGGGGACGCTCCGGGGTGTCGACTTCCGGGAATCAACAGGCGATAAACTGTATGATGATGGCCAGGGCAACACTTTACCCTATCGTTTGTTTAAGCCTATGGACTACTGCGCCGACACAGCACCGCTGTTCCGGCCCAAGGGTTGCGATGCCGAACGGAAATTTCCATTGGTGGTATTCTTTCATGGCTCAGGCGAACGCGGCACAGACAACCGCAATCAAGCGAGTGGAGGTAGCCATATGTTGAACCTTTTCAACGCCACGAACGGCAAGACGTTTGATGGAAAATATCAGGCGTTTCTGTTAACTCCGCAATGCCCAACTTCTGATCAATGGGTCAATCATGATTGGGGCAAAGGTTCCTACACTGAAGAGGATGAACCGCCCATCAGCAAACCGATGGCCTCAACATTGGCTATTCTTAATCAGGTGATTGCCAACTATGAAGTCGATACTAGCAGAATCTATGTAACTGGCCTTTCCATGGGGGGGTATGGCACTTGGGATGCCTTGCGTCGCCGTCCAGAACTCTTCGCCGCGGCGATGCCGTTGTCCGGTGGCGGCAACAAAGAACAGGGGGCCACGTTCAAAGACATTCCTGTGTGGAGCTTTCATGGCAGCCTTGACAGCACGGTGCCCGTGAGCGGTGCTGATGCCATGCGTGATGCGATTGCCAATGCTGGCGGCCTGATGGAATATACCCGCATCGAGGTCGGGCATGAAGGTTGGGGAACATTTTACGACAACAGGACCTTTCGTTCGACTGAGGATCTCACCGTGTATCAGTGGTTATTCAGCCAATCACAGGGGTCCTTAGGTAACGGAGATTATGAATTTTGGGCCGCTGGCTTCAAGAATTTCACCGACACCGCAGCTAAAGCGGATCCGGATGGCGATGGTCTGCGCAATCGGGACGAGTATGCTTTCGGCCTCAATCCAACTAAGCCTTCCAAATCTGACGGTATCCAGGCGACTTTGAGTGCTGGCAACAGTCAATTCCGCTATACACGACGAGACCCTGAACTGACCAAATTGTCTTTCAGGGTGCAAGTATCCACTGATCTGATGAATTGGGAAGCTGCCGTTGATCCCAACATTAAGGTTGGTGATCCCGATTCTGGAACACACATCCAAGAAGTGACAGTTACCCTGACCGAGGCAAAGGGTGAAAATGAGTTGTTTGTGAGAGTAAAGGCAGAGTAAGAGAGAAGCTGACGACAAGATCGGCAGTTGACGCGGGAGATTGGCTGTGCGAGTTCGCTTTGTGAGTGCAAACTCGCATAACTAACCTACTTGGCATCCGTGCTCTATCGCGGCACGCTTGTCTTGTGCATGATTGCTCTGCTAGATGGCCCATGGCTTGGTTTGCAAACGTACGCATGGCTGAAAATGGTTTGGGATCGGTCCGAAACCATGGGCTGGACGCAGGCAATACAAGATGTTCGCCAGTGGCGAACATCTCTGTGGGCTCGTTTGAGCCGAACGTGGAAAAGAGGGCCACCAAGATGAGCTACTGATGAGCGGTATGGATCTCTGCCAATGATGGTCATGGCCATCGTCAGCGTGCGACCAGCGCTCTTGTTGGGTGAGTTGGCATTTCAGGTACCATCTAATGCCATTCATGAGCGATGGGAAGCACCACCAGTGCCGCCACCCCGAGGGTTGGCTTAAGTCATACCATCCTTCTGCGCATTAAGCGCATCCGTATAACCAATTACCTAACGGAGCCTACCGTTGCAAAAAATATTCGTGTCGTAACCACTTCAAATTCTCGTCTTTATGAAACAGCTTTCAGCTCTATCATTACTAACTATATACTAACAGGATGGCGGACTATATCGCCCGTATCGACCTTTCATTCGGCTATGATTTTGCCATAGATTTGTGGCACTCCGATCGTCCAGATGACCATGCACCAATAGGTGTCATGGCAGATCATAGCCATGACAAAGGCGAATAAATGCTCTCTTATCGCTCCGTGCACATGCCCATGGAGCATAACTATGACGGCAATTCCACCAACAAGAGAAACGTATATGTTAGTTAAAAAATGGATGAACATGGAGATGCACATGTTTGGCATCATGCATACACTTGCTGACAAGATCACCATAATGAAGATGCGTCCTTGCACCACGAAAGAGATGGGGCATTTGCGTCGTGATGACACTCAGCTTGTCACTCGCTATTCACGTTGGGGCGATCTTAAGCTGAATAGCATTCACATACTCTATCATTATATTAACACGACTTTATTGGCAAATCTCGGCTTGAGCATTTCAATCGACGCAGAAGACACCATTCCTGGACCCGGCAAGACACGTCTCCCCTATCCCCTGCAGTTGGGCTCTGGCACTTGGAACTTCATGCCTAGCCTAACCCTTCTTGGACAGGAAGAGACTTGGTCCTGGGGTGTTCAACTGTCAGGCGTTATCCGATTGGGAGAGAAGAACGAAGGCTACACACTCGGTAATGTAGGCCAACTTACCACCTGGAGTGCCTACAAATGCAATGACATTATCACACTTCGCTCCGTCTCACCGGTAAAAGATGGGGGACATCGATGGCAAAGATGAATTTGGTGCTCACACCAGCAGTTGTACCCACTGCAGATCCTGACCTGCGTGCAGGAAGTCAGTTGGCGTCAACGTGCGCCTGCATTCTGGCATTTTTGAAGGACAACGCATTGCCGTGGAAGCTGGCTTGCCTGTGGTCAGGACCTTAGAGGTCCGCAGTTGACTCCAGAATGGACCCTCACATTAGGCTGGCAGTGGGATTTCTAGATTAACAAACAATCTAGCCTTGCTGCGCTTTGGTGGACTCACGTTTCACCAAGGCGCGGGGCAAGATTTGGTCTTGAACTTCGTTGCCTTCCAGCAACTCAAAGGCCGTCTTCATCGCAGTACGCCCCACCTCAAAGCGCGGTTGTTTGATAGTCTTCAGAGCTAGAGTGACGTAGTGAGACACTTCTAAATTGTCAAAGCTCACGACGCTCAGGTCGTTGGGAACTGTGAAATTCTGGGCCCAGCAGGCAGACATCAGGCCCAAAGAAATACAGTCATTCCAACAAACATACCGTTACACTCTTCTCGTACCAGGATACTAGAGCATCTTTCCCGGGTGGTTTGTAAGTGGCAGCTTTGGGGAAAATGCAAAAAAGACATTAGCTTACTGGTACGCTAATTGATTACATTCGTAACGTTGCCGGTTCGATTTCGGCTGATCGGATATGCCCACGAAACCCATGCAACGATGCTCCAAACCTAAAAGATGTTCAGTAGCAAGCCGGCGTCCTTCAATATCATCCACGGCAATGGAATTCACGTACTCGCCATCTGCCTGATTTTTGATCAAGATTATGGGGATCTTAATGCGCTCCAAATCGCGACACTAGTCGCTGTATACCCACAGTGAGGTGAAGATGAGGTTATTTAATACATGTAGAAGTCATCCAGAGCAGTCACTTCCTTCTTGACATTATCGTTAGAATTGCCGTGTAGTATAAAGTATTCCGGATCTTGTGCCAAGGCTTCAGCACCTTGCGCGTTTTGGCCAAAGTAGAGGTCCGCAATCGAGGTGAAGATCATGCCACCGTTGCACGTCTTTTGAGAACGCAGACTCAAGGCCACCGCACTTCGCACGTAGCCCATATCATGCACTTGCTGCTGGCCGTGGTTTCGGCATTGATCATGGGATTCCGGCGCAAGGCACGAGATCCAATGGAATGGCAAACGCCTGCAACGGCGGCAATTTGTTTGATGGTGACTGGACCCCAGAACTTAAGGTGGTCGACGATCGCACACTTTAGACCGATACCGCGATTTAGCTTTGGCCCATCTCGATCGAGCGGTTCACGGCAGTATTCACTGCACCGATCATGGCCGCCCGCAAACCGTCCTTCTCCAAGCTGGCGATGCCACGAATCGTGGTGCCTCCTGGGCTCGCCACTTGATCCTTCAGCACCCCAGGATGTTCGCCAGTCTCAAGCACCATCTTGGCCGCGCCGAGAACAGTTTGGGCTGCCAACTGCTGCGCCATCGGCCTGGGCAAGCCATTCAGCACGCCTGCATCCGCCATCGCCTCGATCACCAAATAGATATACGCTGGACCCGAGCCACTCACACCAGTCACCGCATCGAGAGCACCTTCGTTCACTTCGTGGGCGATGCCGACCGCTTCCAACAAGCTGCGTGTCAGGGTAGCGTCCTCAGGCTTGGCTCGTTGCCCCAAGGCAAAGCCACTCGCACCTGCGCCTACGAGAGCTGGTGTGTTGGGCATGACACGCACCAAACGCTGTTGTTCACCTAACAATGGTTCTAGCAAAGCAATCGAAACACCAGCTGCCACCGATATGCACAAAGATGACCGCTCTGCACTAGCAATTTCCTTGGCCAAGGCTTCCATGCCAGCTGGCTTAAGGCACAGCAAGAGCACATCTGCGCGGTTCGCCACCTCCAAATTGGAGGCCGCCACGCGCACATCAGGGTATGCTCTTTGCAGCGATTTCATAGCAGGCTCGTAGGGATCGTGAATCCACGTTTCACCAATGGACACTGTTTCTGAAGTCAATATGCCACTCACCAGAGCACTGCCCATCTTGCCACAACCGATTAAACCAAGATTCATGGTCGTTCCCTAATGCTGACCTGGCGTGTTGTCGAATCCTGGAGGATGCATTTGTCATTCAGGCTGGCGCTCCAAATCAAGCGGCTCAGCAGAAGGAACTCTACTCCAACCTGGGCCGCGCCCCTGCCTATTTGCGGCCCAATTGTGGGCCATGTTTCCTCATGAAATCGATAATAAACTGCTCGTACGGGTTGTCACTCTTAGGCCCATTACGCTGGAGCATAGCTCGCGCTCTCCCAAGATTCTTGTGGTGGCGACTAGGATCCAAGAGCACCAGGCGATTGCTAGAATCCAATCTCAGTCCACCAATGGCTTGCGCCACTTCAAGAAAGATTTCAGGCACTTCGGCATCCTGTGCTCCCAGACTTACATTCCACAAGTAGATGCCATCGCTAGGTGCCAAGGTGTAAATCTGACGGCCATCCGGCGTGAATTCTGCGTAAGTGACCGGAGCTTCATGTGACAATGGCTGCATCAAAGGTGAAGTTGCCTCAATGTCCCACACGCGCACAGTGCGGTTGCTGCAGGCTGTCACGACGCTACGGCTATCCGGACTGAAATCTGCCCACAAGACACTTCCGTCATGTGTCATGGAACGCCCCATGAGCATTCACTCCTGTACTGGCCAAACAATGGCACGTTGGTCGCGTGCTTCAGTCACGATCATCGCACCATTCGGGCTGAACCGCGCCGTCACCACTTCGCCGCTATGATCGAGCGGCCTGCGCAAGCTTTCACCACACCCCCACCGGCCAAAGTTGAGTAGACCAATCGGCAGAGGCTGTTGCTAACTGGGCTGTATTTGGTGAACATGTCATTTCATTGACAGCTGAGCCATGAGTGAATGTAGTTTGTTGTTGCCACGGATCTGCTTGTGATAGTTAAGCGGCGCAAATCGCTGTCGAAACGGAAAGCTGATTTCCTTTGCGGTTGTAGATGACTTTAATCAATGACTCTTACAAATTGATCAACGTACCCCGATCACCTTCTGGCAAATTCCAGAATTGGTACCATAGACAACCACCAACGAATAGCCCTCAGGGTGTAAATCAAACCAAGTGACCGGCTCAGGATGCACAATCTCCGGAGCCACCATGTCACCGGTGGCCGCTTCACGGATCGCCACATGCCCATCCTGATCCCCCACAATGACCCAGGCTCCATCGCTGCTATATGCCACATGGGTGATCGGTGCGGGCAACTCAAAGGTGGATCCACGTAACTCCGCTGTTTGCCGATTCCATTGTCTCACTTGCCCCTCATCCGTGCCAGCCAGCACCCACTCGCTATCCGGACTCAACATCGCACTGGTCACCCCAGGAGCTTCAAACTCCAAATCCATCACACGAGCAGCCGAATTCACAGCCATGCCCACGGCCCAGGGGCTGGCATCGCCTTCCACGCTCGCCTCCACAACAATGACTTAGCCTTAATACAAGCCAACTCGCAATTTCAAGGGCTTGGGCTCCCAAGATTCCTCATTCATCAGGCATTGGAAGCACGGCGCTGCTACCACCGCTTCGCTGGACAGAGAAAACTCCGCCAGGAAGCCGTCGCCAGTATGTTTTAGGATCTTGCCTGAGGTGCCTTCGATCGAATCCCGAAATAGCGTATCACGCCGCTTGAGCAGGCCTGCGAATGCACGAGTTTTCAAGCTTTCCGAGAGGCACAGAGCCGACGATGCCCGTCAACAGCAGGACGCCGAGACGAGGGACGACTCCACTCCTCACGAGCTATAACAACGGGCAGACGCGGATCACGCTCAACTATAGCCTAGGTAAGACGGAAAGATCAACCAATGCAGCTGATTGTTTCTAGGACAATCAGCGCGGGCTAGTGCACCCGATGTCAGGATTTGGCCTGTATTTGCCGAACCATGCGCCGCACATGAGAAGCATAGCGTGCCCGAGGCTTGAGAATTCTAAGACTTTCCTCAAAAGATCCCCATTCAATAATCTCAACCTCCACATGGCATACGCCCCATTGACACATCTGCCGCAGAGTCGGCTTGTAGAGATTAATCTACATCCTCACCAACCAAAGCACTACCATAATCATCGACTATATAGAGTGTATCTTCGTTACCGACGATTTTAAACTTGATACCTAACGGATACCGTGACCAATCTGCAACCGCACTGCGTGTCTGCCCATACTTCAAACGACTACCGATCGCATTTTTGCGACCATACTTCAGGTGATCGGCTTCTGAATGTGAATACGCAGTTGAGCGTATTTCTAGCACTTCGGTATTCATCCCTTCTACCGCAGCACATCCTTCAATATTTACTTGTGAGAAAGCAATGTCTATTAAAGAGGCTTACAGCACAGACATCGACACGAGTCGTCGTAAAAAGGGCATGGGTTGGGGATAAATCTGTTGGAGCGAGGCGGACGCTGTCCTAATTATCTTATTTGAGCGCCGCATGAGCTGGTATTGGCTGCACAGCGAAAAACTATGCTAAGCTAAATATTCTATGTTAGTGAAATATCAACTCTTAAGGGTCATGTTTACTTTGATTCTAACATCTACCTGCGTCGATGTGGTTCGTGCGTCCAGTAATATTGTCGTGATAGGCGATAGTTTATCCAAAGAGTATGCTCTCGAGTTCCCTTTATTAAACCCAGAGAATCCTGCTGCATGGGGCGAACGCAACTGGCTGGAATTACTCTCCGAGTATCGCTCGGATGAAGTTGACATTGGTCGTTTCGCATTTTGGCCAGACTCACGCCTAACGGGCCATGAGTTTAATTTTGCCTTTCCAGGATCCACCTCAACTAAATGGGAAGAGATCTTATCCTCCAATTTACTTACAGGACCACAATGGGTTCTGTTGCGTCTGGGCCTTAATGAAAACTTGAAAGAGGCTGATCGTGTGGCGATATTTCTGGGCGGCAATGATTTGAAGAACAATTACAGCGCGTTTTACAACGGCGCCGACTCTAGCGACTTCATCAGCTCATTGGTTTCTAATATAGAAATAATTATCAACTACGTACGTAACCTTAATAATAATACACTGATCGTGTTGGTCAACATGCCCGACGTGGGCATCACTCCCACTGTTATCGAAAGCAATCCTGACGCTAGCAAACGTCAACTGGTGACCAACTTAACCAAAGAGGTCAATTTGCGGTTGCTTCAGTTGGCACAAGACAGAGGCATCGCTTACGCCGATATCGGACGACTTACCGCACAACTGAATGTTCCTGACAGATTCGTCATCGGAGGCGTTCATTTCTTGAAATCAGTTGATCCCGATGAACGCAGCAATAATCCTCAGTATCTTTTCTCCCCCGATGGCTTTCACCCGAACACAGCCGCCCAGTTGTTGTTTGCCAATGAGATCAGTCGCGCCTTGCACGAAACCTATCCCGCAAGCAACCCAATCACGCCTTTCACTACCGAAGAAATGCTCACCATTCTAGGCATCGAGCCAGACGTCACCTCGGAGTCGTGGGCTAGTGCCTATGGCCTCGGCGCATTCCTGGCCGAGGACGACAGCGATGGTGATGGCGTGCCGCTACTGCAAGAGTTTGCTTTCGGCATGGATCCTAGAATCGCCGATGCCGAGCAAGCAGCGGTATGCTCGTGGTCAGAAGATCAGCCGCAATTGCATTACTCATTGCGGGTCGATAGCAGCAGCCATTTCCAAGCTCAGCCCGAGTTTGGCAGCAATCTAGTCGAATGGAGTGATATACCTTCAACGCAAACTATCCGCACCGGGGCTCGCTATAGAGCGTGGGTGCAGTCAAACCAGCCGTATTTTTTCCTCCGCCTCCGCATCAACCAACCATGAAAATGATCGTCTTTCTTGCTAGCATGACCCTGCCTGGAGCTTGTTCACACGCTCAGACTCCAGCCACCACTATCCCCATGTCCGATGCCCGGGCAAAGCAGGAATGGGAATCACTAACCTCGTTCACCGAGCCCAAATTGAAAGAGATCAGCGGCCTCGCACCATCAATTTCGACACAATCACGCCTCTGGTCGCACAATGACAGCGGTGGCGATGCTGAACTTCACGCTCTAGACCTGGACGGCACTTTCCTAGGCTCGGTTGCCATCCTTGGTGTGAAAAATGAAGACTGGGAAGACCTATGCGCCTTTCAGTTAGGCAAGCAATCCTACCTGTTGATCGCCGACACTGGAGACAACGCCCGTAAACGATTGTCCGTGCAATGTCACATCGTCATCGAGCCTAAAACTAACACTACCGCTATTGATGTTGCTTGGACCCAGACCATCCGTTACCAGGACGGCCCACAAGACTGTGAATCCGTTGCTGTTTATGAAGACAAGATCTTTCTACTCAACAAAGACAAAGGTATTTCCGTCATCTATCAGGCTCCCTTAGGCGGACCAAAACAATTGGCCGCACCGGTCACTGCCAAGAAACTGGCGGTATTGCCACACGTCAACAGCGCTGCGAGCTCCCTCACTTCTGTGCTCAAGTCTGGCTTATTGGGCACCCAAGCTACCGCCCTCGATATCAGCCCAGATGGTCAATGGGCGGCTTCCCTTACTTACACTGACATGCGCCTGTTCAAGCGCCAGGGTAAGGAATCCTGGCGGACCACCTTTGCACGTTCCCCAAAGGTCATTGCTCTACCGGACATCTATCAACCAGAAGCCCTCTGCTTCAGTGCGGACGGCAAATCCCTGCTTGTCAGTTCCGAAGAATCCCCCACGCCCATAGTTCGCTACCAGCTCCCAACCAAATAGTTATTCGCTAGGGATTTGTGATCTGTCTAGAATAGCGTAGAAACCTGTCATGAAGATCACCTCAGCGGAGTTTGTCACTAGCGCACCGGACCTCGATTCTTGCCCAGAATCGCCGCTGGCCGAAATAGCCTTCATTGGCCGCTCGAATGTTGGCAAGTCCACGCTGATCAATTTTCTCAGCGGTCGTAAAGGCCTCGCAAAGGTGTCCTCGACCCCTGGGCACACCACTTTGATCAACTTCTTCTTGATGAACAAAGCCTGGACGATGGTCGATCTACCAGGGTATGGTTACGCCAAGCGCTCACGCGCCCAGAAGGGCAGGTTCAACGAGTTCGTATCGGACTACCTTGCCAATCGGCCCAACTTACACTGCGTCTTCATTCTCATTGATGCCAAGATCTCACCACAAACACTCGATCTCGATTTCATCGAGTGGGTGGTGCATTGCCAGATCCCGTTTGCCTTGATCTTCACCAAGACAGACAAAGTCAAAGCAAGTTTCTTAAAGAAGAACAGGGCCGCTTTTATGAAATCTCTAGCAGAACACTGTGATGGTGAGCCCAACACCTTCACTTGCTCATCCAAAGCCGAAACCGGACGACAAGAAATCATCAAATTCATCGGACTAACCTTAGGAATGGGTTAGATCGTGGCTCTGTCTACCTCGGTGTCGCAGCACCACCCCTTCGCCCAAGTGTAGGCGCTTTCAAAGCGAAGAAGTCAAGCCGACCGGGCAAGCCCCTTTTGTTGGCAGATGGCTACAATTTTGACCTGCTCATCAAAGCCAGCATTCTCACTAGATTGCAGACCTAAGATAAAGCAGGCCGCCGGTGACCGTTCATTTGCACTTCTCGAGACTGACAACAATTCGAATCCCTCCTCGAACATAGACTTACATAGCCATAGAAAGAAGCCGCAGCGTTAGGATGTGACAACCTGAAGCCCGAACAGGTGACTGAATCGCCGATACCTAACCGTGGTTTCCCGGTCAACTTTCATGACTAATGAAATATCTATCACTTACCTACCTGATGAATGGCGGAGTATTCGCTCGTGAAATGCGAAGGGCTCAAATGAAGAAGATACCTCGAGGCTAGCTGAAACAGCTGAGACGATTTGTTGAGCATAAAAGAGAACTTACTTAGTTTAATCAAGCAAAGATACTCTTCCCGATGTCACTCCACATTTTGCACAAGAACTGGACACACATTGCAAAAAAGCCATCCCGCCGAGCAAAGACGCATTTGGTGCCACCCGGCACAACTCATCCTCGTTAGTCGATCGCTTTCAACAAACTAGCGGCTGAAAAAGCAGTAAATCTGCTGGCTATCCAATACTTGCATGAACCAAGCAAACTCTCTACAAACACCGAGGAGCTTCCAATCCACCTTCATTTGTTCCCATGATCGCTGTATGCCCACATTGCTCGGCCGATATTGTCGTTGATGCCACTCAAGACTCTTCCATCCTCACCTGCCCATCTTGTTCCCAGCAAAGTGAATTTGAAAATCCATTCCTACCATTACCACCCACTTCACCAAGGCAGGCAAAAAACCAGATCCCAGTGGCTTCGCCTTTCCATCAATCGTTTCGGCCAGGCTGGAGGATTTTTCTACTTCTGCTCTGGGCGGGTGCTTTTGTCACTGGAGTGCTGTTGTTAGAGCCTTGGCTAGACGAGAACCAGACTCTTTCACAGCAACTCATCCCAGCAGGTCGATTCTATGTCGTAGCGATCCATTTCCCCTTGGTGATTGTTTCTATTATTTTCTTAACAGAATTGTTACTTGCGCTACGTAAAACGGCCATGACCCACTTTGGCTTTCGCTATTGGTGGTGGTGTGCAACCATATCCGGTGGACTCGCCTTTCCGCTATCCGTGCTCTTGGCACGCGATCCAAGTCTGGCTATGGATGCGGATTCGGCCCTCACGCATCGCACTTTTGCCCTCATCATGGTGGCTACGTTGTTCGTCACACTATTGGTCAAGATCATCACCGATGCCAAACCGGGACGCTCTCAAGCGCTCTACCGGTTATTAACTACTGCTTCTCTATTAATTATCTTATTTACCGCCTACCTTGGACTTGGCTTAGTGCTAGGTGACGAGTATCTGTTCCAACAACCGGCGCTCCCAGCCGCCGCTCCATAAACAATTCATCTCTCCACTTCAAAGTTACGGCTTGTGGACAGCAGCAGCTCTTACGGTTGCGACTTCCGCCGCAGTCACAAGCGATGCTTGAGCGTACTTGTTGCGAATATAGCTAAGGACGTCAGCGATCTGTTGATCGGTGAGGCTTGCCAACGCAGGCATGGGCACCGAGCCGTAGAGTTCGTCACCTACGGTGAGCGGTCCGCTGAGGCCGTGAAGCACAATCTGAATGAGGCGTGTCTTGTCACCAGAGAGATGCTCATTGCCCGCTAAAGGCGGGTAAATGCCAGGTAGTCCTCGACCGTCCGGTTGATGGCAAGCCAGGCAAGATTTCTCGTAGATTGCTTCTCCTGGCGAGGCTCGCTTGGGTTGCTCACCCCGAATTTTTGTTAGAAATGCTCGTTGAATGTCGTTGGCGAAAGTGAGTTGGTTAGCATCTAGCGCGGGCTCCCAATGATGTTGCAGTGCCCGCGCGCTCTGACGAATGGCGTAGGTGAGAAAGGGATCGATGGCCTGATCATTGGCGGCCAGAACCACTTGGATAGATTGTGCTTTTGGAAGGTAAGTTGCAGCCACGGCGGCTTCCAACCGGACTCTAGGGTGGCCATCGATCGCCGCGCTCTGTAGCAGAGTTAGGGCATTCAGCAATTGATCGCCCCACAAACCAGCGACACGCACGCCATAGGCACGAATGCGTGGGTCTTCAGCGATCAGGAGTCGGCCCAACAACTTCGGTCTCGGAGATTGATGGGCTTGGCAGACACCAATTACCTCTAAGAGGTGATGGTCGTCGTCAATGTTCTTCATGGCATCTATAGCTGAAAGTACCTCACGGCTTGGCCGATCAAACAAAAGGCGTTTGGCTTGTTGGCGAGTCCAACGCTCCGGCGAGTGCAATTGTTCTAACAATTGACTTGATGTCATATCAACGAGCTTGGGTTGTTTGATAGGCTTATAACCTTTAGCCGTGATGCGCCAGATTCGACCATGCTTCTTGTCGCGATTCGGATCTGCATAGCTCGCTTGATAGTGGCCAATCACCGGATTATACCAATCGGCTAGGTAAAGCGCACCATCGGGACCAACGCTGACATCGACGGGACGAAAGGCGGTATTCGACGAGCGCATCAGGTCTGGCAACACGGTCGATTTGAATCCAGAACCGGCGTCTTCGAATCGATGTAATTGCACGACATGTCCGAAGTATCCGCCGATCAAAGCCGTTCCTTGAATGTTCTCAGGCATTGCCTGGGTGCCAACAATGTCGATGGAAGTCGATTTGCGCGGAGTGTCAAACAAAGGGCCAACGTGGTGATACTGTTCAGGAGAGTTGGCGTAGGAGGCATTTGCAGCAGTGGTGGAGCCCGAGCCAATAGGGCTAGCACCTCGCACCATGCCAGGCACCGACCAATAGCCCTGTGGCCGATCGCCTGATTTGTGAAAAACCTGACCATAGTCGTCAAAGGCGACTCCCCAACAATTGGCCCCAGCCATGCCGCCGCCAAAGAAGCCTTCCAGTCGTAGCGTGCGCGGATCGAGTCGCCAAATGGCCGAACGATCGAGCCTAGCAATACCCCAAGGGGTCTCTACTCGGGACATCGCGTGGAGCCCTTGGGAGAACCACAAACTGCCATCAGGCCCATGAACAATACTGTTGACCAATTGATGCGTATCACTGATGCCAAAACCAGAATAGAGAATGCGCTTCTCCTCGGCCTTGCCATCGCCGTTGCGATCACGGAAATGCAACAACTTATCATAGTCACATACATAAAGGCCACCAGCGCCCGGTTCGACACCTTGCGCCATGGTCAGCCCTTCAACAAAACGTGAGGATCGGTCAGCACGCCCATCGCCATCGAGGTCTTCCAGGATCAATATGTAATCGGATGGTTTCGCACTCGCGAGCGCTTGCGGATAACTCGGAGAACAAGCGACGTAAAGTCGTCCTTGCTCATCCCACGAAAACTGCGTGGGATTCACCACGCCATCGGCCTCTGAAGCAAATAGGTTCACAGCGTAGCCTTCCGCCAAGGTGAACGTTGCCATCTGCGCTTCTGGAGTAAGCGCTGCAGCAGAACCTGCCGAAGGGTACGGATCAGGCATCTCTATCGGAGTTGCTGATTTGCCTTTCGCTAAGAGATGAATGCGCGCGTCAGCAGCTTGAACCAGAAGCCGTTGCCGTTCAATGGTATGCTGCAAATCAGGTGCATCACCGGCTGCCTTGCCATACTGATGGATGACGCGATCGCCATACACAAAGGACCAATTGGAAGGTCGCCAGCAATCGAACCAGAGCTGATTCTTCTGCACAATCGCCTCTTGCAAAAGGGAGCGATCTCTCGCGGCTTCCTCAGCACCAAGCGCTTTCGCAATATACTTTGCCACATTTCTGAGACCGTTATCGGTAAGGTGGAGACCATTGTCAGTCAGGCGCTCATTCGAGGTGAATTTGCTTAGATCGACATACACGGCAGAGCGTTGCTTGGCGATGTCACGCACAGCTCTGGCATAAGCCTTCAGGTCATCATTGCGCTGCGAAAGATCCGGCGCATGCGAGGCTAGCGGTTTCTCAAATGGTATGGGAGAAATCAGCACCAGCTTGCGAGTACATTGGGCAAATTCATCCAACAAACGATGGTAAGTGGCAATGAACTCAGGGAGACGCTCCTCGCCATCCAAGGCCTCGATCTGGCCAAACTGAGCGAGGACGATGTTTGCGCCAACAACCTCGAGTTGCTCCGCCCAACTGCCAAAATTAAGTTCTCGAAACTGCTCATAGACGGTGTCGGCTTCCCATGCCATCGAACGAAAACGTAGCGCTTGAGCGTCCAAGCCGAGCACCAATTGCCCTTCCAAATCACCGGCCGCCTGCATGCGCACCAAATTCTCCTGACCAACAAAGACTAGCACATCATGATCTTGTGGAGAAAAGACACCGCCCTCAAACGCTGCAATAGCAGACACTGGTTGGGCATGACCAAAGCGACGCAGCACTTCACCAACATGAGGAACGTCATTGTTAGGCAGCTCTTCAATAGTCACATTACGAAAGAAAATCTCAGCTTTGCAGTTGCCATGGATCTGCAAAGCAATGCGGCCTGATGGATCGATACCCCGTTGGCGTTCAACCCACAACGCCGTGCGTACACCATTGAGAATCAGCTCCACTTGCGCCCCTTGGGCGACTACTTCGTAGTGATTCCAATCACCCGGTTTTTCTAAAGTTTTGACGAGCTCTAAATTCGCCTCGGCAAGAAAGACCTTGCGTCTGGATTCATCGTAGAGACTGCCACTGTAGCCAGCGCCAATGTCAGCTTGATACCCTACCATTTCGTTGGTAGGTTCCGCGGTGCGCTGACTGCGGAACTGCACGCCACCATTGACGAAGCCCTCAATACCCACGATCTTATACTCTAACTTAAGGTGAAAATCGTGATACGACTGCTCGGTGGCAAGGAATTCGTTTTGCGGATTGCCCTCGAGCGAACCGCCAATGATGACGCCATTCTCGATGCGCCAGACAGTCTTGGTGTTACCTTCCCAACCTTCAAAACTGGTGCCATCGAACAAAGAGATTGGCTCTGCCGCATGAATCAGCACAAAGTTCAGGCAGAGGAAAGCAAGGATACCGGATGGAACGCTCTTCATGGCTGCGAGGCTGCCTGATTCTGGCTGGGGTTCACAGCCTGTTTCTGCAGAAAGCAGCAGGAAATTGCCGGTTGGGTTGGGTTCACAACTCAATTACTGAGTCCAGCCACCGCCTGCGTTTGCGTTCCGGGAAAAACGTTGACGAAAGCCGGTAATTTGGCAGATTTTAGATCAACAAACGAATACTTTATCTGATCCTCGGAGAACTATGTTGTATTTGGCTCGAACAGCAAATTCTCCTTCTCCTCCCCCTCGAGCCAACCTACTCCATAACCTATGATAAAATCTAAAAACTTGTGGGGCGCTACACTGGCGCTCTGCGGTTTGTGTATATTACAGACCAATTCATTCGCGCAAAGCGATGTTACGCAGCCCGGGGATCCGTTGATCGCCAGTTCTGAAAACAACCCGGGATCCGAAAGGGTGCCAAACGCCATCGACAACCAACCTACGAAGTATTTAAACTTTGATAGTGGTCGCGACGGTGAGCCAGAAGGTTACAGCCCATCCGGATTTGTCGTGTCACCCTCTGTCGGACTAACATTGGTATCAGGAATCTCCATGCAATCTGCGAATGATTCTCCGAATCGAGATCCAAAATCGATCCGATTGGAAGGTTCCAACGACGAGGCTCCCACATGGGAAGAAGGCAGTTGGCAGACCATCTATGAAACTGACAGCATCGCAGCTTGGACAGATCTGTTTCCTGACGGAGACCGTTTCCAAACGCAGACCTTCAACTTCGAGAATGAGAAGCCATTCAAACATTACCGCTGGTCTGTGTTGGCAACTCAAAGCGATGGCGCCAATGGCTGCTGCATGCAGATCGCTGAAGTGGAACTGTTAGGTTCTGTTGTTGCGGGTGATGTGACGCAGCCTGGCGATGCGCTGATTGCTAGTTCTGAAAACAATCCTGGTTCCGAAAGAGTCCCCAACGCGATCGACAATCAGCCTACCAAGTATTTGAACTTTGATAGTGGTCGTGACGGCGAGCCAGATGGCTACAGTCCATCAGGCTTTGTGGTCACTCCAAGTGTCGGTCTGACTCAATTGGTCGGCATTTCGATGCAGTCGGCAAACGACTCACCCAATCGCGACCCACAGTCTATTCGCTTGGAAGGCTCAAACGATGCTGCCCCCACCTGGGAAGAAGGCAGCTGGGAAGTGGTCTATGAGAATGACGCCATCGAGGCCTGGACAGAATTGTTCGCTGGAGATGATCGATTCAAAACGCAGATCTTCACCTTTGATGGGGCCAAGCCCTTCAAGCATTACCGCTGGTCAGTTCTGTCTACTCAGAGTGATGGCGCCAATGGCTGCTGCATGCAGATCGCTGAAGTGGAATTGTTAGGCGATGTCTTGCCTGGTGATGTGACACAGCCTGGCGACGCATTGATCGCCAGCTCTGACAACAACCCTGGCTCCGAGCGCGTTCCAAACGCCATTGATAACCAGCCGACCAAGTATCTGAACTTTGATAGTGGCCGCGATGGCGAGCCCGACGGCTACAGTCCTTCAGGCTTTGTGGTCACGCCTGCGGTCGGGCGCACCGTGCTGTTTGGCCTCACCATGCAGTCTGCCAATGACTCACCCAATCGCGACCCACAATCCATTCGCTTGGAAGGCTCAAATGACGAGTCTCCCAACTGGGAAGAAGGCGGCTGGGAAGTAGTCTACGAGAACGATGCGATTGAAGCCTGGGTGGACCTCTTTCCCGGAGATGATCGCTTTCAGACACAGACGTTTATCTTTGAAAACCAGAAACCATTCGCACACTATCGCTGGAGCGTTCTGTCGACTCAGAGTGAAGGTGCCAATGGCTGTTGTATGCAAATTGCCGAAGTCGAATTGCTCGGCCGCTCCGCACCCGTGGATGTCACGCAACCTGGCGATCCATTGATTGCAAGCTCAGACAACAACCCTGGTTCCGAGCGTGTACCAAACGCTATTGATAACCAGCCTACCAAGTATCTAAACTTTGATACAGGTCGTGACGGCGAGCCAGAGGGTCTAGCACCATCGGGCTTCGTGGTGTCCCCCTCTGTTGGTGCAACCACCATCATTGGTGTCAGCTTGCAGTCAGCCAACGACTCACCCAATCGTGATCCAAGAAACTTCCAGATTCACGGATCCAACGATGCCGCACCAGGTTGGGATTCAGGTAACTGGACCTTACTCTATGAGAATGATGCAGTAGAATCTTGGGAAGAACGTTTCCCAGACGACAATCGATTCCAAACGCAAGAGTTCTTCTTTAGCAACAGCACCGCCTACAGTCACTATCGTTACACCGTCCTTGAGACCCAGAGCGATGGTGCCAACGGTTGTTGCACCCAAATCGCCGAAGTGGAATTCCTAGCATTCAGCGAATCGGCTGATTGTAGTAAAGCAGAATTCATCACATTGCCAGTGGACACTGCTGTGTTGCCCGGCATAGGCGAGAGCGCCGAGTTCTTCACTGAAGTGAACGGACCATGGCCTGTGCAATGGCTCAAGAATGGCGAACCCATCGCCGGTGCCGTGCAAACACGTTACAAGACAGAGCCTATCACAGACGCCAACGAAGCGGATGAATACTCCGTCGAGATTGTTGGTTGTGATGGAAGCCCTCCAGTCAATGCCTTCTTGTATGACCCAACGGACCAGCCAACTAGCATTGGCATTAACTTTGTAGGTTCTGGCGCCAACGGTGCACCAACACTCGCTGACGCTACCGAGATCGGTGGCGATCAACTACAGGCTTATTGGAACAACCTGCCACCTGAAGGAGACGGCGCGGCCGCTGGAGAGCAGGGCAATCTGGTCAACAGCCTCGCTGAGTCTACCAACATTTCAGTAGAATGGGCTGCAGGTGGTTCTTGGGGCGCTGGCACAGGTACAGACGACACTGCCGCAAAAGTGCTCAACGGCCTGATCGAAGGTGGCGACAGCGAAGATGCTGCCTCGACCATCACCTTCTCCAATGTGCCCGAAGGATCGCACTCCTTGTTGATTTACTCAGTAGCACGTCCGCTAGAGTACCCAACCGTCGGCTTCCGCCAAGTGGAATCCGATCAGCGCGTTTATATGCGCCAGTGGAATGCTGATGAGTACAATCCAGACCCACAATTCAAGCGGGTCGAGACCTCTGAGATCAATGGCGCAGGTGAAGGAAACTACGTGCGCTTCGATCTGATCCAACCAGTCGATGGCAACATCACCCTAGAATTCTGGGACGAAGCTGGTGACGCTGAAGATGCCGGAGGCAACTCCACCATCAACGCCATGCAATTGGTCTTGAACGCACTGTTCGATCCACCACTTGATGGACCTGATTCCGACAACGACGGTTTACCGGACGTTTGGGAAAATGGCTTGTTAGGCAGTCTTGATGAAGACGGCGCTGGCGACTTCGATGGTGATGGACTAAGCAACGCAGATGAGTTGGCCAATAAGGTCGACCCATCTCACGTTGATACCGACCGCGATGGCCTTGAAGACGGCGCAGAAATCACCACCCACGGCAGTAGCCCTGCCAAAGGTGATACCGATGGCGACACCTTGTCCGACTTCTTGGAAGTCACCGTGCACAGCACAGATCCAGCCAAAGGCGATACCGATGGTGATGGCGCCTTGGACTCTGTAGAAGTGAACGCCGAGTTCAACACCGATCCTAACAGTGCCGCCTCCGTTCCTGACGTAATCGTGGCTTCTCAGTCAGGCGCGTGGATGGATGCAGCGACTTGGGGCGGCACCGCTCCCATAGCCGGCAAGAAATACGCAGCGTTGTCAGGCATTGCCAGTGAGCTAACCACTACCAGTGGTGCATTTGCCGGTGATTCCTTGACCATGATAGGCTCTACACTGTCACTCGCTCATTCGGGTGGCGCGGAGGTCGAGTTGGTCCTGAGTAACGCCAAGATCGTGTCGGCTGCTGACAACACCTTGGGTGGCAAGATCACCTTCGGCGGCTCCAGTTCAATCGATGTAGAGACCTACACGCTGACCATCGATTCCCTGTTGGCCGGTTCTGATGGTGTGACCTTCTCTGGTGGCACCACAGAAGACCCAACGGGCGACATCACGATCAACGGACCTGCTAGCCAAATGTTTGGTGATGTCAGTATATTGGGCACTCAAGTAAGCGTGCTCTCAGCCGACGGCTTAGGTGGTGCTGGCGATGGCGACTTGCTATTGTTTGGCGGCGGTTTCGCAGTGGGCGCACCGATCCAGTTCTGTGGTGACTTCTTAATCCGCGGTGACAACTTCGTGCTCGCCTTGGTCGCTGACATGATCGTGAGAGACGTCAAAGGTCTCGATGTGACCGACGGTTCACTCCAGTTCAGCTTGCAAGAGTTGTTAGGCGGCAACCAGTCGTTGTCCGTTGATGTGATCACCGGTGATCTTGGATTTGAAGCCACCGGCGATGCCAACTTGGTCATGGACGACTCCGTGGTGTGTTCTGGTCCTGGTTGTGATGATCCAGATGCCGATAGCGATGGTGATGGCGTCACGGACTGTGACGAGATCTTGGTTAACGGCACCGATCCTAACAATGCTGACACCGATGGTGACGGCGTTGATGATGGCGTCGAGCTAGCTGATGGCACCAATGCCAAAGTCGCTGACTCTGATGCTGATGGCCTCAATGACGGTGCAGAAAAAGTAGCGGGCTCTGACCCACAGGTGCAAGACAGTGATGGAGATGGTCTGCTTGACGGTGCTGAGGTGGCTGACTTCCAGTCAGATCCAACCAAAGCCGACTCCGACGATGATGGTGTCAGTGACCCTGCAGAGATTGCCTATGGTGGTGATCCGAATGACGCAGGCAATGTTCCACTAGGTGCCGCCTATACCGGCTTCGAAGCCACGGCAGTTGGCGCGACCTCCTACGCCTACGAAGGCCAAGAAGTGGGCTTCGATAGCACCGCTGCTGGCAACGCAAGCGTGGTAAGCGAGTTGGTAGTGGCTGAAGAAGCGGTCTTGCTCACAGGCAAGCAGCTCGTCATCAACAACGGCTCCATCGACTTGAACACTGATGCCATTGCTCTGGATTCCCCATCAGACGCAATCGTGTCAATCGATGTCAGGGTCTTCCAAGACAGTTCAGGCTTCGAGAACGCAGATTACATTGATCTATGTGTGCTCACCAGTGCTGACGGAGCAACTTTCAGCAACGAAGTATGCTTCTTCTCTGTGGAAGGTACTCGCGAAGGTGCTAGCGAAGATAATCCGCGCAACGTGTTGGAAGACGCTCTCGCTCAAGATGGCGAGGCCAATTCCACCTTTACGACAGTTTCGTCCAGCGCAGGTGATATTCCAGCAGGCACTACTCACATCAAGGTGAAGATCAATGCACGCAATGATAGCGACAGCGAGCGCTTCTTCTTCGATAACATCCGCGTCACCGGCAGCAATGGCGGTGTAGCTGGAGGAGGAGCCGACCGAGCAAGTCTCGGCGTCGTCGCCCAGTCTGAAGGAGCAGCCACAGCACCTACGATCGTCAACTTTGGCGACTTGTCTGGTGATGCGACTTATGAGTTCTCCTTCAATGCCATCAAAGCCGGCGCATCTACGGCCATCGCAGGTAACGATGCTTGGGCACTCAAGCTCGATCAATGGAGTGAAACTGGATTCATCGGCACCACCGAGTTTGGTGTGGTCGACAACACATCAGAAGCACCCGCAATATTCGGTGCTGACACCCACGTCGTATTTGTCAGTGACACCGCAGCTGGTGAGACTCGCATCTATGTCAACGGTGCTTTGGCCGGTTCCACGCCTGGAAATCCAGCGATTTCCGGTGAGGGCGCGATCATGGGAGCCAGAGACGGCACCACTGATCCAATGGCTGACGGCAGTGTGATGAATGGTTGGGCCACCTACAACACGGCACTCGGCGAGGCAGACATCGCCGCATTGTCAGCAACGCCATTCGCCACTGGCGGCGGCGGACCTTTCGAAGGTGCTCCTGAGATCACCGACGTGTCGATTAGTGCGGACGGCGTTGCCCTGCAACTCCCTGCAGGCACCACCTTTGACATTGAGTATTCTGTAGACCTGCAGAACTGGAGCGTCATTGCGAATGACGTCACCGGCACTTACTCAGATGCCGATGCCGTGCGCACCGGAGGTCTAACTGGCTACTATCGCGGCGTCGTGAAGTAACCCGTTAGCACCAAACATTCGAAAAACTCGGAAGGGCGAGGCCGGCAACGGCTTCGCCCTTCTTCGTGTTTGGATAGCTAGGCAAATGACAAAACGATCAAGCACTTTGGCTTTCCTACGAGATGCTCTCTACCCCGCGTTAGATTCCTCAATCGCAACCAATCCCAATAACAACAACTCAACTTTCCCACATAACGCTGTCCACAGACATATTGCTCATATCAATAATCACGCATAACACTTGATTGCTTTCCTTGCCCCTAAAATCAACCAACAGCGTATCTGGGAATATCTAGTCATGATACCAACTATGAATCGAATTTATCGGTCCATATAATTCCTCATTGGTAATGATCAAACGCTTGGTATGGCCGAAATCTTCCTGCCACTCCACATCGCCAAGATACTCTTCAAGGATTCCTTAAAATAGTCTACTGACTCGCCTGCCCTATGAAGCAATTGATAGACACCCATCGCTATTGTTCCATTCGGCATAAATAAGCCAATACCCTCTCATACTCTTCCAATGTCCTAATAATCTCTTCGTGCTATTAGGCCGCACAAACAGTCGATTCTATGATAGAGGTTGCGCTGGTCCATGAGCGCTAGTTTATCCAGATGGAACTTAAAACATTCTAACCGGTGATCGAATCTCGTATCGGTTTCGCAGGAAAGCTCGTTGAAGTGATCCATCCCGCCCATTTCTCCATCATTCCAACACCTCCTCAGCAGCCACAAACCTCCAAACTTCACCCATCGATTCCGGTTTGGTAGTCATGCCTGCAATCACGGCGGAGTAAATGACTTTATTGATAAAGGATTCCACTTCAAAACGGCCCTCAAAATCGGTCTGGAAAACCGGCCTAGGAAATCCTCTTCTTCGCGCTGTAGACGCCTTGCTCCATACTGGTTCCAAGCGCTCGATGAGCGACCTCGTAATCAACAGCCTTACAAATGACAACGAGACTTTGTTCGCCAACTATCGTATGATGCACGCAGCCAAGCCCAATATCACATAACAATTGATCTATAAACTTCTTGGTAGATTCCAAAAAGTCTTTGGACGGCATTGCACGCTGCCAATCCTTGGCTAGGTATCTAATTTCGACTTCGGCGAGATCCTCGGGTGCTATCGAGAAGTAACCGTTCCTCTTTGGAGTCTTTAGTGCATTAGCAGTAATACTCATTCGGATGGCGACTACTTACATCCGGAGTGTACCCCTAAGCTCCGAATTCGTCGACCAATCCCCATCGCTCATAGAGCGCATCGCCAAGGACATATGCTTGATGATAACGCAGGTATCCTTAAATACAGCTTGTAGGGTTTCTTCATCGTCAGGAATACCTACTCTACGGAGCAGCAACACGAAGGACATCGCCAGTAAACTCTGTGACTTCGCTTACTTGACCATCTGGCCAGCGCACGGACACCCGCTGAATCACGTCGTCCCCCACACTCACGAAAGTCATACTGGATGATTGTGAGAGATAACCACCACCTGCATAAACTTCATGCTCGATCTGTTGGCCAGACTGCAAATGCGCCGTAATCCGTGCGCCCACCGCTTGCGGATTGCCTGAGAGACCTTGAAGATCCACACGAAGCATCCTGCCAGAGCCAATAGCGGTGCTTTCAAAAGTCAATAAAGGTCCATTGTTCTGCGTCAAGGCAAGATCAGGTCGGCCATCGAGATTGAAATCAGTGAGAGTGGCCGCTTTGGCATCGCCAGATATACTTAGGCCACTGTTTTCAGCCGACAAAGCGTCGAACTGTCCTTGTCCATCCCCCAGCATGAGCACGCCAAGTCCTCCCGCGTAGGGGCCCGTCTCGAATTGTGGAGTGAAGAAGTTCTGCGCCATGAACAGGTCTTGATGGCCGTCGGCATTAGCGTCCAAGAAACATAGCCCGAAGGCGGGAGCTACTTGGGCCAATCCCAATAAGGGTGCAAAGCTGAATCGCCCCTGACCATCATTGATCAACAGACCGGACTCTAAATGAGTGGCCCGCAAGGTGAGTGATTTTTCAAGTTCTGTCGGAGAGTAGATTTCTGCCAACGCAGCGCTAGCGAACTTATGATAAGAATCAAAGAGATTGGCCAAATGCGGCATGGCATGGGTAGAACAGCTCTTACCACGCACTGGCAACAGCACGTCATTCTCATACTTGGCTTCCACCAATGACTTGGTACCGTTGCCAGAGTAATCACCGTAATAGAGCAGACTGGGTTTCTCGGAGCTGGCATGATACTTGGTGTTGAGCCCAAAGTTGGCCACGGCATAATCGATATCGCCGTCTTGATCGATGTCTGCCCCAGCAATGCCATTCCACCAACCTAACAATTCTTCTAACCCGGCCTCTTTTGTTCGTTCGTTCAAGATACCTTGCTGGTTATGATAGAATTTTATAGGCCCCCATTCACATGTAACGAACAGATCCACCCAACCGTCATCGTCGGCATCAGACCACAAGGCACTTGTAACCAATCCTGTTTGACGCAAGCCCGGTGCCTGAGCGTCTTCCGCTTCGGTAAACTTAGCTTGCCCACCACGAACGCTTTGGTTGATGAGTAGACGTGAAGCTGCTGGCATCGGGTACTGACCTGGGATGACGCGCCCACCAACGAAGAGATCCAGGTCTCCATCTTGATCAAAATCTGCACCTACCACACAACTACTAACATCGCGAAAGTCAGGTAAGGCCTCCTTAGCTTTGGCAAATTTGCCAGATCCGTCATTCAAATACAGTCGGTCTTGGAGGAGAGCGTCGCCGACTTTGAATTCATAACTGCCATTGGCCACATACAGATCCAAATCACCATCACGATCAGCATCTAAGAAAAGCGCACCCATGTTCTCTTGCTGGGCATCCTCAGAAAAAGGCGTCTGCGATGGTAGTGTGAACTGACAAACACCACTAGCATCAAGACCAGCATTCAATAGCACAGCTCTTCGCCCACCACGAGCACCGCCGATATAGACATCGTCCGCGCCATCACCGTTTACATCAGCCCAGGCAAGCCCAGGACCGAGTTGTGATAACTTGTTCGGTAAGAGCGGCTGACGGTCAAAGTCCTCAAAGAGCTGTTCGCGATGGGCCAAGCCTTGCAGTGCTTTGGATGCCACAAACAGGGGCACCGGTTTGGGTTGTGCATTGGCGGTCCCTGTCGAAGGCGCTGATTCGTAGATCACATAGCAAGTGTCGGCAGCGAGATTAGTAAAGTGCTGCACGCTGCCCGATAGCCAAGTCACGCTGAGCTGCTCGATCTCAGGATCATCCCCCAGTCCGAAGACGCACTCCGGCATATTGCCCGATAGAAAGCCTGTAGTCGGCATCATTTGTCGTAGGTGCGTGACACCGGCACCTGTGACGATCCTCACCGTAGCACCAATGCCATACGTATTGCTACTGTCGCTCCGTAACCGAATGGTGACCCGGTGATGATCACTAGAGTTGTTCTGATAAATGCTCGGAGGTTCTTCCAAATTAGCGACGATCAAATCGAGATCGCCGTCACTATCCAAATCCCCGTATGCAGCCCCATAACTCATGCCGAAATGATCCAACCCCCAGGCCTTGCTAACATCGTCGAAATGCAGGCCATCACGATTACGAAAGGCCAAGTTCTGTTCCGGCCTAGTGGGCGTGTCCTCGTAAAGATCCCACTGCGTCTTGCCGGTAAGATCGGTGGTCAATAAAGGTCTATCGGAGTTGGTAAAATCGCGTGCCATGCCGTTGGACACGAACAAATCAACTCGCCCATCACTATCAAAGTCCGCAAGTTTTGCAGCCCATGACCAATCTGAATTCGCGATCCCTGCTAGTTGCGCCGTTTCGATAAAGCGAGCCGTGCCGGTATTGAGGTAGCAGGCATTGCGCATCAATTGACGCGGCTGAAGGTTTTCGATCGTCCAGCGATTGGCACCCATCTGGCCCATAGCCATCTTGGATTTGTAATGCGTGGTGGCTGCCATATCGAGAACGACGAAGTCCAACAGACCATCGTTGTTGAGGTCGCCGGCATCGGAACCCATCGAAAACCAAGGCGTGGTGTTCACTGTCTGTGCAATAACGTCTGTGAACGAGCCATCACCGTTGTTCTTGAACAAGCGGTCAGGATCATAGAAATCGTTGCAGACGTAGATGTCCATGTACCCATCTGAATCATAGTCCCACCAGGTCGCCGAAAGCCCGAATCCTGTCACAGCAATACCAGCTTCATCTGACACATCAACGAACTTGCCACCGTCATTACGCATCAGTAAATCAGCCCGCCCCACGTCATCGAGCGCAAACTGAGAAGGTCCTTTTTCTAGCAATGTGTAATGTTTGGCATACTCGGGCTTCACCTGCAGTTTGCCTGAAGCATCTTTCGTAATGGGTGCTTCAGTGGGGCGCCCGCCCTCACGGTACAGACGATTGGTCAGAACCCAGCAGTCGAGATCGCCATCATTGTCGTAATCGCAGAAGCTAGGCATCAAGCTGGCATCCATCAAATCAAGCCCATACTCAGCCGCAGCTTCACGAAAGCTTAAAGCGCCTTCATTGAGGTACAGAGCATTCGGAGTGTTGTAATGACAGACATAAATGTCCAAGTCTTGATCTGCGTCGATATCGATGAAGGCAACGCCGGTTGCCCAAGCATCTCCGCCTGTGACGCCAGCTTTGCCCGCCACATCCTCGAACACGAACGGCTTGGATTGCTTGTACAGCGCATTGCTCTTGGGACCACTGGCAAAGAATACTTCCGGCAAGCCATCGCCATCCAAATCTCCCAAGGCAACACCACCACAGGCAAAGCCAGATTGGTATAGCCGCTTGAGGGCATGAGTCGTATCGAGCGGATTCTGAAACGCAATACCTGTCTGGCTGGAGTCCAACTTTGAAAACAGCGGGGCATCTTCTTTAGACATTCGCACCGCCAAGGGTTCAGCGAGGAAAGCCTGAACTTTAGGCGCCGGCTTGTGCGTTGATGAGACCTCCTCCACCTCTACATTCTCAGAGTCCCCACAAGCTGCGAGTAAGATGCAAAGAACGGCAGCAAGGGTTGATCGATTGAAGCAGTTACGGTCCATTGCCTAGACTGAACCATGGGAAAAGGCTCCATGCCAAGCTCGGTCTCAATCAAGCACGGCATAGAACAAGACGAAGGAGGAGCTAGGATGGCTGGCTCCT